>Ga0255172_1000499_pt1 | contig 10791 bp, 8 predicted proteins | sample Atl_Yuk_RepC_8d_FD_189952 | JGI IMG/M metagenome (GOLD analysis project Ga0255172, IMG submission 189952) | Freshwater microbial communities from Altamaha River, Georgia, United States - Atl_Yuk_RepC_8d | ecosystem: Environmental > Aquatic > Freshwater > River | place: USA: Georgia | collected... | reverse complement strand
GGGAAAAAGGGGCTATTCGCAGTTATCTTTATCATTCCGCATCTCGTTCCTTTCCGCAATTGTCGCATCCAAAACCCTATTTGGAATATCATTCCGTTTCATAAATTCATTCAATGCGTTTGTATCCTTCGGAAAACAAAGGCCACCATAACTTAACTGACCATCCGGTCCGGGAACGTTCGTATGCATCGGATTAATCCACCCATTCTTCAACATCATATCCACCACCTTTTTATAATCAGCCCCATTCTTCTGACAAACCAAATACGATTCATTGAAGAATTGAATTTTGACAGCATAAAATGAATTACAAAATATCTTCATACTCTCACTTTCCGTTGCAGAACAATAGCTTATGACCGCATTCGGATAATAAGTCTGATAAAATTCTCCAAGTTTATGATGTTCCTCATCCGTTATGAGCGCGGTCTTTCCCAAAACGATATGACTCTGATTGTGAAAATCTTCGTAAGCAGTCCTCGCCGTAAGAAACTCTGGATTATGTAAAATACGCAATTTGTATTTGGAAACCAACTGGTCGCATGTATTAGGTTCAATTGTAGATTTAACTACAAATACCCCTTGATAATTATTAGCGGAAAGATACTCACACGTCTCATACAATGGAAGTTTATTATATTCCTTAATTGAGTGATTATAGACTGTTGGTAAAGCACTGAATAAAATATCACACTCTAATAAATCCTCTATTCTCCCAATCCCCCCATTCTTGAATTTATCATATTTCGCATGAACATTCGCACCTTTTTCTTCAAAACTTCTAACCATTGCCCCCCCAACAAATCCTAAACCAACAATTCCAATTTTCATATTATAATACAATTTTATAATTTCGGAAAAACGTAAATAAATTTATATTATTTAATAATAATGTCATTCGGAATAATAGGAAATGGATTCGTTGGAAAAGCAACGCAACTCCTTAAATCTAACAACCACCCAATGAAAATATATGATATCGATCCAGAAAAATGCTCTCCCCCAAATATTACTCTCTCTGATTTAGCTGATTGTCGAATCATCTTCGTAGCCGTTCCAACCCCATCAAACCCAGATGGTTCCTGTCATCTCGAAATTGTTAGGTCTGTCGTCGAAAATATACGCGCTCTTAATATACGCGCTCATATTGTCATTCGGTCAACAGTTGTAATCGGAACCTGTGATGAACTCGACTGCTATTTCATGCCGGAGTTCCTAACCGAAAAAAATTGGGCCGATGATTTCTATCAATGTAGCAACTGGATATTTGGTTTAAGAAAAGGAAATAATATCGAGAATCAAGACTTCATGAATGAAATTCGGATGCTTATTGATGATGCACATGAAGAAGGAAATATCAAATATAATAAAATTACATTTGTCCCAAATAAAGAAGCCGAAATGATTAAATATTACCGGAACACATTCCTCGCAATTAAAGTATCCTATTCAAACGAAATCCACGAATTTTGTAGCAAAAATAACATTGATTATGAAACTGTCCGTCAAGTCGCAACAGAAGACCGAAGAATCGGAAATAGCCACACAGCCGTTCCGGGTCCTGACGGTCGCCTCGGGTTCGGAGGGACCTGTTTCCCAAAAGATACCCACTCATTACTTCATCAATTCGAAACCGCCGGAATAAAATCATATATTCTTAAAAGCGCAGTCCAGCGCAATAATGAACACGACCGCCCCGAAAACGACTGGAAGAATGATGTAGGACGCGCATTTATTAATCCCCAATAAAAAGGACCTTACAAATGTGTAGTATGAATAGGGATATAACATTATAGAAATTCCCAATGTTCCATAAATAAAATGTGGAGAAAATCAAATTCTTAGCGAATAAACGCGTCTTCAAATTATACTGTGTCATCATAAATACGAAACAAAACATATATAAAATATTCCACGTCCCCATTTCAACATACGGCTCCGTCATTACAACATAAGATGCGAGTCCCCCAGTAAATAAATGCCATATATTATGTATCCAATAATAATCATGACATATACATTTTGTCTTCCAAGAAATAACACTATAATAAAATATGATATGGCCAAATATATCCATCAAAAATACATATTTCATAAAGTCATACCAATTTAACCACCAAATATAACTCATAAAAATGTGATACTTTATAAAAAATGAACAAATAAAATCCTCAGCAAAATAGCGCTCCTCATCATAATAATGATAAAGCCCACTAAAAAAACTTAGGAATAAACTATAATAACCAAAAATAACATCACCTCCAAGAATTATATTATAAAGGGCTGGTAAGCCATAACTAATTACAGCGGTCCCAATCAGTGATTTTTTACCGAAGTTCTCCATTATTCTACGTAAATTTATCATAAAATATTATAATAAATTGTCTTTATGTCTCTACTGTTTATATATGATTTATGTCTTTATCTACTGAATCCCAGAATATTTGAATATCCAACTATAATACGGCTGAACTTTGGTATACATTCCGGGGTAGCTAAAATTTCCACAACCGACCCCACAACTTATTATCCCCACCAACACCCATACTCCACCTATAAACTGTAAACAGGGGCCTCCACTATCCCCAATACAAGAATCCACGCAAATCCCATTAATGACATTACCTGCAACAAACATATTCTTCGGTATCTTCTTATAGTTCGTCTTATCTTTTGATATAATCATAATATCCAACTCGCGTAATTCCAATAAATGCTTCATCTGATTTGGTAAAACCTCTAATGTCTCGCGACCATAGCCCAAAATTTTTAGGGGAGTCTTTGGACTATAATCAATTTTATATTTATTTGATGGAAGAATAACCGGTATTAAATTTGGAAAAAGAGTCGTCGGCGATTCAATTGTCTGTATAATTGCGATATCATTTTCGAGTGTAGCCCTCTTGAAATCTGGATGTATTATTATTACGGAAACTCTTAGCTCGACAGATTGCTTCTCCAAATGAACATCACCCATCCTTATAATAATCATACGCACGTCCCGCTCATAAACACAATGTCCAGCAGTCAAAAAATAGGGCCCCCCAATCCAAATGGCTCCCGCCTTAAATTTATAATAGGGGCCGTCCAAATACCAAAAGGTCGCCATAAATGGATAACTATTATTTTCCTTAACATTCTCGCCCCCGATTATTCTTCCTGTTATTTGTTTGTCATCCATATTTTTATAAATAATATTTTTTACAAAAAATTGATATAAAATATTCCACATATATACATTATATCAATCATGAACTACTCAAATTATAAATTCTCATTCGATAAATATAAAAATAAAACATTTATTGAAGTCGCAAAAGAAATTATAACGAAAGATGAAAAATATATTTCAATTATAGGAAAAACCATTGTCAATCCGAAAATATCAGCGGAAAAAAAGAAGGAATTCCAGAATTTTTTAGAATTCTTTCACAACTATTTTCTCAAAAATAAAGATTCACTTATGGGCGAATGCGAAGCAGAAGCCGAAACCAAAGAGGAATCAGAACCAGATGAAATCATCCATATTCCACCAAACAGCGCAATTTCTGATATATTAATAAAACAAACAAATATCACTATCTCACATATCATCCACATCTCCGATATCCATATCCGTTTGTATAATCGCCAAAAAGAATACGCCGACATCTTCCAAAAACTTTTCCAAAAAATAAGAGAAATCAAAGCAACAATCCCAAACATTATTATTATCATAACTGGCGACCTCCTTCACTCCAAAAATATCCTTTCGCCAGAGTCAATTCTTATCACACAACAATTCCTACAACGACTCTCCGAAATAACGACGACCCTACTAATAGCCGGTAATCACGACGCCCTCCTGACCAATAACCAGCGCGAAGATAGCATTACAGCCATCACGAAAAATATTGAAATCCCCAATTTTCACTACCTCAAATACTCGGGCGTCTATATTTACGAAAATCTCGCCATCGCCGTCAATTCAATCATCGACAATAAATGGATATACGCTCGGGATATCCAGAGGCGGGATACTACCACACACACCATCGCCCTCTACCACGGGTCCGTCGGACTCTGCGAAACTGGTGTCGGATTCCGAATGCGCGGAGAAAAATTAGTCGATGACTTCACCGGATATGACTATGCCCTCCTCGGAGATATTCACAAGTTCCAATTTTTGGACCCAGAAGGAAAAAGAATCGCCTATGCGAGTAGCTTAATAGCCCAAAATTTCAGCGAATGGAATCACCCCCACGGGCTCCTTCTTTGGGACCTCTTCGCAGGAAATCACCAATACCACGAAATTCCGAACTCCTTCGGATTTTTTGTCTTCAATCTCCAAAATAACCAAATATTCTTAGAAAAAGAGGCGGTCCAACTCGAAAATATACCAACCCATATTCAACATCTCGAATCCGGAATCAATTTGAAACTTAATATCAATCAATGTTCCCCCGATTTTATTGCTTCTGTTAATTACGTTGTTAAAAAAACAATTAGAGATGCGAGAATAATACATAATTATATAACAGGTGTTGAACAAGAAACATTATCAACTAAAAATTTAACCACTCAACAAGGAGGAACGAATCAATTTAATATGACACACGGGGAACTCCTCGCGCAATATCTGGCGGAAACATATAAATCTCTCAAACCCGCGGATGTAGAGTATATCATTGAAAAATATAATCAATATCATATAGACGCCGAAATTGCAAATGATAGGGAACTCGCCCACTGGGAGCTCATTGAACTTGAATTCTCCAATATGTTCGGATACGGTGCGAACAATTATATTGATTTCTCACGATTCAATTCGAACTCTCAATCACCGATTGGTATTATCGCCCCAAATAGCCACGGGAAATCCTCACTTATTGATATAATCCTGTTTACGCTATTCACAAAATTTAGCCGGACACGGGGGACCGGTGTATCGAAAGATATTATAAACATCCACTGTAATAATTTTAAGACAAAATTGACATTCAAGATTGGGTCTGAGAAATACACTATTTTGAAAGAAGGGAAGAGAGAATTATCAGAGAAAATAAAAATAACCAAAAATGATTTTTATAAGGTTAATGAGGCCGGAGAAACAATACTACTCACAGATGAAGACCGAAAAAAGACTGATAAAGTTATTCAGGACTTAATCGGGTCATATGACGATTTCATATTCACCAATGTCCAACTCCAAAATAATACGAACTCATTTAAAGAAATGACCGATAAAGAAAGAAAAGAATATTTATATAAAGTTTTAAAACTGAATGTTTGGAATGACATCGTCAAAATGATTGCGGATATAACAAAGCCACTCCGTAATACGATTTCTTTTTTGGAAAAATCAACGGAAAATAAGAGTCGGGATGATTACGAGTGTAAAATAAAAGGGGTTGATAATGAACTCGTGGCGCTTGGGGACTCTATACAAGAGAATAAACTGAAAAAAGATTGGATTCTTAATAAAATGGGTGAGCTCCGAAATAAATTGGGTCCAAATATAGGAGAAAAATATGATGTCGAAAAAATGGAGATGGAAAATAAGAGCGCTGAGAATTCTATTACAAAGAAGACAATCCAAATTAAAGAAATTGCATCTCAGATAAAAGAATCGGAGGGAAAGCTGGAAGGATTGCGTCTCTTTTTGAGAGAGGATGAAATTATTAAACAATATGAAAAACAATCTTTAAGTATCCCCCCTTTTACATCTACCGAAAATTTGAAAAAAAAAATGAAAATCCACTCAAAATTGGAACCAGATGAAATAATAAATAATGTTGATTACAATATTGACAAAAAAGAAATTGATAACCTCAAAAAATTATATGATGAATATTACACACTTAAAATAGAATACGCATCCAAATTATATAAAATGACTCCCAAAGATGAAAACCTACTCAAAATTGAAACATCTGGTGATGATATAAAACAAACGCTAAAAGCCAAGACCAAAGAATTAGGCGTCGTCAATAAAAAGATAACAGCTTTCAGTCAAGAATATGAAGCTTATAAAATGAATGAGAAGATACATTTGAAATATCAGGCGCTCGTTGTCAAGAAAAAGGCGGTAATTGAATTCATAAAAGAACTTGAATCCCACGAATATGACCCGAAATGCGTTTATTGTATGAAACATCCCATTGTCAAACAAAAGATGGAAAAAGAAAAGGAACTTATAAGTATCGAAAAAGAAATGAAAGAACTTTGCGGAGCTCTTTCTGGTTTTGATTTTGATACAAATGATTCTTATATACAATCAATGGTGGAACTAAAAGAAAAATTAGATGAAAAGAAATCCAAAAAAATAATGCTTGAATCATCAATTGCAAAAATGGAACTTGAAATTGAAAAAGAGGAGAATATTATCGAAAAACAAGAGGATATCAAAAGCAAACTTGCCGAAAATAAAGGAATTCAGGGGAAAATTGATAAACTTGGCGCCGATTGCTCTGAATTACGTGAACGAATAAAAGAGATGGAGGAAATTGCTGAGACGCACTCTCTTGCTGTTGAAATTGTGGAGATTGAAAGCAAAAATCGGATAAGAAGCGACTTCGAAGAGTCGGAAACATATAAAGAATTCATTGAGTTAGAAAGCGAAAAGAAGATGCGGGCCCAATATGAGTTGAATATAGCTAATTTTAAAATAAAATACAATGGGCTCGATTATGATATTCAGACTGCGATGGATAAAATCGCTAAAAATAATGAAATAATCGAAAAAGTAAAAGATTCTCAGAAGATTCTCGTGGAAAATAGGAAAATTGAGGCTGAAATCCAGAATTTTGAAACTAAAATTCGTGAAATTGAAAAAGAAATAAACACGTTCAACCAAAAGAATGGTGTTCTCACACAACAGCGCCAATCTATTCAAAAGGAATATGACACATTTGTCAAAAATGCAGTTGAGCTGAAAGAGAAAAAGAGTGAATGCGGTCTTCTACAAATATTGGAACAGTCGCTCGGTAAAGATGGCCTCCCTCTCAAAATATTGAACGCATATCTTCCACCAATTACGGACTCAATCAATAGTATAATAGCCCCTTTTATTCCAAGAAAGATTAAATTACACATTAATAACGATGACCTCATTTTAGACAGTTTTACGTCATCTGATTCAACAAAATCAGTATTTATTCACGGGGGGATGGAGAGTTTTATTCTGGACATCGCATTCAAGATAACACTTAGCAATTTTGCGAAATTACCAAAATGTAATATTCTGTTTTTGGATGAAGGAATTAGTGCTTTTGATAATGAGCGATTAAGTAATATTGATATGCTATTCAATTTTATTAATCGATATTTCTCTAAGACAATTTTAATCACGCATATCGACTCAATTAAAGAAAATATTCAAGAGAAAATTAATATTATTAAAGATGAACAATATAGTAAAATAGTATGTCATTATTTATAATTAGGATGATTTTGGATAAAATAAAATAATTTATAAATTATATAGTCCAATGTCCGAATTGTATGAATTTGATACAATTGTCGAAATCCCCAAAGATTCAAAAGTGAAATATGAATTCTGTTGCGAATCTAACAAAATACGTGTTGATAGAATTCTACCAAGCGCCTACAATTACCCATATAATTATGGTTATGTTGAAAATACTACGGCAGAAGATGGAGATAGTCTGGATGTGGTTGTCATGAGCGACCAACCTATTTTTCCGATGTCCGTTATCCGTGTCAAACCTGTCGGAATATTATACATGAGAGATGGTAAGGATATTGACCATTTAGAGAGGGACCCCAAGATTTTAGCTTATCCAGTTTATAGTGTTGATAGAAGATATAAAAATATAAATTCAATAAATGACATTCCCGAACTTGATAAAATTATATTGAAGGATTTTTTTACAAACTATAAAAATAACGAAAATAAGATAACTATTGTTGATGGATTTGGGGATTATGATGATGCTATTAATGTAATTGAAGAATCAAAAAAATGTTTTTCAAATAAATTATTTTTAGGAAAAAAATAAATTATTATAAAATTTTATAAAATTAAACTTTATAAAGTTTAATTAAATTTCTATTCAGTATATTCTTGGTTGTTGTCTTGCTCATTGTATTGGTCCTGCTCTTGGTCGTTGTCTTGCTCATTGTATTGGTCCTGCTCTTGGTCGTTGTCTTGCTCATTGTCTAGTTCTTGTTCTTGGTCGTTGTCTTGCTCAATTCTTTTTTGTAAAATATATTCAGTTTCTATTTTTGAAATTATTTGATTATATAATTCTTCAAATAAAATATTATTATCTGTTTGAGTTGAGATTTCCTTTTTTTTCATGTATTTTAATTGATTATTTTTATAATATTTTACATCTCGTATAAAATTATCACCATCTAATAGAGCCATAACAATATAATTTTTATTTCTAATTGTTTCAACACATTGTTTAATATATTCCCGCCTGACTTCTGCACTATAAATCTGCGTTAAATTCTTTCCGATTGTTGTATAAGCATTATAAAATACTTCATGTTTATCCTGATATATTTTGTATTTATTTATTCCTAATCTTTTTATAAATTCACTATCTGCCCCAAAACGGTTGTCATGATAATATCCAACCTTATTATATAATTTTCTATAAAAAATATAATTATAATAATTTGATTTCTTAATTTCAATTATATTATCAATATTATCTTCATAAAATATCCGATTAAACCCAGTTCCATATCCCCAATAATTAATTTTATCCTGATTTAACTCCTCCAATTTTTTAATCTCATATTCATATTTCTCCGGTAAAACATAATCATCTCCATCAACAAATCCAATATAATATCCACTTGACATTAATATTCCTAAATTCCTACAATAATATGTCCCACTATTAATTTGCGTTGAATATATTTTAACGCGCCCATTATTTCCAAAACTCTGTAATAATATATTCATCGATTGGTCAGTAGAACAATCATCTACCACAACTATTTCCAAATTTTTATATGTATTGTTTAATATTGAAAGAACTGTCTTTTTTATATGTGCTTCATTATTATAATTCGGAATAATTACAGATATTTTTCTATTATTCCTTTTATATTTTATCTCTATCTGATTCATAATTTTTATACAACATTCATCTAATATTGTATCTCTGTAATTTAATATATCATCCCATTTTAATTTTATCAAAATATCATAATCATTCCATATTATCACGGTATTGTCATTTTTTATCACCCTAACAAAACAATTTTTATCATTAAAATATTTTATTATATCCATATTCTATTTTATAAAAATATAATCACTTCTGAACTATTATATTCATAAAATAATTATATAAATCAGTAGAAACCTTATACCAACTATAATTCTTCTTTATATATTTTTTCAATAATAAATATGTTTTATCATCCAAAGTAGTTTTAATATTGCGAATGTTTTTGGATAAAACATTAATAATGTTTGTTTTATCAATGTGATTCTTGTATAATCCAGCGTTGTCCTGAATAATTGTTGAATCAACATAATATATATACTTTTCTCCACCATTTTTATAAATTGGGTCAATATAATCACTCGCGCTTCCAGTCCTCGGAACTAAAACGCGCAAACCAGATGCCAGCGCCTCCAACATTGTTAAACCAAATCCCTCCGCCAAATACGGCGATATATACAAATCCGACGCATTAAATAAATCATTTATTTCCGAATAATTGAGCGTCCCATCTATAAAAATAATATGCGATTTTAAAGTGGTAGTATATCCAAGATGGTTTATATAAGTATCAACAAAATCCCGCGATTTATAAAGGTCAGTCATTCCCTTTAATAACAGCTTAAACGGTAATTTTTGGATGATAACCAGATTATGAAAAGCCTCCAATATTAAAAAAATACCCTTATTCATTGTCATTGCTCCAATATTAATTAATAATATTTCGTTGTCAAGAATATTATATTTGCGCCTTATCTGTTGCCGGATTGAATCATTCGAATGCCGATAAAAAATAGAAGTATCTACTCCATGCGAAACAAGACGATTGCGTTTTTTATCATCCAAGTATGGTGTCATACCTCGCAATGACCACTCCGATGGAGCAGTAAAATAAAAATTTGGGTTTTTAATCAAATAACTCCGGATGTCTTGTTTGGGGTCATGATGAAAATAACTATTGTTTAGAACGGCGAACTCACTCGTATAAAAAACGCAAACTGGGGTTGGAGTTGGAGTTTGTGGCGGTTCCAAATTATAAGGATATGTCTGTCTATATATAATATCCACTTTTTCACCATTATATATCTTGAAATTTTTCAATATTCTATTATATTCTGGTGAATACGTAAGTTTTTGATTATTTTTCCAATTTATATCAGGATATGAACACTCTCTAACATAAAAAATTACTTTATTCATTTTATCTGGACCATACTGTTTCCATAAATGAATGAGTAAAAAGGCTAAAACATTTCCATACGAATGCTGTAAAAGGCGCCATCCCTCAAATAATACACTTATCATTGATAAATGTATTATACTATTTTTTTTATGTTTGCTTTTATGTTTGCTTTTATGTTTATATCAATAAATTTCCTAAATCTTCTATTAAAGCCATTTTTATATACCTCTTATTTTTAATATCATTTTTTGCTTTCATTAAATATATAAATCGCTCCCTTTTACTAATAATACATGTTAAATTTTTATTATTAATTGTATTTGCAAAGTATTCTGGTGTTTTAACATTATAATGTTTAAAATACAAATAATTATTAAAAATCATTCTCTCTTCAAGTTCACTATCCGACCCAAATCGATT
>Ga0255172_1000493_pt1 | contig 10940 bp, 18 predicted proteins | sample Atl_Yuk_RepC_8d_FD_189952 | JGI IMG/M metagenome (GOLD analysis project Ga0255172, IMG submission 189952) | Freshwater microbial communities from Altamaha River, Georgia, United States - Atl_Yuk_RepC_8d | ecosystem: Environmental > Aquatic > Freshwater > River | place: USA: Georgia | collected... | reverse complement strand
TCCAAAAGAGTAATGATGGGTTCATTAAGAACGTATGGTGAAGCTATTACAAAAGGTGGTTTAAGTGGTGATAGTATTAAACAATATAATGACATTAAAAATTTAGTATTCGGATGAAACTAACAATAGAAAATTATAAAAAAATAGAATCGCATTTTAATTGGGCAACTTGGGGTGTTCAGAAAGTTGAAGAAACAAATACTCAATACCACTTTGAATTGAGAAATTCTTATGGTAGAATTTTAGATATTCAATTGGAAAGAATACCGGTGAGTGGTAACGAAACAACTGCATATCAGTATGAGTTTTGGTGTTGGGGACATGGTAATAGTAATCCGACACATCAAACCCCAATTAGAGAGTTTTTGTATTATGTACAAATAAAAGATAAAAAACTTTTTAGTTTGGCTATGTCAGCTATGATTAAAAAATGGACAAACGGATAATATGTTAAAAATACAAAACATAGATAAGATAGTGGGTACTAAAATAGTACTACATAATTTCAATGTCCCTTCACCACTATTAGAATGGGAATGTGAAAAGGTTGTGGATTTTTCAGATGATAATAGTGCACTCATTCCTTTGGGTAGTGAATCTTACCGATTTGAATACAAAGCAAAATCTGATTATGATGTTCCACTTTGCATCTATCTTTATAGAATACCAAATGAAAGTGGAATATACAAAATGGAAAACAACCTAATGGACGGTGATAACCCTATAAAGATGGAGCAGATAAAGGATATGAAAATATTCCAAAAGAATTTAGAGATGTATGCAACCGAAGTGATAATGAGATGGGCTAAAGACCAAAATATGATTTAGTATGATAACAATAGAAAACTATAATAAAGAAGTTGGAATGATGTGGGTATATGGTTGGGATTTGGAAAAAGCAGAAGAAATGGATGATGCCTATATCTTTCAATTAGCAAAACGTCCAAAGCCGGAACATAAAGTTTGGTTTACTTTAGGTAGAAAAAAACAATATGCTGAATCACCATATTATCCTGAGCAAAGGTATCAATTGTATATGAGTGACCAAAGTGGAAATAGTACTGAAAGGATTTGGTTGGAGAAAAAAGATTTGAGTTATTTTAATTTGGGAGCAATTATAGAAGGAGTATTGAATAAACATTTTGGGCATGCTTGAGATAGTAAACATTGAAAAACTTTTTAGGAAAGATGTTTGTGGATGGCGGATAAGTGGAGTTGAAACCATACCAAGCGCATACATCATTCACCTAAGAAAACTAAATGGAGAAAGGCATCAATTGAATATAGAAAGAAACCCGATTGGTGGTGAATATGAAATATGGTGTTGGAAACCAGTTGGTACAATTGGACCATTACCCAATTCGGTGCCGGAAAGATTGATGGTAAAAAAAGGAAACTTGAGTACAATGGATAGAGCATTGACAGCAATAAACCTATTATTAATGTAATATGAATCTGATTATAGAAAATATAGATAAGATGCGTAGAGTACAATTACCACAAACGCCAACTAGTAAAGGATTGTGGGAAGTTGATAATATCTTAACTGAAAATTCCGCATATCATTTCATAATGCAAAGATGGTGGGGTAGTAAGATAAACTATGTGTGTAAGGTCTCTATAATGAGAGAGTATCAAGAATTTGTTATGGATAGTGATTGTGGAGTTTTGACAACACAATATTATCCTATAAAGATAGATGGGCACAAAACCATCCACTACCTTACGAGGGACGAACTAAAAGATATGAATAAAGTAATGAATAAATTTTCGGACATATTAAACCGAATACCAATAAATTAAAAATATAAAACACAAAAGCGGACATGATAACCTTATTACAAACACAACAACCCTTCTTTACGGATGCGGACAAGCTTATCTTCTCAATAGTATGGGGAGTACTATCCATCATCTCAGCAAACATACTATTACATGTATGGAAAGAAGAATCAAAACCCGATGGTCTAACCCTACTATCCTATTTAGGGGCAGGAGCATTTGGTACACTTATGGCACCAGTGATTACAACCTTAGCCCTATTAGGATGGTTGGGTACTATCACCCCTAAAGATGCTAAGAACAAAATCGTTACGGCATACAATGGGGTAAAGGAAGCCACAATAGGACATTGGAGAGACCTTTTTGGAGAACCTAAAGGAAAGAAACTATTCTCTAAGCAGGCTCCTCCCGGCGGTGGTGGACCGGTTTTTGGTATTGGTACTAATAGTGGAATAGGGGTAAATCCAAACCCACCATCAATACATAGTGGGCCGTATATAAACGATTTATTAAACGTAAAGGGGAGAAACACAAGCTCACTAGTCGCACCATCATCACATTCATTTGTAGGACACCCTGTTCCTAATATGGGTAGAGGGGTTGGTCCGAATCGAATGACCCGATTGAGTAATGGAAGTGGGGCACCAAGTTGGTATGTACCTGTACCACCACCTGCGGTGAGGGCTAAGAAGGCTGCTCCGAAAGTATAAACTATCAATATAAACAAACCAAAAAATTGTAAAATCAAAAACCGACTGTTATGAACAAATTAGAAATTAATGGAATCCAAAACTTAAAAGGATTCGCAATAAGTGGGTGGGAGATATATCACATTGAAGAAAGACCCGCTTCTTACTTCTTAAAGTTAAGACCCGAAAGAGGACCTGCAAATGCACACCATGCGGCTGTACAATTCGATAGAGCCTTTGTTATGGATGGTGATATGTTAGGTGGTGGAAAGAAGGTTCATACCATAATAGCATATGTAAATCATTCAACTATTATCCACGAAGAAAATGTGTATTTTGATTTATTCAAAAATAAAACTGATTTATGGCAAGGTATTGCTAATCTTATTGAACAAAAAGGAGCTAAAATATATGGAAGGTAGTAAAACATTGACGATTCATAATTATCAAAAGATGGTTGGTCAAATATTTTGGAATGCTCGGTTTGTGTGTTCACAAGCGCATGAAACCGAAGTGAACTACCGATTTCAATTTACCGATACCAAATCCCCATCCGTTAGAGTTATATGGATTGAAGTTGGTAAGTTTGCTAAATGGGATGTACAAGACCAAAAGTGGTATTACCGAATTCAAGATAATAGACATTTTGTATCTGCGGATTATTTCACATTTGATAATGCAATAAAAGCATTTGGAGAACGATTAAAAGAATATTTGTAATGAAAGGATACTACGCAATATATAACCATAAAAAAAATGCTTGGTGGACTGTTGGTACTTATTGGATGAACGATACTCCAATTGAAACCCACTACTTACCAACAAGATATGAGTTGACAAGAGGATGGAGTACTGATGGTGATTCAAGAGTGGATTTAAGAAGTGATGATTTCAAAGATGTTGTTTGTTGGAATAAAGGTGTTGAAAAAAACCCTTACAATATATTTCTATTTGAAACTCTTAAAGAAGCTGAAGATTATCTATTAAGTGGAGCAATATATAAAGAACATAATGATTATTTCACAATTCGTAAGATATATATGTAATGCTAACAATAGAGAACTTTAAGAAGATACAAAACCAATGGTATGGTGATTGGCAGATTGGTAGAACCGATGAGGGGAAACAATATTATGCTTTACAAGCAAGGCATAAAGATGGTAAGAGGACTGTAACATTAGCTATATTCAGAGAAGGTATGCTAAATACAGAATGGGGTGAACTTACTTATGATATAAAACTTATAGATGATAATACTGCTAATATTATAGAAGATATTGTATATAAAAACACTTTAGAGGATATGGAATTGTTTGGAGAATCTTTAGTACATTATTTGAATACGTTATAATTATAAAAAACAGAATATGGAAAATTTAATACCAAAAGCAGAAAGATACTTTGAATTATTTTCAACTAAGAATGTAAAAGGATTGGAATACGAAATGTATGCCGATACCATTCATCTAAGAGATTGGAATGGTGAATGGAAAGGTAAACAAGCGGTTTTGGAAATGAATGAATCTCTTTTTCAAAACGAATTTAAGATTGATAATATCACAATAAAGCAAGCTGATATTACAACCATAGTTCAATTTGATTTACATATATCCGATACTATTTTGAAGGTTGTAGACCTAATAGATTGGAACGAAGAAGGTAAGATTGAAAGAATCTTAGCATATAACGGATAAAAAGAAAGGGAGTTATTACACTCCCTTTTTCTTTTGAATACCTTGTGATTTATTATAACTTATTAGAATTTATTTCCGCAGTGTGGACAGAACTTAAAAGATGATTTCTTTCTCTTAGCTCCACAATTTCCACAATAGTTCGTACCTACTTCTTCTGCTGTATATTGTTTTTGTGATGTTGGTAAAATTTGCCAAACTACATTCCAAAACGAAAACGAATTAAATGTTTTGTTTGTATGTTTGAATGTTTGGTCAGAACCACTGCCCATTTCAGTTGTGCCTGTTTCTATTTTATTAGATAAGTTTCTAATGTTCGGACCTGCTAGAGTATTAGAAGTTAAACTAGCGTTATAGAATGTGCTTGTTGTATTACCAGATGTTAAAGTGAAATTTCCACTATTACCTGTTGTAGTGTATGTTATTGGATTACCATTAATAGTGTGGGTATTAGTACCTGTTGTAAGGAATCCACTATTCCAAGTTGGTTTGTATTCTGAATAGAACTCAATCTCTACATATCCGTTATTTGCAATAGCTTCCTGAACCTCTGTATTGTTTCCATTAACTACATAGGTTGAGTATTTAAACTTGTTAGGCGAGTCCAAAAAGCGTTCTAAAAACACTCTTTCACCCCTTCTAAGAACTATACCACCGCCGGCAATATAATCCCCATCAATTTTAATTTTTGCTAATACTACTTCTTGTGTAGGATTGAATAATTCAATTTCGTATTCATCTCCGTTAGAGAGATATACTTGTCCATCAAATTGTTTGATTCTTTTTTTAGCCTTCGTAATGAATGCTTCTGGTCTTTTGATAGCAGACCACGTGTTTGTAATGTGTGTGTACATAATTGTCTTGTTTTTGTTTGTTTATTTAAGCCTTTATTTGTTGAGGGTTTTATTTTCAACTCGAATGTTTCTAAGAACACTAAAGGATTAACCACAAGGTTTCTATAATATATATAATGAAAAAATAAAAAACCCCCATATTTCTATGAGGGTTGTTGTAAATCTTTGGGCTTAATTCTAATTTACTTTTTTAAAAATCCCTTAGCAAATTTTACTAAGTAAGGGAGTACGAAGTATCCAACAGCTGCACCTACTAAGAAGTGCCAATTGAATACGAAATCTACAATAGCTTGCATTTTCTTTCTTGTTTAGTTAATTAATTTATAACGTTATAAAGAAACGGGCGCCGATTGTTTATATAATTATCTTTTATAAATGTATTATAGTAAATTAGTATCACATTCTACCATATAAAAAACATTATGATACTCTATAATTTATATTATTCTATATTAGAGATATAATGATATTAGCAGTGTCATTATTGATTGGTACTTTAAAATACTCCACATCATTTCTTTCAAGCATACCAATAATATCTCTATCAATCTCCATACTTTCTTCTAATGTTTGAAAACGCCCATCTTCTTGATACATAGCTGGGTCTCTTTCTAAAACAATATTAAGTGAATCATATCTTTTATGTAAATCAACAATGAACTCATCAAACTTATATCCATAAAACATTGAAGGATATTCTGGTTCTTCGTTGTAACGGTCTTTATAAATTAATCCAAACAAAATTGGTGAATCAACAATAATATAATCTACTTGTCCATAAAGACGAGAAATATTACGATGTTGATTTGCTGTTATATAAAATTGGTCTTTAACTGCATATACATTTCTTTCCCATGCTTGCAACTTCGGAAACTCATAAGGCATTTCAACATTGTATCCAGCCTTTTTCATTTCATAATACAATCCTGCTGCTTGTGTAGATTTTCCAATAGAAGGTCCACCAAATAAATTAATAATTTTACTCATTGTACAAATATACGATTTTTTATTGAAAGGGCAAAATAAAGGGGAGAATTTCTTCTCCCCATTTATTATTAGTTAAAGATGTATCTAACACCTAATTGCATTTGCCAACGAGAACTAAATCCTACGTTGTCTCTGAATGAATCTGTGTAAGGTACTTTATTCTTTCCATCCAAATAAGGGAATGAGAAGATAGGAGTCTTACCATCAGTATCCAATCTTACAAATGAAAGTGGAGTCATAGTTGTTGGAACTTTGTTCACACCCCAATCTTTATTTACAAAGTTTGTGAAGTTAAACAAATCCATTGTAACTCTCAATGTATGTTTTGTACTCTTATATTTGATATAAAAGTCTTGAGTGATATTTAAATCAGCTCTATTAACCCAAGGTAATACTAATCCTTGTCTCTCAGCGAATTGACCTCTACGAGAGTTTAAGTATTCGTTACCTGAAATGAAAGCATCTAATTGATTCCATAATTCACTTTGAGTACGAGTATCAGCTACACCACTTACAGCACTTGCATTAGTTAATTTAATTTGAGATGCATTTGCTGGTACGAACATTAATTCGTTACCAGAGAAACCATCGTTATTTAAATCACCTGCGTATGTGTAAGATAATGAAGATTGTAATGGGTTAGGAGAACCTTCATATAATAAACCAAATGAAGTTTTTGTATTCTTAAAGAACTCTTTACCATATACTAAACTACCAACAATTCTATGAGGTAGGTAGTTGTTTGAATAACCTTCTTCAAAGTTATTAGGGTCAGTAGCAGTTGGTCTAGCTCCCCACATTGTGAAAGCAGTAGAACCATTGATTGTAGCATCTTTAGCTGTTTGACGAGTGTAAGATGCGTTTACTGCTAAGTTCTTAAATTGTCTTTGAACCTGTAAAGTACCAAACAATACATAACCAATATTTGCATTAGTCATATAGATTGCGTTACCGATGTTTGGATTAGTTGCTGTTTGAGCAGTTCCAGTTGCATCGTAAACTGAACGTTTAATGAAACGAGTTTGTCCATTAGCTAATGTTATGTTACCTGTTGATGGTAATACAACGTTTTGGAAAACAGTAGCATTAATGTTCTTAATATATGTACCTTCCGCAGTTACAGTCCATCCTAAGATTTTCTTATCAACTGCTAAAGTTGATTTCCAAACTTGCGGATATTTGTAATTAGGGTCAGTTACGTTAAGTGAATATGATTTTGATAAACCTGGCGTTGGTGTTGGTCTGTACTTATTAATATCAGGTGAGAACATATAACCAGTTCCGTTTGTAATAGAACCGAACAATGCCATACCTGTATTTGATGCTTGGTTAGAAATCCAAACAAATGGTGGAGGTCCTTGGAATAATCCAGTACCACCACGAACTTGGAATGTTTGGTCATCATATACATCCCAGTTAAATCCAACTCTAGGTGATAATTGTAAAGCGTTTTTAGGTGCTAAGCCTGTGTTTAATCTTACACCACCATAAAATTTAGTAAGTGTATCAACTACTGGGTTATAAAGGAAATTATCAGCAAATGCTACATAATCTGCTCTCAAACCATAAGTTAATGTAAGATTATCTTTTACTCTAAATTTGTCTTGTGCAAATAAACTTAATTCAGTATTTTTTGGACCAACTAATGGAAACTCATCCGTTAGTGACCAAGACAAATCATACACAGCTGCTGCTTTTGTACCTGCCGCAGATGCGTAGAAATCAGCTAAGCTATTGAAACGATAAGCACCTGCGTAGTTAGGTGAAAATCCGTTTGAATATTTCTTAAATGAATTTTGTGTACCAAATGTAAATTCGTGCTTACCTTTATATAAATTGAAAATGTCATTCAATTGAATTACATCTGAATTTAAAACGTTACCATAAGTAAATCTTTCATATCCAAATGTAGTGAAAGGTAAACCATTACCATCTAAGATGTCCACTTGTGGGAAATTACCAGAACTTAAAGAAGCTCTGAAATCTCTCAACTTAGTGTATCCGATTTGTAATTTATTGTTTGCTTTATTTGAGAATCTAGTGTTTAACTCACCAATAAAAATATCAGCGTTATTGTTAATCACATAACCACCACCAAAGAAAGGCATTGATGTAATACCAGGTCTTCTACCATTTGATGAGTTTACTGATTGTGAGTTAGATGCTGGAATATCCGCTGAAGAACGAAGTAGATTATACTTTAATGTAAAAGTATTTTTATCATTGATGTTCCAATCTAATTTAGTAGATAATCTTTTAGATACTGAACCATATTGATATCCTTGATACGCACCTGGATCATAATTGTATTTCTCAATTAAGAACTTTCTAAGAGCATCTAAATCAGCTGCTTTAGCTTGTGATACGTTAATACCATTTGGTACGTTGTTAGCATCAGATGCTATCCATTGTGTACCAGGTTCCATTCTACTTTCTTGCTCACCATTTACAAAGAAGAACAATTTGTTTTTAACAAATGCCCCACCTGCGGTGAAACCTTTTAAATCATAATTGAATGTTTGTTTAGGTAAAGTAACATCACCAACTTTGTAACCTTGTAAGTTCTCACCTTTAAAGAATTGGTAAGCTGAACCGAATGCTTGGTTCTTACCACTACGAGTTACTGTGTTGATTGAACCACCTGCGAAACCACCAAACTTAACATCGAATGGTGAAACGTTTACTTGGATTTGTTCAATCGCATCCAATGAAATTGGTTGAGCGCCTGTTTGACCACCCAATGTACCATCACCCAAACCGAAAGAGTTGTTGAAGTTAGCACCATCCAAAGTAACGTTATTCAATTGAGATGAAATACCACCAAATGATAAGTTGTTTTGAGAAGGAACTAATTTAACTAAGTCTTTCCAGCTTCTATTAACGTTAGGAACTGCTTCAATTAATCTTCTGTTAATTGTCTCTTGAGCTCCTGTACGGCTAGAGTTAAAAACTTTGTTTTGTCCTGAAACCACTACTACTTCTTTTAATGTAGTTGAAGCTTCTTTCAAAGTAAAGTTTGCTTTGTGTGACTGACCCAATAACAATGTAATATCGTCTTGATGTTCTGCTTTGAAACCAATTGATGTTACGTGAATTGAATACGGTCCACCGATTTTCAAGTTTGGCAAGTTGTATCTACCATCAGTACGAGTAGAAGTTGTGTACTTCGTTCCCGTTGGCTGGTGAGTAGCAACAATTGTTACACCTGCTAATCCGGCTTTACCATCAGAAACCAAACCCTGAATCTCAGAGGTAGTTTCTTGCGCACTTGCTCCAAATGATAATAGTGTAATCACTACCATAAGGAGAAATTTTCCGATTTTTTTCATGTGTTTTGTTTTTTGTTTAAATTGTAACCATTAAAATAAAAAAAGGTATAGTGATTACTCCCTATACCCTTTAGAGTTTATAGCTTTTTTAAGGCTAAATTCGTTATATATAAATTTGTATATGTATATTCTACATTCATAGGCTCTGAAACACTTTTTACATTCATAACTATATCCATTTTTCACAAAAGTTTCACAAATATACAAAAAAATTTCCACACTACCAAAAAAATCAACATAAATTATTGATAATCAATTGAATATAACGTGTTGAAATCCAAATATTTATAAAAACCCGAAAAAATACCCTAATTTGATGATTTTCAACCGGTTGCATTGCTATTTTTTGGAAAATAAATTTGGTAATATCAGGAAAATTTACTATCTTTAGATAGTAATAAATGTTTAAGATATGAAAAACTATGAATTAACCTTAAAACGTACAGAAATGGTGAAATCTGGTGCTTATGATGGCCGTTTTCGTGAAAAAGTGGTTGTTGATAAGAAGAAAAAAGAGCGTAAAGATTGGGCTCGTAAAAAATTCACCTTTGATTTTAAAAATTTTAAATAAAAATTAAGAAATATGAGACAAACTGAACAAAAAGCATTGGATTATTTGAAAAATAACCCTATTGTAGCTAAATTTATCGAAAAATTGGATAAAGAACGTAAAGAGTACTTTGATAAAGCTAGTATGCCGAATCAATACAAACCAGTAGTGGTTGAAATTGGTAATAAATTCATCAGAATTTGGCATGGTAGTAGTTGTTGGGGATTTATCAGCCGAGTTGATGGTGATTTGAAAGGTTCACCAATAAAAAAAGGTGATTTATTGAAAGCTGCTACTTGGAAAGCTCCAGCAAAGCACGCTAGAGGTAATATCATTGATGGTACTGCTCGTTATGGTGTGTATGGGCCGGAATATTTATAAAATTTAGATGGAATTAAGACCGAATCAAATAGAACCTGTAAAAAAGGGTGTGGAATTCTTTAAAAGTAAGAAGCCGCACCCTTCAATCATAGTTGCCCCTACCGCATTTGGTAAAAGTATCGTTATTGCTGAAATCGCTCATCAATTAGGTGAGAAAATCTTAGTTATTCAGCCTTCAAAGGAATTATTGGAGCAAAATTATAACAAATTCATCAATTTAGGTGGAAAAGCATCAATTTATTCCGCATCAATGAACGAAAAGGAAATTGGTGATGTAACTTATGCCACAATTGGTTCAATAGTTAATATAGCTTGGAAATTCCACGAATTAGGTATCCAAAAAGTGATTATAGATGAGTGTGACCGCTTTCCGAGAGAGCCAGATGGTATGTTAAGGAGATTTTTAACGGCAGCTAAGATAACACACATATTGGGATTAACCGCAACTCCATTAAAACTACAAACAAACATAGATGCTAACTTCCAACCATTCTCAAAGCTGGTAATGCTAACTTCAAAGAGTAAAAAAGGTAATTTCTTTAGAGATATTATTCATGTTGCTCAAATTAAGGAAATGTGTGATTTAGGATTCTGGTCACCATTAGAATATGAATCGTATGATTTTGAAACTGGTGATTTAGTTTACAATTCTACAAAAGCAGATTTTACGGATGATT
>Ga0255172_1000481_pt1 | contig 11063 bp, 11 predicted proteins | sample Atl_Yuk_RepC_8d_FD_189952 | JGI IMG/M metagenome (GOLD analysis project Ga0255172, IMG submission 189952) | Freshwater microbial communities from Altamaha River, Georgia, United States - Atl_Yuk_RepC_8d | ecosystem: Environmental > Aquatic > Freshwater > River | place: USA: Georgia | collected... | reverse complement strand
CCTGCCGTCAGTTAAAACATTAATTTCCTGACTAATATTAAATTTTCTTGAATGGTACTTATATTTATTTGCCGCAACCCCATGAAACCCAAGGATTAAATTTCTTCTACCTTTACCACCTGATAGTTCAATACATTTTAGATAAGCTCTTGTATTACATACTGTTACAAATTTAGAATTTCTTACCTTAAAATTAATCGAGGAACCTTCCATAAAAATATCCCTAGCATGACCTGAACAGCTAAATGTTTTTCCGTTTAACAAGGCTGCAATAGAAATTATGGTAGATATGTCTGATAAAAAATGAATATGGATATGATCGAATGAAAAGATATTTAGTTTGTAACCATATAAAACCCCTTTAATAAAGTTCTTAATTTTTCTAGAAAGAGTATCTTCGGATTCCTTCATAAAAATTCTAAATACTTTATAGATCTTTTTAAGATTTTTTAAAATAAAACCAGAGGATTTAACCACATCAACATAAGAAAGTTTGATGTAAGTAACTTTATAGATTAAGCTATCTGGTAATTTTGCTTTACCTTCCTTTAGGGATACAACATGAATATCAAGTTTTCCTAGTATATCGAGCTCTTCAATTTCTCTTAAAATAAAAGTCTCAGAGAGATTTGAGAATGTTGGGACAAAATACAAAATTTTTTTCATTTTTTTCCGATACAGAAGTAATTGATTCCAAGTTCTTTTAATTTAACCCCATCCAGTAAGTTTCTTCCATCAAAAACATTTTTATCTCTAAGTCCAAGAATAAGATTTTGATCAAGGTCTTTAAATTCTTTCCACTCAGTTAAAACTACTAAAAAGTCAGTGTCTTTAAGAGCAGCTTCTTTTGAATTTTCATAAGAAATTCTTGTTTCTCCCAAAACTTTTTTAGAATTTGGCATTGCCTCAGGATCAAAAGCTTTAACTTCAGCACCGAGATCTAGTAGTATTTTTACAATATCAATTGCAACAGATTCTCTAATGTCATCAGTATCGTTTTTAAATGCCAAACCAAGCGCAGCTACCTTCTTTCCGGCTAAATTATCTCCGTAAATTTGTTTGATTTTTGCTAAAAAGTAATATTTTTGATTTTTATTTGTTTTCATTACACTATCCAAAATATTAAAGTGATAGCCTAAATTCTCTGAAGTCTTAAATAAGGCTTGCACATCTTTTGGAAAGCAACTTCCACCATACCCAATAGAAGCATTTAAAAACTTGGGACCAATCCTTGAATCAAGACCCATTCCTTCAGCAACTTTAGTAACATCAGCCCCACTTAAATCACAAATTTGTGCAATCTCATTTATAAACGAAATTTTAGTTGCAAGAAAAGAATTAGCTGCGTATTTTATTAATTCAGCACTTTCAAGGTCGCATTTAACTATTGGGGAACCCAAGTGTTCAAATAGTTTTGCAACTTTTTCAATTGCTTCTTTGTTATCAGAACCAATAACTGTTCTATCAGTTTTATTCATGTCTTCAATTGAAGAACCCTCTCTTAAAAACTCAGGTACTGAAACTGAATCAAAATCTATATTAGTTTTAGATTTAATATAATCCCTAACTTTCCTATTAGTTCCAACAGGAACAGTACTTTTTATAGAAATTATTTTTGGAGTTTTCATCTCAAGAGCAATCTCATCGGCTACTTGATAAATATATTTTAAATCAGCGCTACCGTCCTCGCTCATAGGTGTACCGACGCAAATAAAAACTATTTCTGCATCAGCAATCCCATCTTTGAGAGAGTTTGTGAATTTAAGATTTCCATTTGAAATATTTTTTGAAACTAATTCCTTTAAACCAGGTTCAAATATAGGCATGGTACCTGATTCAATCATTTTGATTTTTTCAGGATTATTATCCACACCAATAACTTGATTTCCCCAGTCAGCAAAGACAGCGGAACCAACTAAACCAACGTAACCTGTGCCAATAACGCAAATTTTCATATGAAACCTTTCTATCTCTTTTTATATCTCCCAAATAAATCGTTAATTCTAATTTTTAATATCTCAGAAAGCATAAGTAAAGAATCTCTAATAGCTGAAACTCTCTTAGTTGGAACATAAGTCCAAGCAACAGGTATTTCTTTTACTTTTAGACCATCATTTTTAGCAATTACTAAAACCTCAACATCAAAAGCAGTAACTTTAGGGTACTTAACAATCGAAGCGTCATCTCCAAATAGAATTAATCTATTAAAGATATCTCTTGCCTCATCTCCTTTTAAGAGCTTAAACCCACACTGAGTGTCGTTATAGAATAAACCTACAATAATTTTTATAAGTAGATTAAAAACTCGGCCCATGATATGTCTTAAAATAGGTTCGTCAGATCTTGAGGCCCCGAGGCCCTCTCTTGATGCCATTGCAATATCATAATTGTTGTTATCAACCCAGACTAATAACCGTTTAATCTCGTCAATTGGGGTTGCAAGATCAGCATCAGTCATTAGGATGTATTTTCCTTCAGTCATTAAAACCCCAGTTCTTACTGCAAAGCCTTTTCCTTTATGGGGATTTTCTACCAAGTAAATGTTATCTCTGGTAGAAATATAATTTTTAATTAGAGTTATGGAGCTATCTTTGGAACCATCATCAACTACAACAATCTCATAAGAAGGATTAAAGGAGTTCATAAAAGAAACTACTGTATTCAACGAGGAAATAATTCTCTCTTCCTCGTTGTAGCAAGGAATAACTATTGATATATCTACTTTATGTTTTTTCATTTGTTTTTTCTCCAGATAATTTTACTATAAACTGTAAAGTTCCAAATAATTCCGAACATCACTCCAATTAAGAATCCAATATTACTTACAAGGAATGTATCTCCGTATGTTAATTCTAATTGGTGAATGAGGTAGCTTCGAAGCAAGATCGGGATATAAGAGCTTAAAGAATAAATGATAAAAGTTGGAATTAGAACTTTAATACTATTTTTTTGTCTTTCATTAAATGACCAGAAGTTGTTCATCAAAAAGGTAAATAACATTGCTACCAAACCAGAAATCAAACTTGCTGTTGCGGATAACATTTTTAAAGAAAGAAGATTAAATAAAATTAGGTCAGTAAATAAACCTCCAAAACCTACAATAACAAATTTGATAAAACTTTTATTTCTCTCCATTGAAAGCTCTAAAACAACTTTTAATGAATCTCTAAAATTTTTCTGTTCCATCTTAGAGGTTCCTCTATCTCTTAAACCAAATGATATCGGAACTTCAGCAATCTTTGCTTTCATATCAAAGATTCGAACAAGCATATCCATTTTGTAAGCAAATCCTTTTGATTTAATTTTAGTGAATTCAATTTGATCTAAAAACCCTTTAACTCTTGTAGCTCTAAATCCAGAGGTGAAATCTTTAATTTTAAGAATTCTTAAAGCAACTCTAGCAAACAAGCTTCCAAAATAAGAAATAAATTTTCTATAAGCTGCCCATTCCTTTGGAACAGAACCGCCTTTTACATATCTTGAACCGATTATAAAATCATATCCCTCAGAAATTTTCATTATTAATTTAGGAAAGTCATCAGGGCTGTGTTGTAGGTCAGCATCCATCTCGATAACAAAATCTGCTTTTAATTTATCTATCGAGTAGTTAAATCCTTTGATATAAGCGCCTCCAAGTCCTGATTTTGATTCCTCTTCAATCAAATGAATTAGTTTGAAATCTTTTTGAAAATTTTTTATTACTGCAACGGTTTTATCTTTAGAGTTTCCATCAACTAAAACAATAAAAAATTCATAGTTTTTAAATTCTTTAAATTTCTCAAGTAAAAGGGGTATTAAAATTTTAATGTTTTCCTCTTCGTTATAAGTAGGAATTATTACTGATATCTTCATTATAAAGTTGAGGCAGTAATAAGTATTATAAAGACAAAGAGACTAATTGACAAATACTCGAGGAAAACGTTTATGTTTAACCTTTCCTCAAAATAGTGGTGTAATAAAGACCAAAGTAGATAAAAAGCAGGCAAAGATGCGGAGAAAATATACGCACTATAAGGGCTAAAGGATAGATATTGGAAAAAATACAGTAAAAATCCAAAGTAAATCCCAATAAAAATGTACTCAAATAAATGCTTTCTTAGATTCATAAAATATGCCCATTCTTAAAAATTACATAAACACTAACCACGGTCATAGCTAACACAATAATATGAGCTGCAGTATGTCCGGTAAATTTATCTATACCTCTTGTTTTGGAGTAATAAATATCAAGTAAAAATAATGCTAAAACAAAACCTAGTATGGTAAACGAAATGTATCTAAATAATGAAGGTATATCGATTGTTGAAGATTTTTCTGTTGCCACACCCATTGTAACTTTTTCGTTGAGAGAGCTTAGATACCTCTCTTGATCAGATTTAGAAGTAATTAAAGAAAGATTTTTTGGTCTTCCAAAGAATTGAACTACAAGTGTTGTTTCATAACCATCTAATACTCCATTTTCAACAGCAAAGCCTACCTCATCATAATTTTCTGAAAGCAGATTTTCTTTATGAGTTGGAGAATTCATCCAGGCATCTACAACTTCTTTTGAGTAATAAAAATTTCTTGCTAAATTTTCACCAGCATAAGAATATTCATAACCTTCTTTTAAAATAAAGTCCCAAGGTTGGGTACCATCCGGAGCTGTATGAGCCCAAAAATTTTTCTTAAACATATAATCGGCTTTTAATTTTGCGGCTTCAGAGAGCTTTTGATTAATGACTAATGGTTTTTTCCCTTCAGCTTCTCTTCTTTTATTTGTCTCTGTTAGAAGTTCTCTGACTTTAATCTCTGAAGAGTAACCAAGTACTCCAGGTTTGATTGTTTTAGAAACATTGAATATCAAAAATAAAACAACAAAGATACTTGAATACAAATAAAAATATTTGTGATGTAGAAGTTTAGCTCTCTTTTTTGTCTCTTTGTGGGGAACAAAATGATGTTTAAGCGAAACTCTTTCTTTGAAATGGGCAAGATCTTTCATTAAATTATTGTATTACATATAAATTGAAATTGGTAAATTATTTAAAAAATTAATTATTTACAAGTATGTTATTTTGATATCTAATTAAGTTTAATGAATGACAAAACGAGTGCTTTTGGCGAACATTTAATTTTTGACGGCTACGGCTGCGCTCTCGAACCTCTAAATAACATGGAAAACTGCTACAACGTTTTGAATAAACTTGTAGAACTTGCAGGAATGCATAAGATCACCGAACCTATGATTATTAAATCTGATGGTAATTTAATTTTAGGAGGAAAAGATCCCGGCGGCTTTACTGGTGCAGTATTTATTCAAGAGTCTCATATAACAATTCATACTTTTGCTAAAAGAGGATTTGTAACTATAGACCTTTATTCATGTAAAGAATTCGATACATCAAGAATAATTAATTACTTAACTGAAGTATTTAAACCACGTGATAAAGACATCTTGCATTTTAAGAGAGGAATGAAGTATCCTATTGATAATATATATGAATAAAAATATATGAAAAATAAAGCCTTGCCCCTAGTCTTAAAAAAATCTTTCAATTTTTATGTGCTACTTTTCCTCATTTCAACAATAGTTTTCTGGACCGGCTACCACCTTTCAATTTGGTTTCAAGACTCTCAAGTATTTGGAGATTTCTTCGCTTTAGCAATAATTTCTATAGCTTTATTAGGATCCTATGTTAGTTACCATCGAAGTATAATTTGGGGATTTACAAAAAGTGACCTTGGAAAATCTTTAATATTTATATCTTTAGCTTTATTAATGTGGGCTTTAGGAGAAATTTTTTATTTTATTGATTCCAAAACAAACAACCCATTAAATCTCTATGATTTCTTCTTTATTTTTATCGATCCTTTTTATTTAATTGGGGTTTATTTTATTTCTAAAGCAATTGGTACTTTTAAAAATGTTATTACCAATATAAACCTATTAGTCCTTCCTGTTCTCATTCTTATCTTAAATTATCTTGGGCTAACAATTTTAAGAAACCAAGATCCTTTTACAGCTTTTCTAAATTTAGATATAGATACAATTTATATTATAGGAAGTGTATTTTTATCAACTTTTGTAGTTTCGTTATTACTTTTTAGTAAAAAACTTGGAGGGATCTATAAGCACGCCCTTCAGTTAATTTTAGTAGGTCTCTTATGTCAGTATATTGGGGATAATCTTTTTGAAATTTACCCAGTCGAAAAAATTAATGGATCGCTCTCAGATTTAATATTCTTCATGTCCATATCCTTTGTCACTTTTGGGGTTCTTATGTTAAACCCTAACAGTTTAAATGAAAAACGAAATTAGTTTAATAATTAAAGAGATAATACAAGAACAATCAAATATTGTAGGGTCTCGAGTCGCTCTGGACAGAGCAAGAGCTACCAAGGTTATAGAAATTAAAGGATCAGAAATTAAGTTACTTTCTACACCTGACGACGCGTTAAAAAAACTAATTAAGTCTTTTGCTGAAATCTTTGGTGAGGCTTCAGTTGAAGTTTGTGACGAAGTAATAAAAAAACATAAATCATTCAAAAAGTAAAAAATTAGGATAGAATTATAACCTATGCCAAAAATTAACCTTGAAAAAGAGTTATATTTAAAAAACCGAGAATTATACATAGCCCAAAAGAAATCACAAAAGTTGATTTACAATATCTCGGAATGCATTTTTGTTTTAGATAGTAAATTTAAAGTCACCCTTGCAAACAAAAAAAGCGAAATATTTTTTGGAAAAAACCAAGATTTAATTGGTAAAAAAATCGACTCTCTGTTATTTTTAGTGGATAAAAACAACAAAGTAATTCCAATAAAAAACTTTATAAATTCAACAAATACTAATTTAAACGGCTTAAAACAAGAAATAGATGGAAAAGACTTCTACTTTAATTTAAGAATCTCTGTTATAACTTCCGATACTCCAGGAAACGAAGAATATGTTCTAACCCTAACAGATGTAACACCTGAAAAGAAATCGGAGATATCAAAAGATGACTTCATTACAATTACTTCTCACGAACTAAGAACCCCAATGACTATCATAAAAAGCTATCTTTGGCTTATGCAAGAAGAAAAAGCCGGCGCTTTAAATCAAAAGCAAAAGGATTACATTACTAAAGCCATAAATTCTTCTGAAAGAATGTTAAGTTTGATAAACGATATGCTTAGTGTTTCAAAGTTAGAGCAAGGAAAAATAGAATACAAACTCGAAGTATTCGATATTGGTAAATTTATCTCCGAAACATTACCTGAATTTGAAGAAAAAGCTAAAGAAAATTCTACAAAATTAGCCTTCGAACACGACGGAGAAGAAAAATTAATTCTAGGTGACAAAAAAAGACTCAAAGAAATTATCTATAACCTTGTAGGAAATTCGGTTAAATTTACTAAAAACGGAACCATAAAAGTAAAAATTGCGCAAAATGATTCATTTGTTAAGATTTCAGTAATTGACGATGGTAAAGGAATTTCTAAAGAAGATATGCCAAAGTTGTTTAGAAAGTTTGGAAAGCTCGAGAACTCATACGAAACAATGGCTGAATCTACTGGTACCGGCCTAGGGCTATATATTACAAAACAATTAGTCGAAGGAATGGGCGGTAAAATTTCCGCAAAAAGCGATGGAGTTGGTAAAGGATCGGAATTCTTTTTCTTTCTTCAAAAGAAATAAATATAATTTTTAAGACGGCGGGGTTTTGTGAAACACAAAACCCCGCCTTATTTATTAGGCAATAATTATCTTAATTATGCTTTAACAGCATCTCTAAGAGTTTTTCCTGCCTTGAAAGCAGGTCTTCTGCTTGCAGGAATTTTAATTGGGGAACCAGTTTTAATGTTTCTTCCCATTCTTGCAGCAACAGCTCTAGATTCAAAAGTACCAAAACCAGTTAAAGTAACTTTTTCTCCTTTAACCAAAGCATTAGTAATAATTTGTTCTATAGCATCAAGAGCTTTTGTAGAATCAACTTTAGTCATTCCTGTAGATTCAGCAATAGCGTTAACAATGTCTTGTTTGTTCATTAAAATACACCTCCTTTCAAAAAACTATAAATAATTCTTAATTAATCTTCATAATCAATTCTTTTGATTATGCCAGCAACAGTATCAATATAAACGCTTCTAAAAGATTTCCTTCCTATTTCTTCCCAGCTAAATTTTTGATTTCTAGCAGTCAAAAATAGGTCTATAATGATTTCTTTTTTTACACCTAATATCGAATCAATATTTCCACACATTCCTAAATCTGATACGTAAAATGTACCCTTTGGTAGTGTCATTTGATCACATGTAGGTATGTGGGTGTGAGTACCAACAACAACATCAACTCTACCATCTAGATAGAATCCCATAGCCAATTTTTCCGAGGTTGCCTCAGCATGAAAATCAACTATTTTAAGATCAATTTTTTGAGAGGATGTGGTTTCTAAAATTTCATCTATTTTTCTAAATGGATCATCCAATCTTTCATTTAAAAAAGTTCTTCCCATTGCATTGATTATTAAAACTCTTTTATCGTTTGCTGTGTCAATTATTTTGTACCCAAATCCAGGAGTATTTACAGGGTAATTTGCAGGTCTAATTATTGGAAATTTATCAAGTACATCTTCAGCATTTTTTTGCCAAAAAACATGATCTCCACTTGTAAAAAAATCGCAACCCGCAGAAATTAATTCATTTAATGTTTCAAAAGAAACACCCCTACCACCTTCAGCATTCTCAGCATTCGCAATAACTAAATCAATATCATATTCCTTTTTAATTACAGGAAGAAATTTTTTAACAACTTGTATTCCAGGATTTGAAACTATATCTCCAATAAAAAGTAACTTCATTTTAATATTTCTATTTTTAAATTTGAAACTCGTAATTTATTTAATATCACTACGGGCTCACTTATTGATTTCAATAATACAATTAAAATCAATAATATCAATATAATTGATATGCTTTTAAGTAACGAGTGTAGGATGTAGGAAAGAAGATAAATACCAAAGATAATAATTAATAAATAAATAATATTAGTTAACATATTTATTATTATATTATGAGATTTACCTAATAAATCAAGGAAGTTTCCAAATATAATTTTTTGGAAACTTCCTTGAAAGAAAATTTATTCTAATTTTACTTAGCTGTTGCTAATTGCCTAGTTTCTCTAATAACAACAATTTTTACAACACCTGGGTAAGTTTGCTCTAACTCAATCTTCTTAGCAATTTCTCTTGCTAAAAACGAAGTTGAATAATCATCAACTTGAGAAGGTTTTACATATACCCTTACTTCTCTACCAGCAGATAAAGCAAACGCGTGATCAACACCGTCAAATGAAGTTGCAGCTTCCTCAAGATTTCTCATTCTCTTAACATATGATTCGTAATCTTCAGTTCTTGCTCCAGGTCTAGCACCACTTACATGATCCGCAAGAGCAACAATCGCAGACTCTATAGATGAAAAAGGTTTATCCTCATGGTGCTCAGCAACACAATCAATTACCTTCTCATTTATTTTAAATTTTCTTAGATATTCAACACCAATATCAACGTGCGACCCCTCTTTATCCATGATTACTTTACCGATATCGTGAAATAAACATCCAAGTTTAACTAATTCAACATCGGCCTTAAGTTCTGAAGCAATAGAAGCACCAATCTTACATACTTCCATTACATGTTCAATCATATTTTGACCGTAAGAGAATCTATATCTAAATCGACCTAAAGTTTGAATTACTTCTTTTGGAATGTTAAAGATTCCAAGTTTATGGCATAACTCAGTACCCTCCTTAAAGATAATTTGATCCATTTCTGACTTAGTTTTTTCAACTATCTCCTCTATTTTTGCAGGCTGAATCCTTCCATCGGCAATCAATCTTTCCATTGCAAGTTTAGCTATCTCTCTTCTAACCGGATCAAAACATGTAATTAATAAATCACCAGGAGAAGAATCTAAATCAACTTCAACACCTGTAACTTCCTCGAAGGTTTTAATGTTTCTTCCTTCTTTACCAATAATTCTTCCTTTCAATTCTTCATCAGGGAGTCTGATTCTTGAAGAAGTATATTCAACAACATAATCTGAGGCTCCTTGTCTCATAGCATCAATCAAAATTTGTTTTGCTTTTTCTTCAGCATTAATTTTTAGTTCCTGCTCATAAGTTCTAATTTTTTTACCATACTCTTCTTTTAATTCTTTATCTACAGTTTCAATAAGTCTTTTCTTAGCTTCATCAACTGTAAGTCTTGAAATTTTTTCAAGTTTCTCTTGCTCAGCTTTAATAAGCTCGTCATAATTTTTAATTTTAGAATCTAGGGTAATTTTTAGATTATTAAAATCCTCTTCTTTTCTTTTAATTTCAGATTCTCTGGATTCAATCATCGAAGATCTTGCTGTAAGCTTGGCACTTTCTTCAGAAACTTCATTTTTCTTAGTTCTAACATACTCATCAGTCTCGGACTTAATTCTTAAAGCTTCGTTTTTAGCTTCAAGAACAATTTCAAAAGACTTTTGTTTTGCTTCAAGAAAAACTTCAGTCTTCTCAAAAGCATTACTTGGTGAGGAATCTTTTGCAAATAAAGAACTTAGATTAATCTTTTTTGATACTATAAGATAAGAAACTAGGGCAATAAGAGCAACTAAAGTGATAATTAAAATTAAATTCATATTTTTTTATTTTTACCATATTAAAACTACAGTAAACCTTTCCGATTTATAATTACTTTCAAAACTAATAGATTTTAGGTTGTTTTGGAGTTTATGTCAATTAAAGTAACAATAACTATAGGTCTAATTCTTTGAGGTGTTTTTTACTCAAATCAGCCCCAAAGCCTTTACTTATTAGATAATTTAATCTTTTTTCTTTGGGCTTTCTAGTTAGCTTAGAGAAATTTTTTTGAATATATTTAACTACCTGTTCAGCTTCATTTTTTTTGAAATAGAGATTAAGTTTTGTATCAATGTCCTTGATAGGTATTCCTTTACGAATAAGTTTAGTTTTTAATTGAAGTTTTGAATATCCTTTTATAGTTGATAAATTTTCTAAAAATCTATCTAGATATTCCGAATCAGAAAA
>Ga0255172_1000464_pt1 | contig 11376 bp, 13 predicted proteins | sample Atl_Yuk_RepC_8d_FD_189952 | JGI IMG/M metagenome (GOLD analysis project Ga0255172, IMG submission 189952) | Freshwater microbial communities from Altamaha River, Georgia, United States - Atl_Yuk_RepC_8d | ecosystem: Environmental > Aquatic > Freshwater > River | place: USA: Georgia | collected... | reverse complement strand
CCGCAATCCAAACTGTTGCCAATAGATGACTTCATCAAACTCAAAACATTACAGCAAGGTCGCTGAACTTGGTTGCATGCTGTGTTTGTATCTTGGATGGGGGCCGACCCCGTGCGAGGTGCACCACATACGGCGGCACGGTGGCAAACGCGACAACGCGCCCGTGATTGGCCTATGCCCCGAGCATCACCGTGGCAACACGGGATTGCACGGGCTTGGTGTCAAAGGCTTTGAAAAACGATACGGCATCACTCAAGAATTTTTGCTTGAGTTGACCGAGCAATTGCTGGTCAAATATTCCGCTCAAAATGTGGGCAATCCACCAGACTTTTGAAATTGCCGCCCCATCGGTTTTTCGGGTGTAGGCTTTCCCAAAATGCGCCAAGCGGCGCGAGAGTGGCCTTGTCCCAAATGATTGCGCCATCTTTGAAAAAATTGAGGTCAATGGCGCACCGCTTGAGGTGAATGCTGTCCATTGTTTTTGACCGCCCCGTTTTCACATAGATGGCTTGTTGTTCGGGCGTGCGGGCCAGTTCGCCGCCAGTGACCATGAATCCAGTTTGCGTGGCATGCTCAATCAATTTGCACACATCCAACAGGAAGGCGGCTTGCTCTTGGCTCAGGCTCATTGTTTGCCACCTTTCAGCATTTCAACAATTTTCTCGGCAGAGCGCCCGCCAAAATATGCGGTCATCACCAGCATGCCCCATTGACCAAGAAGCGTGACATACGCCTCGGCAATGCGGAACCCGAGGCCATCCAGCACGGCGAAAAGCAAATACGCGCTGAGAATGTAAACCAGCGTCATTGGGCGAATGTTTTTGGACAGCCACGAATCGGATGACATGTCAGCACGCCACCTGTCGCTCACATTGTTTTCCTGATTGGCTTGCGCCGCCAAAAGGGCTTTCAATTCCTCTTGCTCTAGCCGCGCTTTTTCAATGCCCAATTCCAACAGGCGTTCTTCGTGGTCATATTGCAGTTGACGCAAACGGGCGACTTCATCGGGCGTTGGGTTGTCCGAAATTTTCACGCCGAGTTTTTCCTCGACCACTTGTTTGCCTTTGGCTTGGATGGCACTTGCCAGCAAGCCCAAACCGTTTTCGGCAAGCGTGCCGAGCAATGCGCCAACAACAGGAATCATTTTTTGTGCCCCATTTTTTCGCGTTCTTCAAGCAATTGCACCTTCACTTGCAATTGATGAATGTCTTTGTAAATTTCTTCTTTCATGCTGTGACGGCGCTCGGCAGAAATAGGGCTGTCAGTTGGCACGCCTTCTTTGGTAATCAAGGCGGGCATAGACCCTTCAATTTTTGTCAAGCGCGTAGAAAAATCAGAAACTTGCCCGAGTAACCACGCCAGCGATGCAACGATGACGGGTATAACGGCCTTGAGAACATCACCCCAATTCATATCATTTCCCCACATGCGGCATGATGGTTGCCCATATCACGCCCGCCATGCCCACGGTCATGATTCCAAACGCTTTGATGATGATGCCTTCCAAGCGTTTCAATCTTGCGTTGATTTGCTCATACCGCATGGCGCACACTTCTTCATGCGTTTGCAGTCTTGCGTCTGTTGCGTCTACTGTTGCCATCACTTAAACCTCGGCCCCGCTGTCCATAAGGTTGCGGAGTATCTAGTGCCCTTTGTCACGGGCGTTACACGATGCTCAATGATTGACGGGAATGCAATCATTGTTCCTTTTTTCAGTGGCGCTGTGTATTCTTGATACAAACGCAATTGCAATTCGCCACCTTCAAATTCTGTCGGGTCGTTCAACAAACACACCACAGTCACTTTGCGGTCAACAGGCTTGCCAGCAAGCGGGAAAACATCAACATGCCACCCGTAATGTTGCTCGGGGCCATACTTGGCAATTTGCACCGCCTCGCGTTGGTTAATGTCGTAGTCCCATGCGCATTCCTTGTTGGATTGAAATGCGTGCGATTCCAAAACTTTTGCGAACCAATAATCAAACTCTGTGAAAACGACAGATGTGTTGCGGTGCGCAGAATCATCGTGCTCACCATCAAATCCCATGGATGCTTTTTTAAGTTCTTCTGACGCAAACTCAGAAAGCACTTGGTCGCACATTATTGGTGGCAGTTCGCCCAAATACCAAATCGGAAGATGTGACATATTCATTCCTTCGGTATTGAGTCTTTGACTTGCTGGATAACCGCTTTCCATGCGTCAATGCCTTCATGGAAAATCATGTCCAATTGGTCGCCGATTGGTGGGTATGCTCTTGCTCGTTTTGTTGCCCACGGCAAAGGGTCAGGCACAAACGGAACCAATGTTGGATGACCATTCTCATCAGGCGTGATTTGAAATTCGCCTTGGGATTGCAACAATTCTTGATGGCGTTCTTGCGTGATAGGGACAACATCACTCGGCATGTTTGCGCCGTGTAGCCTCGAATCAAAAAAACTATTTGTAGTTGCGGAATAGTATGTTGTCATGTCAATACCCCATTGCGACCCACCAGACGGTCTGGTTATATTCAACGATGTTGAAAAGATAATATTGTGAATTGCTTATTGGACTTCCATTGCAAGGCGTCCATCCGTTTGCGTTATACCAGCGAGAGCCAGCCGCGAAACCATAGCAGTTTGACGGAAAAGTTGTTGGGAAGTTGAAAGTTTGCTGACTGTCAGCCGCAACAGTGTTGCTTCCCCATTGCATGATCGCGCCGTTGCTCATTTGCGTCCAGCCGTTCGCAGAGTTTGAGCCTGTGTTTGTGCCAGCAGGGCCAGTCGGCCCCGTGGGGCCAGTAGGGCCAGTCGGTCCGGGCGAACCTGTGGGGCCAGTGGGGCCAGTGGGGCCAGTTGCGCCAGTGTTGCCGCGTGGAATAGTGAAATTGAATGTTGCCGCGCTGGATGTGCCGCTGTTGGTGACAGAGGCGTTTGTGCCCGCCGCGCCTGTGGTGGTTGTTCCCACGGCAATTGTGGCGGCTGTGCCTGTGGGGCCAGTAGGGCCGACAGGGCCAGTTGCGCCCGTTGGGCCTGTTGGGCCAGTTGCGCCAGTATCTCCACGGGGGATAGTGAAATTGAATGTGGCGGCGCTGGATGTTCCGCTGTTTGTAACGCTTGCAGAAGTGCCAGCCGCGCCCGTTGTCGTAGTGCCGACAGCAATCGTTGCGGCTGTGCCCGTTGGGCCTGTGGGACCTGTTGGCCCTGTTGCGCCTTGCGGGCCAGTGGGGCCAGTTGCGCCCGTGGTTCCTTGCGGCCCTGTTGGCCCTGTGGGGCCAGTGGGGATGGTGAAATTCAAAACCGCCGCAGTAGGCGAGCCGCTGTTTGCAACAGATGCCAAGCCGCCAGCGGGCGAGGTAGTTGTAGAGCCAACAGTGATTGTTGCGTTCGTGCCTGTGGGGCCAGTTGCGCCCGTTGGGCCTGTGGGGCCAGTGGGGCCGACTTGCGTGTAGAGAACCTGTTGCGCGGTAAGAATAACTGATGGAATTGCGGGCACGGGCGAAGATGCGCCCACCGCCTTGATTTGCACAGTTGCGTCATCGGTTGACCACATCAATTGCAAATAATCACCAGCGGCAAGAGTGGTGACAAAATTCCATGCGGCAATCGCTTCTGCCGCCGCGCCTTGTATTGCAACCTCGCTTGCAGAGTTGGCAACATCAACGCCATTTTTTCTCAGCCAAATATAGATGTGCCCCACATTGGATGAGGCCTTGTCCAGTTGCGCCGAAAATTGGATGTTGTATGTGCCCTGATATGCGAATGTGAGCCTGTCGCCCGACACAATGGAAATGCCATTGGATTCGGCTGTGGTGTTAATCGCAAAAGCGTAGGGGGTGTTCGTGGCTGATGCTGTTTGTGTAGTGGTGTCGTAGAACGAACCAAAATACCCCAAAGCACCACCCGCGCCCGTTGGCCCGACAGGGCCGACAGGGCCAGTAGGGCCGACAGGGCCTGTTGCGCCTTGCGGGCCAGTGGGGCCAGTGGGGCCAGTTGGCCCCGTGGGGCCGATAGGGCCTGTTTCACCAATTGCCTTGATGGCGGGCGTGCCGTTGTCATATTTAATGAAAACGCGCCCATCGTAGGTGTTGATAGCGAACTCGCCTAACTCTAGGTCGGCAGTCGTAGGCTCTTTGGTCGGCACTGCCGACCGTTTAACTTGGATTTTGTTGCTCATGTGGCGTCCCTTTTTGTGCTATCTAGCGGGAGGCGGCGGTCAGAATGTGCCGCCGTCTACATTGATTTCCACTGTTGATGCGGCGGTCAATTGGCCTTGCGCGTTGACAGTGAACGCGGCAAATGAAGTGCCGCCCGCCACGCCATAAGATGCCGCAGTCACGCCAGTGTTGGTGATGCTGAACACACCACCCGTCAAAGTCAAACCAGTGCCCGCCGTGTAAGTGCCCGCGCCTGAGAATTGCGCCCAAGTGACAGGGGTAGTGCCAAGCGTGCCACCAGCGTCAATCGTGCAAACCCATCCAGTGTCGCCAAGCGTTGAACCAGTAGACACAAACACAAAAGCAGAAATCAAATCATTCCATGTGTCGGCATCGCTTGCACGCGACCACGCACCAGATGCCGCCACATAAATGCCGTTCTGTGCAGGGCTGGATTGATTCTTGACAAGAATCCTGTCGCCCGCGCTGATGGTCACGCCGTCAATCAAACTTGCCGTGCCCGACAAACTGATGTTGGTAGTGGTTGCGGCAACCACGGCGGCTTTCACATTCAAGCCTTGCGCAACAGAATCCACATACGCTTTTGTCGCGGCATCTTGTGCGCCAACAGGGTCAGCCACATTGGAAAGGTTTTGACCGCCCATGCTGAACGCACTGGTGGGGCTGGAAAGGTCAGAGAGGCTTGCTTGCGATGCCGCAGTCACCAAACCCTTGCCATTGACGGTCACTTTGGTGAAAGTGCCCACATTGGAGTTGACTGTTGCCAGCGTAAGGGCTTGCGAATAGTTTGCCGTTCCATCAAAACTGCCCGAGGCAGTGGCATCGCCAGTGAACGCAATGGTGCGGGCGGTTTGCAGTGCAGTCGCCGTGCCAGCGTTGCCGCTCACAGAGCCGCTGATGGTGTTGGAAAATGTTTTTGTGCCGCCGACTGTTTGGTTGGTGCTCAAATCCATGAATGCGCCATTGCCAGCAATTGGAATGACAGAAGTGGCAGAGCCGCCAGCGCCGCCCGTGCCTGTGCCGTAATACAGCACATTCGTTTGTTCGTTGAATGCCAGTTCGGCGTTCGCCAATGTGGACGGTGCACCAGTGCCGCCACCGTTTGCTCTGCGTTTGATTCGAATGGTGTTGCTCATGGTATCTCCTTAAAAGTTTCCACCGTCAGTGATTTCAGTTTGGGGCACATTAGTCCATGCCCCGCTTACAAACATCAACGCGTCATAGTCTTGAGGCGCAGTTGCGATGTTGATTGGATAGCCGCCAATGTTGGATTCGCCCGAAGGGCCTTGCGGGCCAACAATGCCACGGTTCAATTCAATGATGTTGCTTGCAGGGGGAACCACCCGCAAAGTCACATTGTTGTTGTCAACGACTGATACATTTACTCGGGCCATTTTTTACTCCACGATAATGCCGTCAGAACGCACTAGGAACAACAGAAAAATGATTGCGTCATCTTGCGGGTTGTTTACATTCGCAGGGAATGCAATTTTGATGCGGCCCGAATATCCCACGCAGTCTTGCGCGTTAATATCCAGTTCGGGGTCGTTTGCCATCAACCCCCAAGCGGAATCGTTGATGACCAATGTGAAAAACCCCGTGGCGTTCACCCTGTTGGTGATGCTCAGTGGGATTGGGTCGGGTGTTGGTGTGTAATTGGCAATGTCAAACGAAAGGCCATTGCGTGTGTCTACGATGTTGCTGACAGACCTGCGAATGATTTGCGCGTCAATGGTCGCGCCCGTAATATCAATCGGTGTAATGCCATCATCTGCCGTCAGGCTCATGTTCCAATAGGTTTGCTGTTGCCAAACCAATTCGCCAGCGATGATCGGGTTGTCGAACCCACTGACTTGCGTCAGCGTGTTTTTGTTGAAAACTGCCATGTATGCCCCTCTGCTCGGTTAATGGTTCCAAGACCTCTCAGAACCACGCATCATGTGTTGTATTGTCTTGTAATTCCCAGTTTAATTCAAGTTTTTCATTCTTTGGGATACATCCTTTTGACTTCCCTGCATTTTTCAATGTAGGCATCAATGGCGGCTTGGTCAGCCTTCACCACCGCGTCAATGTAATCCACCATCGGTGGATAGGCGTGCCGCCTCAAATCCGCATAGGTGGGCTGATATTTGGGCACTGCCACAGCAATCGGGAAACCATTTTCATCGGCTGTGATTTTGTGCCCTTCGGCTTGTTTTTCTAATAGTTCTATGTGTTGCTCGGCAGTGATTTCAACCACATCATCAGGCATGTTGTTGCCGTGGATTTCTTCGGAATAAAACCCATTTGTCTTTTTTGAAAAAAACATTTTTTCCCCTTTTCAATATCCGATTGCCATATACCAAACTGTCGCGCCGTAAGGTGGGTCATCCACATTAAATAATTGGCATGACGAAGCGTCATTTGGATACCCGCCATAAGGCGTCCAACCGTTTGCGCCTGTGCCGCTTGACCTTGGATATGACCAATCACCACCACATGCAACGGAAACACACGCATTTGGAAAACTGACGGGGAAATAAACCACTGATTTCGTGTTTGGTTCAATATACGCTTGGCCCCACTGAATCATGATTCCACTGCCTGTGGTCATATAGCCGCCAGCCGCTTTGGAAAATGCCGTCACGCCGTTGCTTGCATAGGTAGCGTTTTGGACATAGGTTGCGCCAATTGCGGCTGATATTTGGGCCGCTGTTGCCGCAGTGAACGCCGAAGTGCCGTTGCCGAACGCAATGCCGCTCAAAGAAGAAACCCCTGTGCCGCCGTTTGTTGGGGTTAAATCCGCACCTGACCAATTGTCATTGTTGATGGAGTTCAAAGTGGCAAGTGAACCCAAACCCAAATTAGAGCGGGCCGATGGTGCGTTTGCCGCGCCTGTGCCGCCATTGGCAACAGGCAAAGCGTTCACAAGGCCGTCTGTCGCATCCAGCCGCCCCGATGAATCCAAGTTGTTCGCCAGTTGCGAAAGGTTGTAGGCTTGTGTCATGTTTTCTCCTTATGCCGCCCCGTCACGGGCGAAAGTTTGTTGATTCAGCAAAGTGAAGTTGTTGGGGAATGCTGTCACCAAGTTGTAGCCCGCACTGGTGGGCACATAATCATTTCCTGAACCTTTTGTAAGTATCGCACCGTTCGCGTAAAGTTCCATGGAAAGCGGGTTGTTTGGGAACACATAGGTCAACGCATCCGCGTTTGAATATGCGGTGTTGTTGGTCACATTGGATGCGGGCACATTGTAGTTGTTGGGTGCATACATGATGATGTCAACACCCCCTGTGATTGGCGCGGGGAACCCGTTGATTGTGTTGCCGCTCAAATCGTAGTCGGCCTCATTCAATTGCACGCCGTTCACATACACGCTTTCAAAACCGTTCAAAAACGCAAAATTTGTTGGTGTGTAACTTGTCGCCGCAGAAAATGTGGCGGTGTATCGTGTCCAAGGCGCGTAATTTGCACCAGCCGCTCTTTTCCGATACACGCCAAAACCAGCGGAAGCCCCTGCAATAGTGGTTGTGAATGTGATTTGTTTTGTGGCGGTGTTGACTGATTGCACTGTGTAAGTCGTAGGCGTATCAGTGGATTCAGGTTGCGTGTTGGCAAAGCACAGCACATCCCCCGCCAAAATTGCTTGCGGCGTTGGTGATGTGTAGGTGATGGTGTTGCTTGTGCTGGTGGAAATTGTGGTGTTCAAAATTTCATAGTATTGGCTCGTAGAAACGGCCCGCATGTAAATCACGATGATGATTTCGCCTGTGACGCAAGCATTGGTCAAAGTGAAATTGGCGCTCGTTTCGTTGAACTCGGAAGTCGGCACAAGTAAACCATCGCGGAACACAAGGATGTTTCCAACAATATGCGGGAAAGTGAATGTGGTTTGCCCCGAGGTGGCTGTGAAAATTTGTTCCGTGAAATAGAACCCATCAGGCTGACTGAAACCCACCACGCGCCCAAACACATCAATCGTCAATGTGGCGGCGTTGAATGTTTTGGAATACACGCCATTGCCAAAATTCAAAAACTTTTCCAGCGAAATAATCATGGAGCCGCTGGTGTTGTTGGACACCGCCAACAAGCCATCAGCAGAACTAGACACTGTCGTGCCCGCTTGCGTCAATTGGCCCGTTCTTACATCGAGGTCAATGTAGTTCTGTGAATCTTGCAAAGCGCCCCAAAGCGAAGTGTCGTAAACGCTTGTCGCGCTCGGCACAAATGCGCCGCCGAGGTTGTTGAACCCCGCGCCACCCACAGCAAAACTGAATTTGCGGTTTGAGCGGTTGGAATACAGCAAATAATTGTCGGTTCCGAATGTGCCCGCATACCAAACATAATCGGCGGGGTTTGTGCTACCCGTTGCGACTGTGGTGTTCTGGAGGCCGAAATATGTTTTGTTGCGCGGGTTTGTAGTCATGCCCGCGCCCGTTGCAGAATCCGCATACCGAACCGCCAAGTATCTGTCGGTGTATTGGAATGTCAGCGGCCTCCAATTGACGATGGCACTTGCGAGGCTGAATTGTGATGAGCCAAGCGAGTTGACCATGCGAGAAAAGAAATACCAATTGCCCTGTGGAATGTTGCCCAAATTGACGGCGGGCAAAGCAGAGTTCGCCGCGTATGGTGTGCCGCTGGATTGGATGGCGGTAGTGCCGCCAAAAATCAATTGATTGGAAGCAGGGCTTGCGAATGCCGAATACCAAATTTCAGCGTATTGAATAATCCCCGATGAGGATGCTTGAGCATTGATAGTAATGCTTGGAATCGGTGCGCTCGGGTATGTTGCGCCGATGGTGGGCGTTGGCACAGTGCCCCATTGCGTAGGGTTGCCGATGCCTGTGTTGGGCGCGGGCTGGAACGCCGTGATGCTGGTGTCATCGTAAACGGCGGCGTTGAACTCGCTCAATGTGAGTTTGGCAGTCACTTGGCCTTGGTCGGTAAATTCCTCCACCACTTTGTTGACCCTAAACTCTTTCAGCGTCCAGCCGTAATTGGCATTCGTGATAGTGACAATGTCGCCCGCTTCCAATTGGATGCCAGAGAAGCCCACGCTCACAGTCACTTGCAAATCTTCGCGGGCAGATTTCAGCGTTCGGGTGGCAATGTATTGCGCCCGCACACTGTTGCTGACCAAAGGCAAGTTCAACGACATTTTGTTGATGGGTTCGTTTTGGAAAAGCAGTGCAGGGGCAATTTCTGCCAAATCAAATGTGGCAGTATCAAACGCATCTTGCGAAGTGCCGTTCGGGAACTTGCACTCCACGATGTTGTAAGAAGCGGAAATGTCCAGCGGCGAAATGGTGATGGATGACACCATGTTGCTGTCCGTCAAATTCATCGCAATGTCGTAGTCAGGCGATTGCACAATCACGCCCCACTTGCCGATGATTTCGTTGTATTTCAACAGGCAGTCGCAACAAGTGGACATGGCTTGCAAGTTGGACATGACGCTCACATTGGTTTGCAACACGCCGTCAAACCTGAACCGCGCTTGCGTTGCTGTTGCACCGTTGGCGTTTGTGTAGGTAAACGGTTGCGCCGAATAAGTGTTCAGCGCAGTAAGGGAAGCCGTGTCAATTTGCGATGCTGGAAGTGCCGCGCCATACACGGTGTTCGTCATGTAGTCATAAAACACATCGCCCGGAGCGTATCGGCTGTTCGTCAATTGGAAGCGCGTTTGTTGCAGTGAGGTCGTGCCAGCGTCATTGTTGTAGGTCAAATGCACAATGGCAAAAGCGCAATTCGTCATCAGTTTGGTGGTGTCCCACTTGTAAACCAGATTTGACGCTTGCATCACCTGTATCGCCGTCAGCGATGAGTTTGCTGGTGCGTTGGAACCATTGCGGTAGAAATAAACTTGCATCTTCCCTTTGATGTTGTAATCGTAGGTAGATGTGGATTCATCGTATAACGCCGTCACATTCACAGAAGCATTGGGGTCATATAGATAGGCGGTAGCGCCCACAGAAACGCCGCTCACATTGGTTGACAAAGTGACGCTGATGCTATCGCTGTCCGAGTAAACGGATTGGCACACATACTGTGTGGGCGTGCCAGTGTTTGCGAAAGTGATTTTGCTGGTGGGTGAAGGCGATACCGCCAAGCCGTCCAAATAAACTGTCGCGCCTGATATTGCCGTCACCTGCCCGATGGCCTGATAGGTAGCGCCATCAAAAATCACTTTTTTGCCGCCCCAATACATATCGCCAAAAGTGATGGTGTCAGCGCCGTTGTTTGTGACTTCGCTCAACGAAATCACATAATACATTTCTTGGTTGTCGGAAGTGATTGACAGGTCTGTGATGATGCCGCCCACATAGGCGCTTCCATACACCACGGGCAATTTGTTGTCTGTTGCTGGTGGCAATTGTTGGCGATTTCCGGGATTCGGTTGGTTGCCGCCAATGCTGTTGGGGTCGGGTTGATTGGGCGAGAAGAACGCTTTTGAAATGATTGCAGAGGCAACCATGTTGATTGCAAACGCCACCGCCACAGCGGCAAAACTGCCAGCGGCAAGGCCCATCACGCCCACGGCAATCATTGTGCCCACGGCGAAGGCGGGCGCGCTTGCAAAAAGCAAAAAGAGCAAAAAGTAAAGTCGGCGCATCATTGAATCCAGTTCTCGTCTTTTTTTCTAAACCCATACCGAGCATAATCAAGATCGGGGCTTACATCTAGTTTCGTCATCGTGAAATATTCGATTCTGCCCTCTTGCTTGAGCGTTTTGCCATATTGCATGTAAGCGTCAAACAGGCGATACCCCGTAGAGCCTTTTCGCCATTCAGGCCGCACATACCACGCCATTTCATGCAAGACAAAAATTTTGTCGCACCAAATTGACGGCAACAAAATGCACATCAACAAACCTTTGCCCTCACGGTAAAAAATCTTCCCCGCGCCAGCAAAAATTGAGTTCAGCAGTTTTGCAAAATATTCTTCGTCATCGGCTTTTTTTATTTCGGGGAAATCAGCCGCATCCCTAAACTCACGCATCAATTGCGTAATTTCAGGCAAATCAAATTTGTTGGCTTCCCTAATCATGTCGTCTTACCGAATTGATAGTTGATGCTCTGAATGAACGCCACGCGGTTCATGCTTGTGTCGCCATCGTTGAAAAACTGCCAAGAATTATTGTTGGTATATCTGCCCGCCTGACGGTTTTGCAAAATCAATTGGATTGACGATGCGCTCACGGTAATCACGCCAACAAATTGCCGCGCTTCTTCCATCCA
>Ga0255172_1000452_pt1 | contig 11535 bp, 22 predicted proteins | sample Atl_Yuk_RepC_8d_FD_189952 | JGI IMG/M metagenome (GOLD analysis project Ga0255172, IMG submission 189952) | Freshwater microbial communities from Altamaha River, Georgia, United States - Atl_Yuk_RepC_8d | ecosystem: Environmental > Aquatic > Freshwater > River | place: USA: Georgia | collected... | reverse complement strand
TCTATCAAGCTTGCCGCCAATGGCAACAAGGTCGCGGCCACTGAGACCCATTAGTTGAGCATATTCAACAAACTGCTCAATTAGGTCTTGCTTGTCTGCACTAAATCTATTAAGTTTCATGATTGTCTTTTAATATATCAAATAGCTCGGCGTATTCTACAAACGGTTCCATATGGAAGTTTTGTCCAATGGGCGGCCCAAGTGCAGTATAAAACCTTTGTTTATATACGGTTCTAAGCCATACTATATTATTAGAAATTGTCTTTTTGGGCAACCAGGCAAATGTCCGAGTCCAACGATAACAATTTGGATAATGCTCAAAATGCTTATTATATGGAGGAATGTAATCGGTCATGCCCACCTCATCAAGTATAACATGTAATCCTGTTCACGGCGAAAACAAACATATCCACGATTTCGCCACCATGTACCTTTGAACTCAGGTTCACCGAATATCTGCCGACACCATTCAAGCCTGGCAAACGCTTCGGGCATCTTGGCTCGATAATATGTCATTGTGAAAATGTCATAATGTAGTTGTTGTAATAGTCATAAAAATGATTAATGCCTAGTTCCATGGGATCATGTACAGGACCATAATCGCTGGCACCTCTACGATTTAGCTGCCTTCTACCACGATCCATGCGTTCGGCAATTTCGTCATCTTCATCACAGGTTTCCATATATGCTGCTTGATGTGCTTCTACAAAGTCTGCTTCAAAATGTGTGATCTCTTCGGGATAGAAGAACTCCACTATGTTTTTAGTACGCTGCGGCGACTCGGGCCATAGTGTGCTAATCACCAACACTTCCGGATACCATTCTACCATAACATTGGGATAGATAGTTAGCCAGATAGCACCATGGTCCGGCTGAGTACCACGCCTATAATCTAGCAAGGCCTTATGCCAACGCTTATATACTGGTGTACCTGGAGTCTGCAGTCTATTATTAACGCCTACACTTTGTACCGAGTACCATCGACCAAACTGCCAATCTAGATTATTGCAATCTACAAAATTACCTAGTCCAGGATGAAACGGCACTACATGATAGTCGTCCAAGTACACTTCTATAAATGTTTTCCAATTATAATTGCAAATGTGTTCTCGTCTAGAATGAAAAGCATAACCGGTAAAATCAAAATACCGGCCCAGTCTCATACCGTTTAGATCATTTGACAAATTGGCTAAGCCTTGTTCAAAGTACATGCCGTTCCAAGACTGCGTGGAAAACTTGTTCAAGTCTCTATTGGGACAAGGATCAAAGTGTGGAGCAGCAACAATCCGACCTTCTAGATCATATGTCCAACCATGCAGCGGGCAAACAATATTGGCCGCAGTGCCTGCGCGATTCATCATTACTGCCTGTCTATGACGACATACATTACTAATACATTCGATACCGTTACGATTACGCACCAACATTCTAGCAGAATCTTCCTGTGGCAAGGTGTAATAGTTATCTACTAACAATTCGTGTGCCAAGTAAGGTGCATGGCGGAATAGTATCTGTTCACGACGAAGGATATCGTCATCAAAATAAAAATGACTGGGCTTCATACATATCTATCTATAAAAATTCCTCTAACCGTATAACTATTCAACAATCTCTGTTCACGAATACCTTCGCCGATCACATACTGCCTAATCTCCTCGGTATCTTTCATGTAATTATAGTTTCTTAGTAATCTATTAGCTTCTTGTAGTGCCAATAACTTACTTAGTTCTTCCCAATTTTGTTCTCTATCTCGCTGAGCATGAAATTTTTGCATTTCAGCATAACGCTGAGATACCTGCGATACTTCATGCAGTAGCGTAGAAGGAATTCTAGGAATGTTTGGTACAGTCATTCTAGTTCTATTTCTTCATTAAAGGCGTCCGGATCGTACCAATCTTTAAATTCCTCAGCGAAATCTTCATTTTTGATTATCCAGTATACAACTGCTCTACGATCCTCTTCGGGCAACTGCCAATAAAGTGTTCTAAAACTAGACTTTTGTATGTTGCTAGCATCTTCTCGAAGTTCTTCGGCTAGATCATCATCTTCTTCGTTGTCAGCTGCTATCCAATCATCCCATGCTTCTTGATGTGCTTCTTCGTTGACATTTTGAATAATGTTGTAAACTTCATCGAGGCTTTTCATTGATTACTCCTTGGGTAAATTATACGGTCTGGCGTATTGTGAATTTACGCTTCCGGTCCCATCTGGTGCTTTGTATTTAATATTGCTTTCAACTGGCAGTCCAAAGGCCTGAAGAATGTTTCTGCGATCGGCTTGACTACCGCACAGTTGAGCACATTGTTCTGCTACCAATTCACCGAACCTTTGATTAAAGATATCAAAGAATATAACACCGTCTGCTCGTTCCGTTTTTAATCTATCATAATAGATCACATTGGATTCTTCATGTGCTTGGTCTGCTAGTCGAGCAAGCCTAGTTGTATGATTAATATGATATCTGCCACTCATTCTTGAACCTCAATTGGCTTGTTCCAGTCCGGATCGCCCATATGCTTACGCATGTAATTAACTTCATAGCGACTAGTTGGATAATTGGTATACATGTACACAGCACATTCTCGAACAATTAATTCAGCAAAAATTCTATTGTATTCTTGTATCCATAGATCCGGAGCCAGTATACCTCGAGGCACTGACTCTTTGGCTTGGTTTGATAATTTTTGAATTAGATCGTTCACGGTCAAAGTACAATGCTATTACGCCAATACTCGCTGGCCGCTGCTACACCGCTACCAGGTTGGACTTTTATACCGCAATCCAGCATAGCCATTTCTGCTCCAGCAATAGCAGCCATTAAGTGTATTTCATTCATATCACCCAAATGACCAATACGGAACAATTTACCAGCAACCTTTGATAGTCCGGCACCTAGTGACAAATTGTATCTGGTATAGGCTCTACGGATAACATCTGCTGCATTGATGCCCGCCGGTACCATAATAGCACTCACGGTATCTGAATACCATTGAGAATCTTGAGCACAAAGAGCTAGACCCCAACCTTGTTGTACTGCTGCTCTAACGCCGCCGGCTAGGTAATGATGACGACGAATAATATTGTCTAGGCCTTCTTCGTCGATCATTTTTAGTGATTCAATCAAACCGTACAACAAACTCAATGCAGGAGTGTAAGGATAATATCCTGTTTTATTGCTAGCCAGCATAGTATCCAAATCAAAGTAAGCTCGTTTGAGTCGAGCAGTATGTCTCTGTTCCAAGGCTTTTGGACCGGCACACAAAACGCCAAGACCGGCTGGCAGCATCAGACCTTTTTGTGATCCTGCTACTGCCATGTCGATCGCCCACTCATCAAATCTTAGATCTATACTAGCTAGACTAGATACACAATCTACAAATAGCAGTGCAGGGTGATTAGCGTTGTTGAGAACTCTGCGTACACCGGCTACATCTGATGTTACACCTGTAGCAGTTTCGTTATGACATACTAGTACAGCCTTAATTGCGTGTTCGGTATCTGCTTCTAATCTATCGCGATAGATATCTAAAGGAACGCCAGTGCCCCATTCACAATCTACAATGTCTACTTCCAGACCAAGTCGTTGGCACATGTCAATCCAGAGATGACTGAACTGGCCAAACCTTGCTGCTAACACACGGTCGCCTGGACTTAGTGTGTTGGTTAAGGCCGCTTCCCAACAGCCTGTACCTGAACTCGGAAACACAAAGGGTGTCCCGTGTTCTGTTTTAAAGACTCGTTTGAGTCCTTGGGTAATTTGTTCAGTGATGTGCGGGAAGTCGGGAGATCGATGGTCTTCCTGTGATACAACCATAGCTCGTAATACTCTATCTGGAATGTTGGTAGGTCCAGGCACAAATAAAAAATTTCGTCCAGCCATATAGCCTCCTAGTAATGACTGGACCGGGTCCAGCACATGATAATATATATTATTATCTGGTCTGTGTCAAAAGGTTTTTACTTTGTCCTTACGCAACGATAGCGTTCGCGGGCGATATTCAGTTCGCGGGCAACACCGGCACATTTCGCTAGCATAATGTCATCGTCTCGTTCACTTTGATATCGAGGTTCAACTTGAGCGATAGCCCGCCAATCATGATGAGTGTTGCCGTTAGAAACCGCAACAACGGTCCAAATAAAAAGTGTGTAAATCATAAATTACCTTGACAATATTTTTGCCATGTACTCGTGAAGTTCGTTAACTTCTTCGCGATCTACATACATGTCAGTGGTTGAATCATAATACTCGCCCGCCTTGGGATCATAGTATAGTACACGGCCGTTGCCAAAGTAAAATGGACCTTCAAGACCCCGGCGGGGTTGAAAACGACGATCACGCTCACCTAACACGGTATAGCCCATTACATGATCTCCCATTCAATAGTTTTAACGCCACACTCGGCTAGCCTATCTATACCTTCATGCGGGCAATAGATTTCGCTTGACTGCCAACATTGTTTAAATTCTTCCATATTTTTTAGTTTAAGCCATTCACTTTTAGTCTTGGCACTTAATCTTGCTACAATATTTTTTGGAGCATCTAGTTCAAAAATACATTCAGCCGGGTGCATGGCCAGCACTGGGGCGATGTCATCTTCTGTAAAATACCCACGATTAAACATTTTACACTCCAAAAACAAGAATGGCAAATATAAACCCTGCAACAAAAGCCAGCATGAGATTTACAGCACGATCACCTTGCTCGGGTGTAGGAGTGGGTATGCTATCAATAATTTTTACTAGATTGTTTTTCATACCGCACCTGCTGCTTCTGCTGCCTTCATTTTAATAGCACGACCTGCTGCTTCGCGGCTGTTAGTAAAGGCATAATCATCGCTAAGGCTATTAAAGCCGGCATAACGTTTCCAAGTGCCATCTGCTTCTTGTGTTTCTACCACTATGTCACTGGCATGTTGCATAGGATCACCTAGGTGAACAATACGAACTAAACCAAAATCATGTGCTACTCTCATATTAAACTCCACATTCTTTAAAAAATTTATCAGTGTCAAATCTTGGATTGGCTTCGGCGCAGGCCGACGCTACCGCACAGGCCGCTTGTAACCTGGCGTGTGGGTCCATAATTGCTCGTATGTACTTGGCCAATGATTCAAAATGTTTACGACTCATTACATACTCCAAAAAGTTTCAGAACTAGGCGAGCAAAAACTAGGAGTGTCATAACGCTCCTGATACTCATAGCCTGACATAAGATTCTTACGTGTTACAAAAGTTTCAAACACGGTGACCATAAAACCTCGTTTTTGCATGTCTGCAACAACGGTGTTAATGTAGTCTTTGGTGCTGGGTGCGAAATCTACTGCTTCTACAAAACGCATGCCTACTCGGTTGCGACCATAACGCTCGTCTTTTTTAATACGCTTGTCTGATTTGTAAAGTTCTACGGTATATGCAGTAAGTTTGGACATTTTTGGCTCCTTGTTATTTACTATACAAATATTATAGCAAAATGGATCTTTTTGGTCTACCGTTTTTAGAAATCTGCTACCAATTCACCAGTTGTATTTTTGTTAACAAATACTTTGCCTGTTTCTTCGCCTTCGCCTGATTCGTCAAAAAACTTAACAGAATAGCAAAAGGTATTACTGTTACTAATCCCCAAAAACTTAACAGAATTAAAACTCATTCCCGTGTAACCACTGTCAGCAAGAATGTTGCTAAGTTCGTAACGATCAAGTGTTACTAATCGGTTAAGTTCGTCTGCTAGTATCATTTTCACTCCAATTAATTACTATTTCATTATTATAGCAAAATGGGGAATTTTGGTCTACCAAAATATCTGTTGTTTATTCAGCAACAGTTAGCATATTAGCAGGCACATTCCAAGTGGTAATACCATCGCGAACTTTGACATTTTTTATGTTAATTTTAACAACCGCTCCTTGGTGTGTGCGACCAGTGCGAGGATGTGTAAATTTAACAACATCACCCGGCATAAGTGCCCGCTTAGTGTCACGACCAATTTGGGCACGACGATATTTTACGGCACAAAGGATGCTGTCTAGTTGCTCATTTGTAAACGAACCAAACATAATTGCAGAATTAACATCCTGGATAGAAAGTTGCGACATTGCCGACTCCTAATAAGTTTACAGTATCAAGATTATAGCAAAATTGGTATTTTAGGTCAATGTTGTTTTTTTGTTAATATTGCCCACGGTGTTTGTGGATAATAATGATCAATGGTATTTTCAAAATCCTTAAATGAAGTTTCAGAAAATAGTTTACTGTACAAAGGAAAAGTTTTTTCATAAAAAAGTAATTTAAAATGTTGCAACCACTCGTTATTGTATATGTTTTCTAATTTTGTTTTTGTACTAACATTGTATTCTTGAATATTCAATAGATTTTCGATATAAGGTATAATAGGATATCTTTGAAAACCACAGGCAGTAACAAAAACACTTTTATCAAAAGTACCACTATGATTAAGAATAATTTCTTCCAATAATCTAATGTGATAATGCTCTTCGGCTATCATCAACTTTAAAATATCTTTCTTATCGGAATTTGAAAATTTAATAAAATTATATTGTAGAGCCCAGGTATGACATTCACCAATGTAAAATTGTAATAACATATTTTCAAATGATTCTTCAGCTACAAACTGAGTAATAGCCTCACATGCAGCAATAGATATATTATTATCATAACTTTTTTTATAAATCTGATGATATAAAAACTCATCAAATTCTGCATGCTCATATTCATCAACAGAAATTTTTTTTAAAATATCAGCAATATTTTTATAATTGTTCGATGAATAATTTAAGGTAGCATACTCGCCGGCGATAATTTTATTGCTAACTAATTCATATGCCAATCCACCTGCTCTATCTTCTTTGCAAAGCCATATGATTATGTTTTCATAAAATTTTTTAAGAGTATCTACGTCTTTTCTGATTTTAGGAAAATCCTTAATGTCTAAATCAAAAGGATCTTTGTCAACAAATATGAAATTTTTAATTTGTTGATAAATTTGTTCATTGATAACACTCATAATGAAATACTAAGATAAAATTTAAAAATTAAAATTAAGAACTAGGAATGTCAATTACTGGAACATAAGTGTCTCTATTTCTAGGTTCCCCTAAAATAGCTGTACCTATATTTATTCTGCCGCTATCTAATAATCTTAAACCTAAGGAAATTCCTAAACTAGAATCATGTGCCCATAATTTTTGACCTGGTCCTAGTTTGTTTATTTGATCTTTTATTAATTGTACTCTACGTAATAATTCGTTTACTGTAGAATAGGGTACTTTACGTTCATTTAATCTGTCTATTGCATGTTGTGTCATTTTAAAAGTAATGTCACCAACTTGGTAATCTCCTACACTGAGTTCTACTAATACTTGCTGAGATTCATCTTTACGACCGCCCTTCATATTAGCACACCAGTGGTACATACGACCGCGTTCGCCACCATACTTTTTTGCTCTAGCTCTTAGGTCACTTACTGATCCCGAACAACTTGCACCTGCACGTTTTACACGACCCGGACGACTTCGACCTTTGACTTTACCGTCTGCGAAGTTTTCCGCCACACCTTGTTGACCAGGAACTTGAAATGCCCAAACAGTTGCTCGACCGTCCCGCGCCATCATAGCAGTAAGTCTTGTATTACCACTAACGAGTTCTTTGCGACCGTCACTGTAAACAGCAACTATAGGCATTTCAACTGTGCCCGTTTCAAGCTGTGCTAGGGCACGTTTTTGTTTTGCTGGATGCAATGATTTAAAACTATCTGGATCAGCGGCATCGGTATTGTTGATACCTTGGGCACTGTTAATAACGACTGCCCGTCCTTTCCGAGCAAGTTTGATCCAAGCATCTTTACCTAGTTTTACAAACTCTGGATAGCGTTCTGCTTCTTCCCATTCAAAATCAAAGTCGGGCTCTACGAATTTTCTACCATCTGCAAAGTTTTCTGTAATAAATTCCGCTGCTCGCATTATCTTGTCCTTGTAACAGCAAAAACTTTTTTGTAATCATTGAAATTTTCGTGTCTAGATTCTAGACCATGCATTTTAGGATTGATCCAACGAGTCACTGCACGAGTGTCATTAAAGTTAGACACATTTGGTTTTACACGAGTTTTCCAATACCAGATAGCAATCTTTGCTGCTATGTCGGGTCTGCTGGCTAAATCAGGCTTATCTTCTAGAGGCAAGTTTAGTGCCTGTCCTGCACGACGATAGTTGTCTCTGCCGGTAATTTGTATAAAGCCGCGTCCTTTGTATCTGATACCATCGCCCTTATATATATTGCCTAGGTCTCGTCGACCTTCGTAGTCGGCCCCACTGGCAAATTCCTTCATACGCTTGAATCCTGCAGACTCATGAAAACACTGTGCTAGGAATTGTGCTAGTTCTGTTCCTCGGATACCAGCAGCTCGAGCAGTCTTGTGTAGTAATTCTTCTGCTTCGTAGTTGCCGCCAAGAATAGGAGGTCCTACATCAGTTTTTGCCTGTGCAGGCACTCCGGCAGCAGCCATTGCTCCAGCTCCTAGTGCTCCTAGAAATCCTCTGCGATCTATTTCTGTGATGAATTCCGCAGCTCTCATGACCCGTTTATCCATAACACAAATGGATCATTGACTACAATGGTTCCGTTGGGTCGTTGCATGTAATTACCGCGGTGTAGGTCTATACTGAATCCGTGTTTTTCTCCATACTTCTTGACCTTTAACACCGTCTTAAGTAAATTTTTAGCCGACTCTTTTCCACCAAGATATTTAATAACATCCTTGATTCTATATTTTTGTGGATCATCGCCTTCCCAACTGTCGTTGCTTGCCCAAGTTGCTAATTTTTCATAGGCATCGTCAAAGTTCTTACCACCAGTTTTTTTAAGTGCATCAATGATATTACCAACCAGGTAAAACACTTTGTCGGGCAATTCTTGTAAAGCTTCCATTCGAGCCTGGATATAATTTTTACCTTGAAATTGAAAACTTTCAAATCCTGAGAACTTGGGTAAGTGTGGATTGTCTCTATGTTTGTTACAATAGTTAATCCAGTTGATAAACATACGCTGATCAGGACTAAACTCGTTGTATCCTTTACGATAGCCAAATATTATTAATACTTGACCGGTGCCGGGTTCCATATAAGCTTGTTTGTCTATACCGCTGCCAAGATACTGATATCCTTTGTCAGCAAGCACATTGGCTATTCCGCGGTGTACTTCGCCGGCCATTTCGTTAACCATCTCTTCTAGGTGCGGAATGGCATCCTCGGCTCTTATAGCTTTTGCGTAGTCTTGGGGAGAGTCTATATCGTGTAAACGAAAGCCTAATCTCTTTAGCAAGGGAACCATTTTGTGTTCTTCTTCTTCGCTACCAAACGCAAACACAGTGTGTGGAACACCTTTGTTAAATGTTCTTGGATCAGCATCATCTAGATCACTTACAGCCATGCCTAGTTTATACCAGTCATACACATCACTGACATCGACCAGTGTAGTCCCTTTGGGAAAGTTCAGTGGCGTACCCGGGTCACTTTTGAGGTACCTATCCTCGTCGTAATCGGGATTGTCTTCCGGTAAAAATTCATGTACTCTCATAGATTATTTTCTCATATTGCCTTGGCTGACCAGACCGGCCATTTCTTCAAGGCCATCTGATTTTTTGTAATGCCACCTAGGTGTATCGGCCAGTTCCTGCGGATCATAGGACCACACTACCTCATCATTTAAATTTTTAATAAACCATAGAGCTAGGCGAGTTTCAGGATCCGTATCCCATATAAACTCAACTTCTTCTTTGGCTGCTTGCAAAGACGAGAATCGATCAATCAAATGACTATTTACTCCATCACCGGTATACAAACTATATTGATCAAAGTCCTCGGGAGCAAATTCGTTTAACCAATTGGTTCTACCGTAATATCTTTGTTTGTTGGCGGCAGGGTTGGCTAGTTCCCGTTTCAAGAACACCGCAAAGTTTTGATCATCTATATTGGTGTTGCCTACCTGTACCGGATTGTCAGGATCCATAAACCAAATAGCAATTCTTGCGGTATTGGCGTTGGTAGATTTAATTCTAATAAAAGATCCTGCTGCTTTAAGTTGTCGGTTTATGGTTTTTATTTGTTCAGTTTTGGCAGCACCTGCCTGTTTTTTCTGTTCGGCCCGTTGTGATAATTCTCGTTCCTTACCTATTAGGCGTTCGGGCCAAACTATTTGTAATCTATCTGGGCTAATTGCATTGCGGAATATGACTTCACCGGGCATACCTGTGGCTTCAAAATTGTCACTAGGCAACGGTTTGAAGGCTACTACTACACCCGGAGAACCTGAGCCAGTGCTACCACCTAACTTGGCATACTCTAAACTATTGTCAAAGTTGACGCTGGTGCTGATAGTTTCTAAATCACTTCGGCGTTCACCTGACACAAGTTTTGGAAGTAGGTTAACACCACTGCCATGCATTCTATTAGAATATGCGTAACGGTTCAGTTTTGGTTTAATACCGTGCTTCATTATGTTGGCCAGGTTGGCACTGGCTGTGCCGTGATATACTACATCAGGCGTCTTGGATTCTATGATAAACTCTGCAGCTCTCATTGTGCTGGCACCACCATGAATTCGCCGCTGCCTAGTAGGCCTTGACTTCTTAACCAATTAGCAGCATAGACATTGGCCTCACCTTGATTGCTACGATGGATAAAGTTATATACTTCGCGATCGTTTTGATCTAATATTCGCCAACGACTAAAACCCGCAGGAGGATTGGCTGTGCTTTGATTGCGATCGGGCATTGAGATGTCTACCTGCTCCGGAGGTGGCTCTAGAGTTTGTGCCACAGGTTCAGCTTCGATTCTAAGAACCTCATATCCAGATTGTTCTAGATGAAATCTTACCGTGTCCATAGCAGCATTGGCATTGGCAGCACGAATCTCCGTTCTGTTATTTCTCATTTCTCCGTCTCGGGTGTATGTGTATGCGACCATATATTCTTGCTGCCCTGCTCGCTGTCTCTGTAGTTCTGCTGTTGATCCTGGTATGCCACGACCTTCAATTCTACGCCAATAATACTGACCGATAAATCTATCACCTGCATTGAGCCAATCCATATACTTTCTTTGTGCTTCTTCGTCGGTGTTGGCAATAAATCTAAACACCGGTCCACGAGTTTCAAGATCAATGATCTCATAGTTAGCGTCAGAACTTTGTTCACCACCCACTGAGCCGGCTGGTACAGGTTCTCCGGCAGTGGCTCTTATACTATCAGCACCGGCTGGCCGACCATTGATATCATATACGGTATTGGTATACATATCAACAATTCTAATATCATCAGCTGTAAGCCTATAGTCACGCATTAAAATATTGGCCTTCTCTACGGTGTCAGCAAAAGTTCTTGTTTCGCCGCCTAGCATTATTTGACCATTTCTATTATCAACCAGTTGATATATGCTGGTATGTGGTGCTCGAGCAAATCCACCACCGGATCTTGGTCGCATCTGCGGTCTTACATAAACAGGATCGTCAAAGCCGGTTTGTTCTTGC
>Ga0255172_1000443_pt1 | contig 11653 bp, 11 predicted proteins | sample Atl_Yuk_RepC_8d_FD_189952 | JGI IMG/M metagenome (GOLD analysis project Ga0255172, IMG submission 189952) | Freshwater microbial communities from Altamaha River, Georgia, United States - Atl_Yuk_RepC_8d | ecosystem: Environmental > Aquatic > Freshwater > River | place: USA: Georgia | collected... | reverse complement strand
AACTTGTGCGGATTTCATCTGCTGCTGGCGCTTTTCCTTTTGTTCGGTCTGCGCCTGCTGCGTCTTAAAACCCCTTAAAGCCTTATAGGTAGACAGCAATTCATTGCCCGAATCGAAATCGAACTGGCCATCCGCCTTGGCGTACAACTCCAAGCGTATGGGAGACGATTTAACCCACGCATGGAAGTCAGGATCCGACGCTATTTGCATATAGTCGGGGTGTTCCTGCGCCAGTTTCTGCTGCGTTTGGAGTCGTTTTAACTCCATCGCTGCTTGTCTGGCAGCCAATACGTCAGGGTGTTGCGATACGGTCTGCTGAATCGCCTTCTGAGGATCTTCATAGAAGTCTACTTCAGGCTCTTTTTGCTCAACAGGCTGTGATTTGGCGCTGAGATTTTGCTTTATGAGCTCGTCCGCCAGTTTCCGCACTTCCCCGACTTCCTGCGCCTGTCGGCCGATCACTTTTTCGGCTTCTTGGTGCATTTTTATGATGTCTTCGACCGACTTACCTCTGTATCGATCTGGGACTTCAGGCACGACGTTTTTTGTCGTGTCTTGGAGTTCAGGTAGTTTCGCTTCTTCTGCTTCGAGCTCGCTAGGCGTCTCCGGTTCTCTATCAATCAGCATGTCAATTTTCCTTTTCCTGCCATCTTTTGGTTCCCAGGATTAAACATGAACAGGGCATTTCTGCTTATCTGTTCGCCTTCTGCTCCGATTTTAGCTTGTCGCGGTGCTTTTTATCAAACTGATGAAAAGCCGTCGGGAAATGCCCCGACCACCCCTCCAACCTAAACGGCGTTGCAGATATTACGCGGCTGGCTAACTTGCCGCAATTGCAACTAACGGTTTTGTCCTCATAAGACGTAAACCGCTCGATGCGCTGTCCGCTTTCGCAGACAAATTCATACATTCTTTTCATCTTGTAAGTCTTCGTAAGCTTGCTCGCTGACCTGCTTGAGCGTCTTGAGCCAGGTTAGTATCGATAACTCACCCTTCTTAAATTGTAAATCTTTTTCCCCGTCAATAACAGAAATGTTGTTAAGCGTCTCTATTATCTTTTCGATATCGTCTTGCAGATCGCGCCAGCCTTGGGTGGCCATCATGGTGAAGCGATCCTCATAGTATTTCTGTAGCTCGGGCGTCATAAAGCTCCAATTTGCTCACTTGTTAGCGCCACAACATCAGCGCTGGTTAGCGCAGGCAGCGGATCAGTAGGCAACTCACTAACAATAGTCTGCGGCAATGCGTACTCAATCCACTGCATCTGGTCGTGGTTCCACTTCCAGCGGTAGCCATCGCGATCTACAGGCTTCGGATCGCGCACCACCCATTCCCAATTCAGCCACACCACCTCTTTGCCTTCAGGCGCTTCAGGCGGCATAGGAACCTCTAGCCAGCCTTCAGTGCCGTCTGTTTCTGGCTTTGGAATAGAGCCGTTCTTTGTGTAGAGCATGGTCAATCCTTATTGCACAGGGAACGCTGCTGTCGGCGCTGTGAAGTTGGCTGTGTAGCGGGCGTAACCTTTGGTGATACGCAGGTCGTCGATGTAGCCATTCATTGCTTGTGATCCAAGAGTATATCCATCAGCAGCAATAATTGGCCTTCCTGATGAACCTAAATAATTAGTTGAATCTGTATAAGTTGCTCCTTCGTTTGTACCATTTAAATACATTTTTGTTGACCCACTAGCCCGAACAAAAGCAACGTGATACCAAGTCCCTGTAGAAATTGAAGTTGAACTTGTTATTCTTGTTCCACTATTTGCTTCATAAACAAGCTTAAAAGATGTGTTTATATACATTGTTGGATATGCTCCAGCAGTGCTAGATGGCCTGTAATCTAAAATTACAGAAGCTGTACTTCCTGACAATGCAGAAAAATAAATCCAATATTCAATAGTAAAATCCCCAGTTCCCAAAGCATTTTGAGGGGAATTTCCAGATTGGAACAAATAATCCCCAGTCCCATCGAAGTACATCGAGCTACCACCCCACTTACTCTGCGTCGTGCTGATCTGCGCATTACCTACAGTCTCTAGGTCGTTCTTCGCAGTAGCGTCTGTGATGCCTGCGTTGGTAAAGTTGAGCAGGAGGTTGGTATTTGTAACAGCAGTAAACGGAGCCGTCGGTATCGTGTATGTTGTGCCGGTATAAAGCGCCGTTCCTTTTATAGTACGAGCGCCGCCTATATAACTAGCAGGCGCAGCAGATGTTCCGCTGTTATTCGCAAATACACCGAGAGCATTCGATCCAAGAGTTCCACTAGCCGTAGTCGTAGCAATACGAACGCCATTCAAGTATGTGCTGAACGTAGTGCCACTGCGAGTAAACGCCATGTGGTTCCATGCATTTCGTATGGCTGTGCCCATTGACAGATTGGAAACAATATCCCAACTGCTTCCACCTGTCCCAGCAAAAGCAGCAAGAGTTCCGTTGCTGCCAGAAGAATACATGGCATAGCAGCGGTTAGTACCTGCATTACTCCCCATCGTAAAAATTTCACCGTCACTGTTAAACGCGGTCGGATACCACCATAGCTCGATGGTAAAGTCGCTGCTTCCGAGCGTCAGATTGGCGTTTGTAGCAATGGTGAGGTAGTCGCCTGTACCGTCGCTATACCCACTGCCACCATTCGTCGCCGCGCTGTACGCAGCCGTAGGAGCGAACGGGCTGAAGGCTTGGACGGATGGTGTGCCGTTGACCGTGATGGCGTAGTTATTCGTGCTGTTGTCGATGAAGCGGTTGCTTTGACAGGTAAGCAGTTGTGTTCCAGTGATGGCGGTCAACGGAGAAGTTGGAACAGTGAAATTTGCTGTATACACTGCTGTATTGGTGACGCGTAAATTACTTGCGTAACCTAAAAAATACGACGATGAATTAGCTGAATCGTAGAAGAATGTCGTAGTTACTGCTGTGGGTGAGCCAAAACTTGAGAATGTGGCTTCGTTGATTCCATCTACATACGCCTTTACCGTTCCGGCGCTTAATACAAAAGCGATGTGATGCCACCTACCATCAGCAACATTTGTTGTTCCACTTTGAGCAGTGCCTCCTTGGAATATATATACCGTACCGCTGCTGTTGTTTATGCCCAGCACCGTTCTTTGTGCGAATCCTCCCCCACCAGCCACATACTGCGCGGCTAGGGTTACAGAATTTGCGGTACTTGTGGTATTTACCCACATCTCTACAGTCCATGCGGAAGCATCCAAAAATCTAGTGGTGCCAACATTTAAATATGAAGAGGCATCAAAGTAATTACTCCACCCCGTCTGCGAGAACGGCGAGAACGTACCCTGCGTCGTATTGCCGTTGCGGGTGATGGTAAAGTTGTTGGTGGACGAGTCTAAGAACGTGTTGTTCTGCGCACCGTTCGTGCCGTTGCCTGGCAGGAGAAGCGTGGTCAGGTTGAAGTAGGCGTCCTTTATTGCTGCGCTCAACCTGGTCAGGCCGAAAGCCCGACCACTAGCCGCGCCAAATGTCGAGAGCAATCCCATTACGCGAACCTCGTTTGAGCGGCAAATACAGTAAATGCTGCGTTGCCTGTTTTCACAATGGTGTATGTGTAAGCATCAATGCTCGATGCATTACCAGCAGACCAAGCAGTGCCGCCCTGGTACTTCGGCGTAACACTCGATCCATCAACCTGCACCGCGCTGTTGTAGTAAGCAGTGCTGCCTTGGGTAACCAGGAATGTCACCGTCACTGACTGTCCGGTAGCCATGGCTGTGTTCAGGCTGGTACCACTTGATGCGCGGAAGTTGACAGTCCAGTTGGCCGAAGCGTTGCTGGTGTAGTACAGCACCGATTGCGTGGTCACGTCGTAGTTGATCGTGCCGGTTGCAGCAGTAGCAGAAATCGTTATGACTTCAGCAGCATCCGTTAAAACTGCCGCCAATGTACTAGATGACCCGCTAAATGTTTGAGTTGCAGTAAATGTGGTTGCTGTGCCCGGTGCAACGTAGTCAGTGCCAGCAGTCGCGTTGGCCAACGCACCGCCAGAGTTTGCTTTCAAAATCGCCGTGCCAGAAGGCGGAGCCAAATAGTCCGTACCAGCAGTCGCAGCAGTGAAGGCCGAAGTGCCATTGCCTTTCAGAACGCCTGTTAGCGTCGTTGCGCCTGTACCACCATTAGCCACTGGCAGGGTGCCAGTCACTTGCGTGGCCAGATTGACTGAACCAATGACAGTCTTCAAGTTGCCATTAGTGTCGAAGGTGCCGTCAGTCGTCCAAGTGTCGCCTACTTGCAGCACTACTTTAGCCAGCGTGCGCTGCGTAGCATTGTTGTCGTACTTGACAAACACCGTCACAGCGGCCGAGTCGCCGTTGTATATGGTGATGTCCTTAATAACGCGGCGATTCGACCCTGTTGGGGCCGGAACGACTGTCACATCAGTTGAACCATTGAGCGCGCCGTCTGTTGCGCCTTCAGTGATGCCGGAACCCGCATTGTCAGCATAGGTTGCAACAAATGTCGGGTTGGTGGTGGCCGCTGAGGTGGACATTGCCACCTGAATGCTGATTGCGGTGCCGTCTAAGACCAAAGTTTTCATGTTTACCTCTTAAGATAAGAACCAGGCGTATGCACCGCCATCACCAGAACCACCACCGGTTGATGCAATCGTAATTGATCCAGCGCCATTCGTGATCGTAATATTCGATCCGGCGGTAATATTGGCTTTCTCCCACAGACTTGTCGTCTGGTTGTAGATCAATATCTGGCCGTTAGTGGGGTTTTGAGCCGACACATTGTGTAGCTCATCCATTTCATAGCCATTTTGAACGCGCACATAGATTTGCCCATTACCTGCATTAGCGCGCTCAACCGTTCCGATATAGACCAAATGGTTTGGTGCGTATGGCTTTGTTGCAGTCAAGGCGCCATTGGTTGCGCCAAGGTACAAGGAGTCGCCCGCTGTGTACGCGCTGGTGTCTAAGCCATCTAATACGCCTTGGCAGATAATCATGCCGGTGCCGCCAGCGGTAATATTTTCGGCGGCTAAACCAAAAGTTTTTGCGGAGGTGGCGTCGGTCGTATTGTTGGCTAATTTAACGGATACCCGATTGCCCGTTGCGCCAAACGCGTAAACGGCTTGGCCTTTGGTAATAGTTACGGCTTCAGCGTTAGTTGCGCGAGCGAAAAGCGTCTGGCCTACATTGGCTGCAAGTGTAGATGTCAGGCCAACGGCCAAAGTATTCTGCGCCGCGTCCCAGTACATACGTCCGGCGGCATTTGAAACCGTCGGCGACGTATTAAAGTCTACATAGTTGGCCACACCTAGCGAGGCCACGCCCGACATGGCGCCGGTGTCGCTAATCGTCACGACGCTGTTCTGGATCAGTTTGCCAGTCGTCGAATCAAAGCGTGCGACCGCGTTGTCGGTGGCTGATGCTGGGCCTACAACGTCGCCTGAGCCCGCTGGCGTGCCCCAAGAGGCCGTACTGCCGTCAGTCGTTAGGAACTTACCCGCGTTGCCCGTCTGGTCTGGCAGGCTTGCTCCGCCTCCACCACCGCCCGAGGCGCCTTGGTTGATAATGACCTTCAGACGGTCGCTCAAGTCGGGTGGCAAGACCTCACCGACGTTGATCTGGCGGCCGTTGGAGAGCTCAATGACGAGGCTATTGTCGAAGTCGAGGTACGCGTTCGTAACCGACACGCCATCTTGGCCATCGACGCCATCGCGGCCGTCTACGCCATCCCGACCGTCTTTGCCATCACGTCCTGGGCGGCCGGGCGAGCCGTCACGACCAGGTGTGCCGTCACGCCCAGGCGTGCCATCGCGGCCGTCGCGGATATTTGCAATGCGCTGCTCAAGCTGGATGGCGACATCGTCGTATTTACCCTCGATTTCGCTCTTCATCTTGCCCAGAGCGGCCAAAACAGCCTGCACGTTGTCGCTTAAACGCTGACTTTGTGCCCGACGAGCTTCAGCAACGGCATCTCCGACGCTTTTGAACGCCATATCGTCGGATTCGATCTCAAAAATCTTCTCGATATCCATTATTTCAGCCCTTTCTGGAGCTCTTCAAGAAACTGATTCTCTAATCCGGCCACACCATCGCGGGCTTTGGACATTTGCAGTTCCACAATCTTCGTTTTGTTCTTGATGTCAGCTTCTTTCAACATCAACTCAGCCACTTTTGCCCGCTTGTCGAACTCCCGCGAGGCCAAATCCGCCTGATTCGGCAGATTCGCAGTCAGCGCCTGGCTGATTTTCGCCTCAGTTTCGACCGGTTTCAGACGCGCTTCAATCAAGGTCTTCGTCGCTTCAGCACGATTTTGCTCGGCTTGCGTCTGATTGACCGCAATTTGCGCTTGCGCGGCCTGCATGGCCAGTTGCTGCTGCATCATGGCCATTTGCTGCTGCTCAGGGTTCGGCTGGGCCATTTGCGTCAAGGCTTCCAAGAGCTCCAGACGGTTTGAGAGGCTGCTATTAGCCACAATGCCCTTCAAAATAATCGGTAGCACCGGCGTATCTGGGCCCAAAGTCTGTAGCAGGCCAACGAACTGCTGCTGCTCGTACTCGCGCGCCAAGATGCCCAACGTGCCCGTGGGCACGAAGTTCAAGTCGGTGGACGGGTAGCGATCGGGGTCAAACTGCATGTAGCGATACGCAGCTTTTTTGATGAACGGAATCAAGAAGTCTTCTTGGAAGTTCACCAGCGTGCGCTTGTACTTCTTAATGATGGTGGCCACCGCCATTGACATCGCAGCACCGTTGCCGTCGCGGCTGACTTGGCTGACCATGCCGTTGCTGTCCATCGTGCCAGTGGCTTGCAAGAGCATTCTCTCGAACGTCTGCGCGGTCGTGATGTTCTCTTGACCTGTCTGGCCAAACTTGAACGGGAACAGAATCTCGCTTGGGTTGCCGTTGGTAAGTAGCGCCTTGCCAGGCTTGACTTCAAACTTCGCGCCGCGCGGCAGACGCGTGGCGTCCATGCCCATCATCGGCGAGGTCGTCAGTGCCAAGCTATCCAAATGGCTGCGTACCTGCGCATCGATCGCCTTTTGCATGTTGTACGCTTTTTCAATCGTACCCCTGCCCAACAGACGATTCGGCACCGTGTCGTCCTGGTACGTCAAGACCGGACGGTCTTTCATCATGTACGGATTGGCTTCGGCTTTTAGCAGCATGCCATCGTTGCCCACTACGATGATGGCCTCGACCATGTCCTGATACTCTTCGGCAGCAGAGTCTTCAGGGAAGAGCTCTTCAATCTTGCCGCCTTCTTCCATCTCTTCGAGCTTGGTCAGGTACTCGCGGGGCACCAGACCATAGTAGGTCAGCAGCTTGACCTTCTCATCCTGATAGTTCTGCACCTCTTGCGTAGGCTCTAGTTGCGAGTCCTCGTAGGTCGGTACGATGTTGACCTTGCGGTAGATGCCCCGCTCGATGTTGCGCACGACCTTGTGGATGGAGACGTACTTCTCAATGGCCACACCCATGCAGTCGTCCACCGTCGTGCCGTTGGGGTCGAACAAGAAGTTCTTAGGGTTGACCGGCACCAGCTTGACCGCCACGCGTGGCTTCTCGATCACGCCGATAGCCGCTTGGCCCATCTGGCCAGGTATGGCCTGAGTTGCAGGGATGTACTCGGTTTCCATACCGACGACAATCTCGCCAATGCCTGTGCCGTATATCTCAGCCAATAGCTCAATCTGGTCGATCGACTTCTTTATTTTGTCTTTCTTGAAGTCTTCAGACAACTGAGCGCGTAGCGCTTCGATGTCGATCGTCTGACCGTTGACGTCTTGCAGGTCGTCTTCAATATCAAAAAACTCGCCAGAGCCGAAGATCGCTTCCATGATCTCCGCGTGGCGAGTCTCGACGGCTTGCTGTGCTGCTGGGGTGACTATTCGTGAGCGCTCTGAGTCGCGCGTCTTGTCTTCTGAGGCCCATTCGCCTCTGAAGATGCGCTCGTACTCTTCCCAGAGCGATAAGTAGTTGGTGTCGCGCCAGTCGCGCCAGCGATTGCAGTGGTCAACGACAAAAGCCGTCAATTCCTTGTCGGCTTCTGTGGGTTGATCGAATTCGTTCTGATCCATTTAGAATCCCGCGATGATGTCTATGGGCTCCCAATCGTCGCTGGCATCGTCTTCGAAGTAGCTGGTCACAGCCAACTGATCGATATACGAGAGCGCGTCGGGCAAGTCATCATGCACGCCTATGGCGGGGAACATGAGCAACTGGTCTAAAAACTCCGTCCAGTCTTCGTCTCTGTTTAGGATGATCCGGCCGTGCTCAAAGCGTCCCTGAAGGCCCCAGATTATCCTGTCCGCTTTCTTACGGTTGCCGTGCGTCAGGTCGATGATGTGGGAATATACATTATTCTTCCTCATCAAGTCACTAAGATAAGGCAAAACCGCATTTTTGAGCGCCCCGCGCTCAATCCCCACCGACAAGGGTCGGTAGTCGCGCATAGCGATCAGAATCTTCGCCGCCGTCTCGCGGATGTCCCAGCGCCCGTGCTGGATCTCTTTGACGAACCACTGCCCCTCGTCGGTCACTTTCACGATCGCAATGGCCGTCTCGTCCAACCGCTTCTTGGAGTTTGCTGCCTGTTTGGCAACTTCCTCGAATCCTGCCAAGTCAACCGCCACGAAGTAGCTGCCGTAGTCGGGCTCTTCGCCGTACTTGATCCAATCCTCTTTGAAAACGTCGGACCCCGCGTTGTCGAAGCTGGCCATGTATTCCTGCTTGAACGCGAAGGTGCTCAGGGTCTTTTTGGCCGATTCGATCTCTTTGGGGTCAATTAGCGGGTTGTCCTTGGTCGTGAAGTGCCAACTTTTCCAGTCCTCATCGTCGCCAGACTGGCCTAGTTTGAAGATGTCGAAGAACCAATTGCGCCCTTTGGGCGTGCCGATGAAGAGCCCACGGCCCTTTTTGTCTGACAAAGATGCTCGAATGACCTGCTCCCAGGCCTCTGTCTTGATGTCGGCCACCTCGTCCAGCACGGCGTAGGTCAGCGAGACGCCTCGCAGCGTGTCGGGCCTGTCCGCGCCTCTGACGTAGATGGTCGCGCCGTTGATGAGCGTGATGTCCTGATTGTTGACGTGGCTGTTGGAGATCACCTCGCGCCCCAGATCGAGCAAGACGTTCCAGATAATCTGCCGCGCCTGGCCGTTGGTGGGCGCCACGTACAGCACTGCAGACCCCGCCGGGCAGCGTAACCCCTCGATCAGTAGTGTGGTGGCTGCCAGACGCGACTTGCCGCAGCGCCGGCCGGCTGCGACTACTTTGAAGCGCGTCTTGTCCTCAAAGACCGTCTTCTGCCAGGGCAGGAGCTGAAAGTTAAGATCCGCCATTAGTCAGGCAGCCCAAACGGGTCTTTGTAGTAGACCGGTTCGGCCGGGGTCGTCTTGGCGCGCATTAGCTGCATGTCGCGCTCCATCACCTGGTGCAGCCACGCGTCGCGCGCGTTTAGGGCGTCTGACGTGGGGTAGATTGGCCATTTGCCAGCCTCGATGTCCTTCTTCCAGATTTTCCAGAGTTCGTTCTCGTTGTCGATCACTTTGCCGCCAACAAAGCCCGGCACAGACACGAACTGGCCTTTTAGTTTGCCTGACGGTATCTGGATGCCAGTAGCGTAGATGGTGATGGGGTTGCCTTCGGCGTCCATGCCTGGCTTGGCCATATTGGCGCGGTGGTACATCACTTTGTTGAGCTCGCCGGGCGACAAACCCAGTCCTGCTAGGTATTCATCCATCTTTCATCTCCACGTCGATGATGTCCGCTTGGGGTGGGCTGTCGGGCCCGCCAATGCCGGTGATGTTGATCGTCACAGCCGCCCGTTGCGCGGCGGTCTTCTCGAACATGCTGACCGGCAGCGCCCTCTCCATACAGAGCTTTAAGGCGGCCATTTGGCCTGGGTGGCCATCCTCCAAGGCGATCTGGATGACCTTCTGAACGACCTCCTGCCCCTTGCCTTCGATCAGCATCTGCTTCAGCTCTTTGATGCGCTGATTGTCGGTCTTGGGCAGCACCGCTGGCGGTACGTACGGCGGGTCTTTGATTGGCGCGGGCACTTTGTCTCCTGGCGGGAAAGCGTTTGCGCACATTCTCTTTTTTGTGCTGGGAGCTGTCAACTTTTTTGTTGTGGCTGTTGCCGTTTAGCTAAGAGCCGGATAGCCTTTTTCGTGAGGGGGTGGGGCTCCCGCAAATATTAAGAGCCGCCAGACCCCCTCCCCCCCCTATCAATCTGACAACAAATTGCCGACAAAACAATGCATTATGTCAAATGCAGGCGGCCATAAACGTTTTACATAACGCACGTTATGTGCGCGCAAATTACCAGGCAAGCGGGCGCAGGCGGAGGGGCTCTTTGCTGGCGGGCGGAGGGCGTGCGGTAATCGCACATGGGTAAATGCAGGCGGGCGCTTTACCTGCTATCCCTTAACGGATTATTTAATGGGGTCAGACCATCATTATTTTCCGAGGCATTAACCATTTGCCAATATAGGTCAATAACATTTCGGAAGCCGGCGCTGATATCGCCCTGGCCCGCGTGCGCCAGGATCGCGGCTTGCTCATCCGTCAAATGACGCGTGAACCATCGGGTGCGAATTGAAGCGGGTCTACCTGAAGGCATAATGTTATCACTTTGTCATGGGTCATTTGGGTCATTTGGTCACGCGATTTTAATCGCTACCAGTGCAGCACCAAATTGTTTGACGGCGCGCATCCCGGCGCATCCCCATATATCTATTACTTTTCCTGAATACTAGAAAATACATGACCAAATGACCCAAAAACACCCAAAAGCTAGACTGCAAGCGGCTTTTCGCTTGGGTCATTTGGTCCGCGACAATGACCCAAGCGTGACCAAGATGACCCAAGAATATTTACAACAAAACAACATAAAAATTATTTTCACGCCCTCATAAAAAAATCTTTTGCACTATAAAACAATCTGTGCTATAAAGAAATCCGCAGTACCGATAAACCAAAAACGAAGGGAAGACAAAATGAAAACGATCAAATACGAAACCGGCCGCGATTACGGCGCTCCGCAAGTGCTAGAAATAACTTTTCCGGCCGTTACAACTGATCCAATTGACGCGGTTTTTGTCAGCGTAACCGCGATTTTTACCGACGCCGTTCGCGGTATATCTGGCACCGTTACCGTATTCGGAAACGACGCAAATGAAGCTTCAATTGGCCGCGCGGTGCTGGCCGAATACGATGCCGGCCGCTACCAAGCAAATTAAAAACGAAAGGGCGAAACAATGAACAAATTACCTGCTATCGCCGGCGCTCTGGCCGGATCGCTTGCGGCGCTTACTTGCGTCGCGATTATCACTGGCGCCGTCACTTGGGCCGAATTGATCGGCGGCGCCGTCGCACTGGCCGCGATCGTCGCGGGCCTGATAATTATCTCGGAGGGTTAAAACAATGAAAACCGTACACTTAACCCTAAAAAGCGCCAATGCGAAAACCGGCCCGATACCAGTATCGACGACGTCGGCGCTTTCGTGCCCGTCGGCGTGCCCGCTGAAAAGTGGCGGCGGATGTTATGCCGACGGAGGTCCGCTCGCGCTGCATTGGCGGGCGGTAACCGCAGGCGATCGCGGCATGCAATGGTCCGAATTTTGCGACGCTATTAGCGCGCTACCGGCTGGCCAGCTCTGGCGTCACAATCAGGCGGGCGATTTAC
>Ga0255172_1000436_pt1 | contig 11748 bp, 12 predicted proteins | sample Atl_Yuk_RepC_8d_FD_189952 | JGI IMG/M metagenome (GOLD analysis project Ga0255172, IMG submission 189952) | Freshwater microbial communities from Altamaha River, Georgia, United States - Atl_Yuk_RepC_8d | ecosystem: Environmental > Aquatic > Freshwater > River | place: USA: Georgia | collected... | reverse complement strand
AAAATAATTGGGGGTATAGCTCAGCTGGGAGAGCACCTGCTTTGCAAGCAGGGGGTCATCGGTTCGATCCCGTTTACCTCCACCAACTAAGGATAATTAATGAATGTAGTTATTATTGGCGGTGGTCAAAAGTTTGGTAAGTTATTAGCAAATAAATTTATAGATAGCGATGCGAATGTGTATATTTTAAGTCATAAAGATTATGGCGACGACACTAATCATTTATCAGCAAATTTTTTAAACATAGCAGATGTAGTAGAAAAATTTTCTAAATTAACTTCTGCCATTGACAAAATTGATTTACTATTTTATAATACTAATGCTGACCTCGGTCCTTGTTCTATAGAGGATTATAAATCTTACTCTGATGTAAGCAAAATAAAAGATTCATGGCACAATACTATTACCGTTCAAGCGGTAATACCTCATATTTTATCTATTTGTGCTCTTTCCAAAATGGATGCTAATAGTAAAATAGTTTTTATGACAAGTAATCTTGCTTTTGATATTCCTAGAGATTATTGCCAGTGGTCTTCAGGACAGCCAGGAGGCAAAGCATCGCAAAATCATATGATGTTTGCATTAAGTAATTACAATGACAAAAATACAATAGTTTATAGCATTGCTACTCATTTAGAATATGAATACAAAGAAAAAGTTCATAATGTTTTAAATCAGATTTACAACAATTTGATTACAATTGATAAAACTTTATCAGGACAAATAGTACAAATTTATTATAATGGGGATACGGCGCAGTGAGAGAGGCGCGGCTGACTGTAAATCAGTTCTTTCGGGTGAGTAGGTGCGAATCCTTCTATCCCCACCATTTTTGGGAAGTTAGCTCAGTTGGTAGAGCGTCGCCCTTACAAGGCGAATGTCGACGGTTCGAGCCCGTCACTTCCTACCATTTGTATTGGCCAGTAGCTCAGCAGGTAGATGCGTCTGACTGTTAATCAGAATGTCGTTGGTTCGAACCCAACCTGGCCAGCCAAAAAATAGGTCTCAAAGTGTTCATGGACGCACACGAGCCTGTCACGCTCGAAGAAGGGGATCGTTACCCCTTGGGACCGCCATATTTTCCGAGTTTAGCGCAGTCTGGTAGCGCATCTGGTTTGGGACCAGAGGGTCGGGAGTTCAAATCTCTCAACTCGGACCAAGTTTAAATGCGGGTGTAACTCAGTGGTAGAGTGTCAGCCTTCCAAGCTGTTCGTCGCAGGTTCGATCCCTGTCACCCGCTCCATTATAAAGAAAAGGGGCAACTATGCCAGCAGTATTTTTAATTAGTGATACACATTTTGGTCATGCCGGAGTCTGTCGCTTTATGCGAAACGACGGTGTAACCAAATTGCGACCTTGGGATACACCTGAGGAAATGGATGAGTTCATGGTAGCTGCATGGAACGAACGTGTTCGACCTAATGATAAGGTTTATCATCTTGGCGATGTTGTAATAAATCGTAGAGCATTATCAACGTTAGCACGTCTTAACGGTGATAAAGTGTTGATACGAGGCAACCACGATATTTTCCGTGATACTGAGTATAATCAGTACTTTCGCGAATTACGTGCATACCATGTAATGAACGGAATGATATTGAGTCATATTCCTATTCACGAGGAAAGTCTGGGTAGATTTGGTACTAACATACACGGTCATCTTCACGCTAATAGAGTAATGAAAGATAGTAAAATTGACACTAGGTATCATTGCGTATGCGTAGAACAAACAGACTTTGCGCCTATACTGTTTGAAGATGTTATTAAACGCATCAAGGAAGAAGGTGGTACAATAGGCTTTAAAAACGGCAACGGTCCTGTTATGTAATTGTTGACAGGATCGTTGCTATAATATATAATATAACAAATGGAGAGTTGGCAGAGTGGTAATGCACCGGATTGCTAATCCGCCGTTCACGAAAGTGGGCGCATAGGTTCGAGTCCTATACTCTCCGCCAAGATTTCGCCCTTTTAGTTAAATGGTATAACACTTGATTTGTAATCATGGATTGGCAGTTCGATTCTGTCAAGGGGCACCAAAAAATGTTTGTACACCGTTTGACATATTTTGTACACCCACAGAAGCATAATAAGAGTCAATTTTATTAACTATGTCTTGAAAACGGTTGCTCAAGAGCTCTTGAATTTCTATATCGTATGTATTATGCCACCATGTAATTCTGATTGTAAGTTGATTTTCTGGATCTGGATATTCTAAGGCAACGTGCCCATCAAATTCGTTACTTTGCCAGTAATTCCAAAATTCGTTGTATAAAGTCTCATCTTTTCCGCTCCATTCATGGTACCATGGCACGGATAAGTTAGGTCTGGTCCATACTGAGTATTGACCTTCGGTGTAATTTGAAGTTATCATTATCGCTCCTGATAATTGTTTGTATTGTATTTATATCTTAAATAATAAAGAAATGCATCGGTGGCTGAGTGGCCCAAAGCAACAGTCTGCAAAACTGTAAAACCGCGTGTTCGAATCACGCCCGATGCTCCATAAAAATGTTTCATTGTTTACTTTTTAATGTAGCTGCACACATCGGAACTAGCAGAAGTGCTGGTATCTATAGAATTGCCCATCATCTCAGAGACAACCATTGGGACGCAGAAGTTATCGACTTTGTTCCAAATTGGAGTCTACAACAATTAAAGTTGTTGGCTAGAACTAGAATTACAAAAAATACAAAATTTTTAGGGTTCAGTCACTTATTTTCGACATGGTCTGATACCTTAGAAGAGTTTTGTATTTGGATTAAAAAGGTTTATCCTTCTTTAAAATTGATTTCTGGATCAGCAGTTAATCCTAGCTTTAAAACAACCGTAATTGATTACTATATCCAAGGGTTTGGGGAAATAGCGTTAACTGAACTATTAAAATATTTGTTTAGTAATGGTTCCAGGCCAAGATTTGCATTGAACAAAGTCAATAATGGATATCTTATTAATGCCAATGATCAATATCCTGCTTTTCCTATGAAAAGCTTAATGATAAAGTACGAAGATAGAGATTATATTCAACCAGAAGAGTGGTTAAGTGTAGAATTTTCTAGAGGTTGTAAATTTGCCTGTGATTTCTGCAACTTTCCTGTTTTGGGCGTCAAAGGTGATTACTCTAGAGATGCAGAAGATTTTTACCTTCAATTGTCAGATGCATATGATAGGTTTGGTGTATCAAATTATATTGTTGCAGACGAAACATTCAATGACAGTACTGAAAAAATCACTAAATTTGCAAACGCCGTTGAACAACTATCATTTACACCATGGTTTAGTGGATTTGTTAGAGCTGACTTACTTGTAAGTAGACCTGCCGATATCGAAGAAATGGCCAGAATGAATTTCCTAGGTCATTACTATGGAGTTGAAAGTTTTAACAGAAATTCTGCTAAGATGGTAGGTAAAGGTATGGATCCAGAAAAAATAAAAGATGGTCTATTATCGATCAAACAATACTATTTAAAAAACAAAGGAATGTATCGCGGTCAGATTAGCTTGATTGTTGGACTACCATACGACGATAAAGCCTTTATTTTAAACACTCAACAGTGGCTAATTGATAATTGGATAGATCAATCGGTAAAATGGTTTGTTTTACATATACCTAATCATGAACTTGACAAGCCGTCAAAAATGTCGTCTAATTATACAAAGTACGGATATTCCTTATCTACAGAAGACAAAGAACTAGTTCCACTGTTTGAATCAGATCCAATGGTAGGGGCTACGCATTTAAAATGGAAAAACCAACACATGGACATATTTGATGCATTCGAGTTGGCCAATAAATTGCAGTTAGAAATACAAGAAAAATTTAATTTAAATATTTGGTCTCTTGGATCATTTGAATTAACAGATAGCATTTATACAAGACTTTTATTGAAGGAATTCGAACTTTCAAATATAGTTAAAAAAGAAATAAGAGTACGTAAATATATTAGAAGTAAGTTATCTCATTGATAATGGAAGTGTGGCAGAGTCCGGTTTATTGCACCTGTCTTGAAAACAGACGAACAGAAATGTTCCGTGAGTTCGAATCTCACCGCTTCCGCCAGTTTTACAGGAGAGTGTATGTCAAACGAAAACGATAAAATTAAAAACAGCGGTCGTAGATATGCAGACGAAATAGCAATTGATCGTCAAGTTAGATTAGCTAAAAATTACGGATATCATAAATTAGGTAGTGGAATGAATAAGTGGCGATACCTTACACAGCCACACCGTAATCACAAGAAGCATATATTCAACTGTGGTGATCCTAATTGTTATATGTGCGGTAATCCAAGAAAGTGGTTTAAAGAGCCTACTATACAAGAGAAAAAATTTTTACAGGACAAATTTCACCATTATGACGAAGATGAAATTATTCGAGGCTACAATTAGAGTAGACGGCCGGGAGTTCAAGGACCGTGTAGGAGCTCAGGATGCTAAAGAAGCAATGTTGCTACTTCAGCAACGTTGGGGACCTAGAGCAGTTCCTTATATTCCGCATATGATTCCCAGTTGACAATTATTCAGAGTTCAAGTAAAATGTAAAGTACATTAACTAATCAGGAGTATGTAATGGGTATCAAACTTCAAGCAGCGGCACGTACTGCGAAACTTTTTGCTTTTGCAACTGCTGTACCTGCTGCAATTATTTTCCTTTTTCAAATGGATACCGATACATTGTTTGAATTGTTTATGCTTTCATTCTTGGCTTGGATGATTTGGGTAGTATATCAGATAAATCTAGGTCAACTTGAATCTGAAGAAAAAATCAAAGCAATGCAAGAACGTAGAGAAACTATGTTGTCTGGTATTATTAAAGATCCAAAATAATTTATTCCGGAGTAGTATAATGGCAGTGCGGCGGTCTCCAAAACCGTTAGTGGGGGTTCGATTCCCTCCTCCGGAGCCAACTTAATTTTTATAGGAGTTTTCAATGAAACAATTACGAGTGGGTATACCGGTAGCATTGGTTATTATGGCAGCAATGAATATTGCATTTAATTATGCAGCAGGTAACACTAATGCAGTGTGGGCCAATATTTCTGCCCTTTGTGCTTGGATGATTGTGGCCGGTGATGAAACTGTAAAATATCTTGAAGAAAGAAAATATACGGTTTAAATAAAGAATAGTCCGGCCTGTGGTTGGGGTATAGCTAGAATTTACTAGTGAAGGGTGTAGGACGCTACATCACGTTACGGACATCTCGGGGTAATAAGCCCCACTCAGTGGCGGAGGGGAGAAACGGTTTACTCGTCAGTCTCATAAGCTGAAGACATCAGGTTCGATTCCTGTTCTCCGCAACCATACACCCAAAATAATATGTTTAGTAAATTTATGAAAAATGTTCTTAGTTTCTTCAGCAAAAACAATGGACCTACTCCTTTGCCAAAATTTTCGTATTCTGTACAAAATTACCCAAACTCTTTTGATTCAGGTTTACCCAATATTGGCAATGGTGTCGCTGCTGATTTCAACCGAGATGGAAAAATTGACATAGTCTATAGTGTGGACATTATGGGGGCAGATAAAACTTACGCTACCCCTGTAGGTATTTTTACTAACACAGGCAAAGGATTTACTCCTTACAAAATAACAATTGATGGAAATAAAAATCAATGGCCCGATGTAAAATTTGGAATGTACACTGCAACATATGATATAAATGGAGATAAAATTCCAGACATTATTCCTATAGATCAAAGCGAAGTTAAAGGAACCAAAGGTTACTTTGAAGGCAATTATCAGTATGCCTACATAAGTTCAGGTGTTGGAAAATATAACAAGGTTCAAATTGGTGAAGATAAATTCAATGTTCACGGTTGGGGAATAATCGAAAGCGCAGATAACAAATTTAGAATTTTATACAATACACCTTGGACTGAAAATAGGCTCGGCGACGATGGTGTAAAAACTGTTATTTCAACTTATGATAGAACTACAAAAAAATTCACAGCAGAAAAATTCAATGGTAATGATTATTTTTATAAATGGATGCCTGACAGTTACAAAGAATTTTTCTACCAGACCACAGTGGATATTAACAATGACGGAAACACTGACATAGTAGGTTTTACTTCCACCAGCGGAAAAAATGCTGTGTTCCTGAACAATGGACACGGTTCATTCAAGTTCTCAAAAGAAATTGACACAGGATTGTCGTCGAATGTAAGGGTTGAAGAAACCACTAGTGGTGATTTTAACGGAGATGGATTTAAAGATTTAGCCATAATGGGCGTAAATCATAATGAAGGTTATAATAAAACTTTACGAATCTTGATTAATAAAAACGGTAAAACTTTTGAGGACAAAACCGAACAATACCTCAAAGGTGGATTCCAGAATATTAAAAGCAGCTATGGCTATTTGGATAGTTATGATGTGAACTCGGATGGTCTCACTGATTTTACTTGGAATCATAACACAAGCAATAACCACGACGAAAATTGGAATTTTGATGTGTTTACCAGTAAAGGCAATGAGTTTTCTATTAATACATTGGAAAATGTAGTTGATCCAAGAACTATTCCGTTAGGCAACAATAAACTTTATGATGGTAAAAAAATAATCACTTTAAATGACACATCCTATAACAAACAAAAGGTAAAAGTTGCTCCTACTTGGTTGCCAGGAGAATTTGATGATTACGTGATAACCAAAGACAAAGGTTTTAATATTTTTACTTCCGACACAGATCAATACTGGGTAAGTAATACCAAAAGAAATATTAACTTTGACGACTACGCAATCATGCTCAATACTAATGCCAAGTTAATAGGTCAACCAATTCCAATTCCTTCAGACTGGGGTTAAATATCACAATAAATATCTTGTGAATGACAAACAAGATAATTCAAATTGAAAATTTTAATTCTACTGAACCAGTAGAAGAAATACAACTATACAGTCCAGACCAAGATCCTCATACCCGAATGTTGGCCAAAGTTGCAGAACTTAGCCGTGGACGTCCTCAAAAAAATCTAAACTCAGTCATCATAAATCCAGTAACAAGGACAAAAAAAGTTGCCATGATTATGGCACCTTTTTGGAATATTCATATTGCACCTTATAATATTGCAAGACTTACTGCTTTGGCCAAAAGTGCAGGTTTTGAATCATGCGCTTATGATTTAAATATTTTATGTTATCAGCAAGCAAAAGATTTATGGAGTCCTTATCTTGATTGGAAATGGGAACAGGATGTTTATTGGACAGATATTCATCCATTGATAGAACCTATTCTGCTCAAAGAAATAGATCGTATAGTCGAATTTAAACCAGATATTGCAGGGTTTAGTTTGTACTACACAAATAATAATTGTGCTTCTTGGATAATTAGAACTCTAAAAGAAAGACTGCCACATATTAAGATATTAGGAGGTGGTAGTCAAGCTATCCAAGAACAAGTTTGCTATCCGGAATTGTTTGATCATATTGTTTCCGGCGAGGGAGAGATAATATTTTTAGAAATTCTAGAAAATATTGAATCCCAATCAGAACCTTTGCCTAAAATGCTTTATCACCCAAAATCTCAAAGAATAGATTTGGATAGTATGCCATGGCCTGATTATTCTGACTTACCATTGGAATTATACGAACTAGGCACTGCTGTGGGTAGTGAAATCAGCAGAGGATGTATAGCTAAGTGTCAGTTTTGTTCAGAGACTACCTTTTGGAGATACCGTGGTAGATTGGCTACCAACATTGTGGACGAAATAGAATATCAATACAGAACATTTAATGTGCGTACAATTTGGTTTATTGATAGTTTAGTAAATGGCAATCTAAAAGAGCTCAGAGCATTTGCATTGGGAGTAGTGGCAAAAGGATTAAATGAACTTAGCTGGGTTGGTTATTGTAGATGTGATGAACGAATGGATCTAAGTTATTTAGAAGATTTGAAAAAATCAGGATGCCAATGGCTTAATTTTGGTATTGAGTCTGGAAGTCAAAAAGTATTAGATCTAATGAAAAAGAATGTTAAAGTAGCTGCCATTGAACAAAACATGCAGGATATCACAAAATTAGGTATAGGTGCAATAACAAGTTGGTTTGTGGGATTCCCAGGCGAAGAACCAATTGATGTAGCTCATACTATGACATTGATGTGGCGAACACGACATAGTAGTATTACTGTTTATGCAGTTCAAGCCTGTAATATTCTTCACGACACCCCACTAGGACAACAGCCAGACGTTTTTAGTATAAGTCAACATCGTATTGGTGGTCAATGGGTTACCAAAGATTTAAAAAATACCGTTTTACATCGTCTAATTAGATTAAAAAGTGTCAACGTAATCATGAATCATATGAGACGAGATACTTTAAAACATCATATTGAAAGACCCGGAGTTGAAAATCATTACGAATTAAAATATGAGAAAAAAAATCCTATAGATTTGATTCCCTATGAGTGGGATTTTGATTATAACATCATTCAGCTAAATTGTAATCCAGTAGCAGACAGTCTTGTCAATGAAATTTGGCCTTTACTGAGAACTTTATGGTTAGCCTATGGTAGTTTTGAAATAACCATTAATTTTGATCACGAAGTTGATGTGTTGGAATGGGGTCATAGTCGAACACCAGTGGACAATCTAACAAAAATGTACGCCAAAATTCATTTTGCAATTGATACGCAAGGTAATTATTATTCTAAACATTCATACAATGTGACAGCAATATATTCAGAAACCAACGAGGATTATGGATTCAGCACAGAATGGGAAGGTAAAGGATGTTGGGCAATATCTAATTAGTTAATTTCGCACAAATAAATAAACACATGAATATCTATCAAAATACATTTCAAACAGCCACTAATCAAACTATAGACTTCCAAGATTTTGAAAATAATGTTTTACTAATTGTAAATACTGCCAGTCAGTGTGGGTGGACTTGGCAATACCAAGAACTAGAAAACTTGTATCAAAAATATAAATCAAAAGGATTGGTAGTGATTGCTTTTCCCTCCAATGATTTTGGAAATCAGGAACCTGGTACAGATGATCAAATTGCTGAATTTTGTTCTAGTAAATATAATATATCATTTCCTATATCTACAAAAACAAATGTAGTTAGCGAAAATCAAAATCCATTATTTGCAGATTTAATCAAAATTACCGGCGAAACTCCTCATTGGAATTTTAACAAATATCTCGTTGGAAAAAACGCTGAAGTAGTCAAATTTTTTGATCAAAATACTAATCCAACAGACGAACTGTTTATGGAACAAATTGAATCTTTATTGTCATAATGCAGAAATCAAGCACTTATTGTGTAATGCCACATATTGGTTTACAAATTCAACACAATGGTCGACTTTCAGTTTGCAATAATAACGATTTAGTTTTTACAAATAAATCACAGGAAATTGTACAAGTTCATAGAGATAGATTGAACGATTCGTGGGATAGTATTGAAAGACAAGAAGTTAAACAGTATTTAGATTCAAGCAGGCCGCATTATAGATGTCATGATTGTTTTGATAAAGAACAAGGCAACATGAATAGTCAACGAATGAAGCTGAACAATTTATTTGGCGATCTAGAACCTTTACCTAGTCAACCAAGAGTTTTAATTATAAAACCTGGCAACATATGTAACTTAGCCTGCAGAATGTGTTCGCCTGAAGCTAGCTCTGCCTGGTACTCCGATGCATATAAGTTAGCAATTAAAAATAATAAGTTTTCCGGTTCATATAATGATTACACAAGAACTTTTTCAAATGAGCGAGATGGCTTTCATCTCAATAATGATTACTTGTGGGAGGATCTAAAAAAATGGATCCCGGAACTGAGCTTCATTGACATTTATGGCGGCGAACCATTTTTATCAACAGGTTTATTTAAAAGTTTGGCCTGGGCTGCAGAAAGAAACTTATCTTCCAATACATCTCTACAGTTGAGTACAAATTTAACTATATACAACGAACAATATTTAGAAACTTTATCTAGATATAAGAGTGTGTTTATAAAAGTAAGTATAGATAGTCATGATCCCAAGCAACTGAACTATATTAGATATCCCTGTGATCCCGATGAAATATTAAGAAATTTAGAAAAATTTCAAAATTACTTTAAAAATTTTACAAATGTTGAATTAGGAATCACATTAACTGTCACTCCTTTAAATTTATACTATCTAGACGAAATCCATGAATCGTTATCTCAATACATACCAATTGACGATTTTAACACTGTTCATACCCCAGCACAATACGACATCAGGATATTACCGTCTGAAATCAAAAAAACTATAATTGACAAAATTAATATTAAACAAATTGAAGACTTTTTACTTCAAGAAATAGACCCAAGTAATAAATTATTTTTTGATTTTATTAATGAAACAAAAGATTTAGATGTTTTTAGAAATCAAAAATTTAACGAAGTATTTCCAGAATTTTACGATCTAATTGCTGAGTATTACAAATAACTTCTAAGTAATAATTCTTTATCGCTTTCTTTCAATTTTTCAAATAATTTACGATTATAGATTGAAGAAGATGCGTTAGTTTTAATATCCCATTCTGCAGTTTTTTTACAGTAATACCGCCAATCGGATAGTCTATCTTGTGGCATGTGTAAAATATGATACAGATTGTGTAAATTAGTATATAAACCTTTATTAGTTTTTAACCATTGGTTTTCCAAAACTGTTTCTAAATCTTTTGCCGCCTCTAGTTTTAAATAGCCTGGCATATTTTTGATATCTAACCATGATGGTTGAAACAGTGGGGTATCATATGCAAAAAAATATGGAAAATTAAATCTAGCTTTGAATTTTTCAAAATACAAAATCCAATCTGATACATAAAAGATATTGTTAACACTCCAAACTGGTGTTAAGAAAAAATCAAAGTTTGATCTAGAATTTCTATAGTCTGCAAAAACTTCTAAATTTTGTTCAATTTTAATCCATGTGCCTGGCCATCTTACGTAATGATAATTTTCGTAGATACTATCAACACTAACAGCAAGTGATACACGAAAAAAGTTATCACATAAAAAAGTTATAAGTTTTTCGTTATCTATAATTCCGTTTGTGTTAATTGTTATGTGTATTTTTTTTGAAATATTTTTTTCAATAAGCCAGTTTAAAAGTTTTTTGAAATCAGGTTGAATTAAACCTTCGCCTCCGCTGATAACTAAGTTAACATCATCTCGACGATTTACTTCTATCTCAATCGAGGCAAGCATTGTGTTCCAGTAACTGGGATCATCTGAGATAGTCTCTGTTTTTAATTCTTTGCCTGTCTCAATTTTGGCAAACAAACTACTGGTGTTTATGTTACAACTTCTACATGCCATATTACACAAATTACTTAATGTGCAATGTATGTTGAAACCGTTAACGGTTTGATTAGCTAAAAAATTATCAAGTTGACTGTCAGTTAACTCGATAAGATATCTGGTTCTTTCACTAATTTTGCCCTCATCTTCACATTGATAACAAACAGAACAATTTTGAAAAGTAGATTTATTTTTTATAGCTTGTTTCAATTCAAAGATTGGTTTTAAATAATCTGTTTCAACGGTTTTACCCAGATTACAACATGGACTTACATATTTAGAAGAATGGAAAAACTGTAAACTGTTATACGGCAAATAACATATGTGTTTATTATCATTGGCCCATTGATGTCGTTGACTGTACCTATCATAGGTATCTTTTGTTAAAATATGGTTAGGCATGGAGCTCGAATAAGTAAAATTATATTGATACAGGATATTTATGAGGATTGGTCTTTT
>Ga0255172_1000429_pt1 | contig 11911 bp, 26 predicted proteins | sample Atl_Yuk_RepC_8d_FD_189952 | JGI IMG/M metagenome (GOLD analysis project Ga0255172, IMG submission 189952) | Freshwater microbial communities from Altamaha River, Georgia, United States - Atl_Yuk_RepC_8d | ecosystem: Environmental > Aquatic > Freshwater > River | place: USA: Georgia | collected... | reverse complement strand
ACGGGGCAAGTGCAACAGTAGGACATGGATTGGGTGTTGCACCGTCGTTTTTAATTGTAAAAAGTAGAAGTACATCAAACTCTTGGGTTATTTACCACCGTGCATTGGGTGGTGCGTTCTATTTGCTGTTTGATACTTCGGCTGCAGGTGGTAGCGCAAACGCTACATGGGGAAGTGCAAATAGTGACCCAACAGCTTCAGTTTTTTCTGTTGGAAGTGGTGCTGCAACCAACGGCAATGGATCTAATTTTGTTGCCTACTGCTTCGCCCCAGTCGCGGGCTACAGCGCCTTCGGTTCCTACACCGGCAACGGCAGCGCAGATGGTCCGTTTGTTTACTTGGGATTCCGTCCCGCGCTTGTCATTGTCAAAATGTCGAGCAGTACCGGTGACTGGACAATGCTTGATTACCAGCGCGAAGGTTACAACGTAGATAACGACCCGCTGTATCCAAACCGAAGCAATGTCGAAGGGACAACAGACCTGATCGACATCACGAGCAACGGTTTTAAGGTGCGCACCACCGACGCTACGTTCAATACAAATGCTGGCACTTATGTGTATGCCGCCTTCAGTGAGGTAGCATTTAATTTTGCTAGAGCGCGATGAGCAATAAGATTCCGATGGTAGGCAAGCGTTTCGGCCGCTTGGTTGTCCTTGAAGAGGCTGGTCGACTTGGCTCGTTCCTTGCTTTTAACTGCCAGTGTGACTGCGGTAATACCGTCGTGGTGCGTGGACCTTCACTTCGCAGCAAGAACACAACCAGTTGCGGATGCCTGCAAAAAGAAGTTGTAGGCAATCTGAATAAGACACACGGCATGTGTCAAAGTACGGAGTATCGCATTTGGTCCAATATGCTTTCTCGCTGCACCAATCCAAATGTTGGATGCTATGAGCGCTATGGCGGCAAAGGGATAACAGTCAGCGAAGACTGGAAAGCCTTCGAGCAATTTTACGCGGATATGGGCGAGCGTCCAAAAGGTAAAACTTTAGATCGCATCGACAGCGATGGCCCATACTCTAAAGAAAACTGCCGATGGGCGACAATAGCCGAACAGAATCGCAACACGCGACGAACGCAACTTGTGACATACGACGGGCGAACCATGTGCCTGAAGGATTGGGCGGAAGAACTTCAAATGCCGTACAAGACACTACACAAGCGAATTAGGGTGCAGAAATGGCCTGTTGAAAAAGCAATGACAACTCCTTTGCGTTCGATTAACCAGTCCCCTTTCTCCCTGGCTCGTGCCAGGTAACCCCTACCCATTAGCGAGCCATGTTCATTCTTGACGGCAAGCCACTATCCCCGGATGTGGCCTTTACCCACGACGGCATCCAGTACCCCGCCAACTGGCTGCGTCTTGCCACGCCTGAAGAGCGCACAGCCATCGGCATCACCGAAGAGCCCGACCCGCAGCCATACGATCAGCGGTTCTACTGGGGCTATGACTCAGACGGCAATCTGATCCCTAAAGATCACGCCCAACTGGTTGAACAGTGGTCGCAGCAGACACGTACCACCGCTGGTACGTTGCTGCAACCAACGGATTGGATGATCATCCGCCAAGCAGATAACGGCGTCGAAGCTGATCCCGCCATCAAAACTTGGCGTGAAGATATTCGCCTAGCTACTGGCGACAAGATCACTGCCATCGAAGACACCACAACCACCGACGAACTCGCCGCCTACATCACTGGCGCTGACTACCCCGTATGGCCTGAGCAAAACTGATGGCTGTAAAAAGTAAAACTGCCCTGGGACGTGTCGACCACAAAGCCGGCCGCCCAAAAACAACTTCTCAAGGCTATGGCCAACACTCGCGTCCTCGCCGTCGCGGCAAGAAAAAGCTAGTGGGCCAAGGCCGCTAAATTAGGTAAAAGGTCGGCAGTATGCCTCGCAATGGATCACCACGAAGAGGCTATTACTTCCGCAACTCCACCAAATAACCCCTTAAACCAAGCCGTCCCAGCCCTGTTGACCGCAGCTGTGCTGGGTCTCGGCGGTCTTTTCATGCAAGTTGCAAAATTAGACCAGTCAGTAAGCACAGTAGCCGCCGATATTCAAGAACTAAAAAACGACTCTAAAGAACGCCTTAGCGATCTCGAAACCAGGGTGCGTCAGATTGAAATGACTGTCGGCACCCAAAATAAATGAGCGTCGTCCACACCACCGACTTCGGTAACGGCTACAGCTTGGACCAGCTGGAAAACGAACGCGGCGAACTGTACTACCGAGCCTGTTTAAACAGCGTCTGCCGTTATGCCGAAGACCATTACATCGCGATGATGTATCTCGAAGGCATGGGCTGGGACCCTAAAGCAACCCCCCAGTAATCCACTGCACAATCGCGTCCTCGCGGTGCGGCTCCCAAAAATCCTGATCTCTGTACCACTCAATCCAATCTTCCGCCGACTTCGAGATATTGCACGCGAAACAGCACGCCACCAAATTCTGCTGGTGCGTATGCCCACCCCGCATTTTCGGGTGCACGTGATCCAGCGTTGCTGACCGTCCTAAATCAACAGAACAGTAAGCACATTTGTTCTGCCAATGTTTAAGAATTGATTGCCTAAATCGCGCCTTTGCTTCTTTTTTGTTTAAGTATTCGCCATCTTCAATGCGATGGTCCATACCCAGCAGTGGCTCCACAGAATGTAGCGGTAGAAACTATTACGCGCACTAGCCTTCTTCTCTAGTACAGCTAAACTCAATAAAAGCCACAGCTTTTTATGACCGACCAGCAAATCGCCATCATCGCCATCATCGTTGCCGCCGGTTCCGAACTAATCGGCATGAGCAAGTTGAAGTCCAACAGTTGGATTCAGCTGGGACTGCAGGCACTAAAAATGGCGTTCCCAAAGCGTCGCCGCTAATCCACGCGAGGGCCTTGTCATGGCAAACAACAAACTCCGCCTCAACGACCTGTTTCGGTTTTACAAAGGTCTGCCCCACCAGATGGCAGCCATCACTGAGCTGGAGCAAGCCATCAACAAGGCCAACCCCCACATTCTTGGCCGCGACCAAGGCTGGTTCAAAACCTGGAGCGTTGCCGGCAAACAAACCAACTTTCCCAATAGCTGGGAGGGCATCCTCGAAGCTGCCCGCGTCGCTGGCGCAAAATTTCCAGAACTTGTAGCCGCCCAATGGGCGCTGGAATCCAACTACGGAAAACTGGTTTCCGGCAGAAACAACTTTTTCGGCCTCAAAGGCCAGGGTAGCGACAAGAAAACCCAAGAATTCATCAACGGCCAGTGGGTCACGATCACCGACAGCTTCATCGACTTCCCCGATCTGCTGTCCTGCGTGATGTATCTAGTCGACCACTGGTACAAGGACTACAAGAACTACAAAGGCTGCAATAACGCCGCAACCCGAGATGAAGCTGCGAAATGGTTGCATAAAGAAGGATACGCAACCGATCCCAACTACCCGGGCAAACTAATCGAGTTAATGAACCAGCACGCTGGCACGAAACCGCTGGTCGCACCAAAGGAAAAGATCCTGAAAGTCGCCTACGAATACCAGCTCGGTCCTGACGATGGAGCGACTGGTTACCGCCAGTGCTTTAGTTCCAGCTGTGCAATGGTGGCCCGCTATTACGGCAAAATTTCAGGCGATTACCAGTACAACGCAATCCGCGCCCGCTTTGGAGACACCACCGACCCCAAAGCACAAATTGCCGCATTGAAATCCCTGGGACTAACCGCCACTTTCGAGATGGACGGCACAGTCGAAGACCTAGAGAACGAAATTACCCACGGTCACCCCGTTCCAGTCGGCTGGCTTCACAAAGGCCCGATTTCAAACCCTTCGGGCACAGGCCATTGGAGCGTTGTCGCTGGATATACACCAACGCACTTCATACATATGGACCCGTTCGGTGAGGCAAATCTAGTTGCTGGCGGCTACGTCAGTAATAAGGGAGGCGCTGGAATCGCGTATTCCCGCAAGAACTGGCTACCTCGCTGGCTCATCGAAGGCAACGACACGGGCTGGTTCATGCGTATCCGCCCGAGGTAACCATGCGTCCCATCGAACACAGCACGGAATCCAAATTCCACAAAGCTGCAACAGACCAGTGGCTGGTTGATCTTTTTAATAAGCAGGACTATCGCGGCCTACTTGAAGCTGCTTTGGTGCTGAACACGCTCCACCAGTTGGAACGAACAAAATCGGCCTGGGCAATCCGCGAAGCTGCAGAAAACCTGGCCGATCAATTCGGACTAGACCGCGACTCGGCCTAGCGCTGGTTGTACTTTTCGTACAGCCCGGTGTAGGTGTGATGTTGCGGGTGCTCTGGATTGGAGCGTCCATCCCACTCGTACAACTTTTCGAGCAAATCCATCCGGGAGTGATCAACGATCACCTGACCCCAGTTTTGCCGCGCCCAATCAGCGATTTCAGGGTTGCTCATTTTTACTCTCCACGAGTTTTAGCCGACGCCGAGCCGATTCCTTCGGCCCATTGTTCGAGCGCACCAGCCTAGGCTTTTTCGCCACAGCATCCGGCACCTCAACCTTGCAATTTGGGTAACGATTTGCGGCAAACGTCAAAGCCTGCTGGAGCGACTCAGCCCGAATCAAATCCCGCATCGCGCCCTGCCCAGGCAACCAAATTTTCAACTCAAATAAAGCAGTTTTCGGTGCACTGGTACGTGAGCGACCTTCACCAAGGCGCAACTCAGGGTCGAGTTGCTGCTGGAACGGAGTTACTTCCATGATTTGAAGTAGGCGGGTTCGTCGATGCTATGAACAGCAACAGCGCTGTTAGTGCACTCAGCAACAACTCTCGCCGCAGCGACAGCTCGCTCATACGTGACCCAGCTGGATGCATCCTCCTTGGATGCGGTGAGACCAATACCTTTGCCAGGGCCGTAAACCGCCGTAACCCAGCGATCCTCAACCATGACGACATAGCGCGTCATTACCTTCAAATGAATTACTGTGTAAGCCTAGTGAGTTTAGCCTACCAGAACCAGACTATGAAGACATTTCACTAAGTCTCATGCGTCCATTTCTGACACATCTTCTGATTGCTTGGAGCGCATCCTTCCCTGCACCCGTCGTTGCACCGACTCCGCCCAAGCCGCCTTATCAGCAGCCTCTGCAGCCTTGTAATCCGACACTGGAACAGCCTTTTCCAAAGCGGCGTAAACCATATCCCTCAACATTCCAGTTACCCGCTTGCCTTCGCTGGCTGCAAGCTGTTCCGCCAACTTGTACCTATTACTGTCCAACAGTAGCTGGCAATAAATTTTCGACCCGTGCTTCAGGGGCATTACTGGTCCTCTAGTCTCCTACACAATAGCATAGTGCGACACATTAGACCCGCCACCGCACATCCTCATCCACCCCTTTCCGCCACGCATTGGACTGCGCCGCCCTCGCACTGGAACGCTGCTTGGTGCAATCCTTCCGAATACCCCGCGCCCACTCCAAAAAAGCCGCAGCCCGATGCAAATCCGCAGTCTTCGCCTGCCGAATCTCCTTCATCAGCCACTCCATCACCAATTCTCTACCCGTGCGGCTGCGACTCATGCGTTTAACTCTGAGACTCGCAAGATCGACTGAACGTGCTGATCAGGGCAAAGCTCCAGTGCCTTCATCCTTGCGGAGAAAGCATCTGGAGCGATAACAAACAGATCGTGAGTACCACCGTGACGCGGGTGCATCCGCACGCGGTACTCGATCTGCTCCTGGTTCACTTTGCCTGATCCCAGCTATCCCCGACCTTAGCTTCGGCAAGCGGCGGAATCTCACCCAACCACATAGCTTCCGCCTCCTCCATCACTGACTGGAGCTGGAGTGCCCAGGCATCGGCGTGTTTTTCAGCGACAAGCAGGATGATTTCATCGTGCACCACGCCGGCCAAACGCACCACGTCCTCCCCGTCGGCGTGGAGTAACGGCCACAGTTTGCCGAGCGTAAGTTTGAGGACTGCTGCACCAGCTCCCTGGATTGGAGTGTTGCAGCGCGTGGTGAGTTTGTTGTTCTCGCCCGGTAAAAACCGCCGCAAGCCCGAGATGCGTATGCGGATAGATGGATTGTCCTTAGCCGCATCAGCATCGCGAGCATTTTTGCGCTGCCATGCGGAGATGCCTTTATATGCAGCGTGAAACTTTTCCCGCACTTCCGCAGCCTCAGCAAGATCCATCTGTACTCCGGTCGAGGCCGCATAGTTTCGGAGTCCTTTTGCACCCGAGCCATAGAGCAACCCGAAATTCGCCGACTTACTGATCTGACGCTGCTCCTTTGTAACTTCACCCTCTGCGACCCCATAAATCTGCGTCGCCGTAATCGTATGAAGGTCTTTCCCCTGCTGGAACACCTGAGTCATAAGAGAATCCTTAGCTTCCGCCGCCGCCAACCTCAACTCCATCTGCCCATAGTCCGCCACCACAAATTTCCATCCTTCTGGCGCTTGAACACAAGCCCTAAACCGTTGATCCCTTGGAATCTGTTGCAAGTTGGGACTCATGCAACTCATCCTTCCGGTATCAGCCCCCATTTGCATATAGCTGGCACGAATAAACCCATCCTTCGCCAAACTTTTCAATAACGACTCCGCCATCTGGCGCTTCTTTTCAACTTTTTTCCACCGCAAATAATCAGCCACAATCTTGTGATCCCCAACATATTCCTGGAGCGCCATCCGACTAGCACTGGGCTTTCCGTTCTTTGCGTCAATCGGCGCCTCGCCCAACAACGCAGTGAATTTTTTCAACAGCTGCGCCGGACTATTGAGGTTGAACACGTTTGGATCGACCTTTTTACCCTTCGGCCCAGGCTTTGTCTGGTACAGCAACTTCCCATCAATCCCACGGCACAGCTTGTCACCTTCGGACAGTGCAGCATCAAAATCCTCAATAAACTTTTCGCCTACTTCGTAATGCTCAATATCGAGATCTTCAATCAACTGCTTTAGGTCTTTCTCATTAAAAGGAAGGCCAGTTCGCCACAACTGCGCCATAGCTGGCAACGCATTGCACTCCAGATACCAAGCCGGGTGGAGCGCAGCCGTCGCCATCCTCTGCTGGATCTGATCAAACAAATCCAACAACACCAACACATCCTTTGCCGCATATTCCAGCTGGCTCTCGGTCAGATCACCCGACCAATCGCTCTTCTGCTCTTCCTTAGAAATATCCTCGTGCAGGTAGCGTTTTACCAAGTGCTGGAGCCCGTGCTTCACGTTGGGCATCCCGTTGGTAAGAATCCGACTCGCCAGCATGGTGCACAACACTTTGCCCGCCGGATAAATCTCGTGCTCTTGCAGCCAGCCGAGATCAAACACCGCGTTGTGCGCCACCCATGTGCGCTCCACGCTGAAAAATTCTTCGACTGTGATCCAGTCGTTGTCGTCCAAATCAAAGCAGTCGAGCACCACAGGCGGTTTGCCTGGAGCACCCAACTGCAGTAACCGCATCCCGCCCATTTTCGGCTGGAGCTGCGTCGTCTCCGAGTCAAACGCGATCAGCCGTTCATCGTCGAGCGTGTGGAGATGCTCGATGCCAAGAAGAAAGTCCAAGCCTGGTAGGGCAACTTGTACCCTACTACTCTAGCAGGCTGTCAACCTCCCGCGCCGAACACAACACCGCCGCCGCGAGTGTCCCACCCTCGGGAAGTCCCAGCAAACACCGCTTTTCCCAATGAACGCAGTGCTTACACGGCCCACCACCTTCCTGAGGCTTGTAACTCTGGCGCAACCGATCCATCCGAATCTCCTCCAAGCCAGCAGGACTGGAGCGATAACACCTCATACACATGACCGGATTTGTCGTGTGTTTACCGCACTGCTGGCACGGCCTGCTGTTAATTGTGACTGCCATTACGAAAAATGAACACGTAAAAATCCAGGTAAGCGCTTAAGGGTGAATTGCTGTGAATGACATGCCGCCCCATCCGGTAGTTCTACTTCCACCGTAAAAACGGTGTGACCACACTCCGGGCATTTGCGTTTACGCAGTATTGACTCGGCTGTATCCCGACAAGTGCGGTCTACATCCATCCGCTTGAAATCGCACTTAGCGCACCTCATCGAAAGCAGCCTCCGCAATAACTGGAAAGCACTGAGTAAAAATGTCTTTGCACTGGAGCGCAATCTGTCTGTGTTCCAGCTGCGTCCCAGGATCAGTCCGCACCTCGATGTAGTGCAGCCATGACCGCAACGTTCCATGCATGTACATCGTCGTTGGCGTGCACAACGGCAAAATACGGCGTGCTGTTTCTTTAGCTATACCTGCATCTAGAAGTGTTTGATACAGCATGTAACTTTGCATGATTACTTCGCCAGTCTCATTCGCCCAAAACGCCTGCGTAGCGTTATCAAGCCCGTCCAAACTGTTCTGCCTATTTTTCTCATCTTGCAACCGCATGTGAGGACATTCCGCTGGAGAAGTCTTCGCATAGCGCTGACTAAATTCCTGGAATGAAAAACTCCTATGACGCAAAATCTGCGCCGCTATATCACGCTCAGTTTGAATTTCGACGCACATCGAAGCCATCTCAAACGGGCTCCAGTGCTTGTGTTTGATGAGATACCTGAGCAATTTTGGCCCGGTATCCCAGTTCTCTTGGTTCTGCGGGTTGCTGACGCGAGCCATCTTGACGATGAGCTTTTCAGCGTCCGGCGTGCAGTGGATCAGCTTGACAGTTTTGGTCATTCCAGTGACGGATAACGCCTGCGCAAATGAAAATGTTTGTGATCATGTAGGCCGCCAAGATACAAAAACGCACCAGTGCAACCTGATCAGCAATCTGGTCACGCTGGTGCGCCTTCTCTCCAAGGGCCTTGGCGACAATTCGCCACCAATGCCTCATCGGTCTTGGTACGCCTCCGTAGCCAAGGTATTGATGAGGCGGTTTAGGTACCAACGAGCCTTACAAAAATCCTCATAAGGATCTTTTTTCAGCCACGCCCGACTGATGTATTTAATGACCTGCCAATGCAAGCCACCAACAACAGCATCTGGAGCTGGCCTAACCCAGTCTTCAATAACGTCGATTACTTCGACTTTGCCCGCCGTGTAGTGCGACGGATGGTTGACTGGATCGCTCATCCTTTTGAAGCCTGAACGGTTTTGTCCCCCTGGTACCTCCCAGTGTGGGAGTAGTCCTTGCTGGGCAGCATCGTCATCCGATGGAACACGATCTGCGCAATCCGCATCCCAGGCCACAGTGCAACCGGGTGCATCATCCGCGCATTTTGCAGTTCCAGCGTTAGCCTCCCACAGTATCCGGGGTCGATATACCCAGCAAGGAGATGCTCAATCCCCTCCCTGGCACGACTGGACTTCAGCGCCAGCTGCCCAGCAATACAGTCCGGCAACCGGAACTCCTCGACCGTCTCCGCAAGGATGAACTCATGCGGCTGGAGCATGAACGGCTTTTCCTGCGTGTGCCCAGCAATGGAAAAGGGCACCAGCTGGGGCGTTGATGGCAACTCCACCAGCAGATTCTCACCGAGTCTCACATCAAGACTCGCGGGATTCACCAGCTCCTTATCGAAGGGAGTGACTAGCTCCCTCCGCGCCAGCGTGAAAATGTCGATGTCCGCCAGGATCACGCCGCAGCCGCCGCAACGGTTTCCTGCTGGATCGCCACATGCCGCCAAGTCTTCCCGGACTTAATGCAGTTGATCGTGGTGGGATGCACCGCAAACTCCTTAGCGATCTTCGCCACCGACTTCCCACCAGCAGCCAGCTGGCGCTTAATCTCCAGCACCTTGGGCTCCGTCAGCACCGCCACCCCACGCTGTCCCTTGCGGCTGGACTTATGAGTCTTACTTTGAGACTGGCGTACGGCAGTTGTACGTACAATTTTCTCGCCAGCGGGCAGCGGGATCGTCTGCTTGGGATTGGTCAGATCCAGCTCAACGTGCTGGCACGTATCAAGAGCAAAGCGAGCAGCATCAAGAGCTTTGATGACCTGATCAAACTGAGCTTCCGAAAGGATGTACATGTTCATCGGTTTGGAACGTGTGCAGTGTAGTAGGGAAGAGCGGGTCTGTGTCAACTCCTAATTAGGCGGAAATTAGGAGCTGGCTAGTGGGTTTGACTAAGGAAGCGGCGGGGAACTATCTGGAGATCCCGGAGGGTTGACTAAACCGCAACGGCCCCAGTAACCCTTCCGCATTGCTGAGCCAATCCAACGCCTGTGAATCCAGTCTGGCCAGCGGGTGTCTGAATTGACCCAGCGGAAATTACCGATCTTCCCTGCGTGGCTGCAGACGTAGATAAATGGAAACTCAGACATCGGAGTTGATCGGACTACTCGGCGTGTTGCCAGTCAGTATCTGGTTGGTGTTTGCGTAGAAACTCCACCAATAAACGGTGCGCTTCGCCTGCATCAGCGATGAACTGGCCTCGGTAATGGAAGCCTTTGGCGTCGATTCGGATGACTTCCTCAGAAGCCGGGCTCATATGGAAACTGATAGAAGAGCTATCTGGAGAATCGACGGATAAACAAAAGTCAGTCATGGTGGTTAGTGATGTTGACTAATCAGGTAGGGATTCAAGTGCGCGGCGGATGGGCCGCAATGCGTCAGAGACAGTGATGCAGTCACCACGCATTACCGCTTCGTCTAACGCCGCTAATGCCTGCTCCTTCAAGCTCGGCGGCTCGGGGCGGCGATGGCGACGGAGACCGTCTGCACAGTCGGTTGAATAAACCGTTGCCTCATACTCACAGCACGCCTCCAGCTCCTGATCAGCGCCCCAGCGGGCGGCTTGGGTGGCGATGTCTTGAAGCTTGTTTGTTGTGATATTGACTGTGAAAAGCTTTTCTGAGATGCTGGCATACTCAGGCATTTCTCGCCACTGCTTCACGAGCTCAGGCGGTGGGGTGATCGGGTGTTCTTGAGTCATTCGTGAACCTCGTAGTGTGTAGAACTGATCAATCTTGTAGTTCAAGTTTGATAGCGGCCTGAAAATAACCAGCCACCTTCAGCCTGCGGTATGCCGGACGAGCTTCCTCGGACTGCTTGTTTTCGATGTTGTCGTACTCATGCCGCGCCTCTTGGAGCGCAGCCATGGTGTCAACGTTGAGAAGGTGCAGCTCCGAGTCCGAAAGCTCGGAAAGCTTGTCCAAATAAATGGTCCGCCCGTTCAGCAAATAGGAACGGTAAAACGGCACCATCGAATTTTCAGTCATCAGCGTGTTCAACAACGTAGGAATTACGGAGCTGGCTCCGGATTTTGATGGTCTCGTCGTGCCCCACGTTGCCGAGGTAATCAGCAGCGCGAAGCGCGACCATGTGCGCCATCAGCGCTGGATCGTGCTTGTACTGACCGATGGTGTCCATCAGCTCGTACACGTAGGAGTCACATGCTTGGAACTCCTCGGGAAACGGTAGCGCCAAAGTGTCGTACCAGTCCGACTCCAGCACGTCTTGACCGGGCTCCAGTGGGTTGGGTCCCCACTCCCCACCGTCATCCCCTTCCCAGCCGTAGTCCTGTCGAATCGACCACTTTTCGTAATCCAGGCCCATCGCCAGCTCGACAGCACCAACGTGCTCGTACCAGTTAGAGCGACTCTCCAGTTGCTGGAGATTGAAAGCTGCGTCAGTCATTGAAATCTCATGCAAAAAAGTTTGGATCTTGCTGCCTCAACCGGGTGAGATCCGTGAGTCTCAACTTGAGAATCTCGTGGATAGCCAGCTTGGCTAAGCGGGTGGAACTAATGGTGTCGCTGGTGGCGAACACGTAAATGAGGTGGCGGTAAAGCTGGGTCAGAGTTTTGATCCTGACCCAGTGCGTATCGCCGGGGATTGGCTCGGTGCCGTAGTCCCAGTCGTCGTAATCGTCTGAGTTACGAAGCTCGCGGGATTCAGTCGTACCAATCAGACGTGTCGACTGGAGCCCAGTCATCAATGCGGTCGGTGAGCATGGCTCGGAGTTCGGCATCGGTGG
>Ga0255172_1000415_pt1 | contig 12147 bp, 26 predicted proteins | sample Atl_Yuk_RepC_8d_FD_189952 | JGI IMG/M metagenome (GOLD analysis project Ga0255172, IMG submission 189952) | Freshwater microbial communities from Altamaha River, Georgia, United States - Atl_Yuk_RepC_8d | ecosystem: Environmental > Aquatic > Freshwater > River | place: USA: Georgia | collected... | reverse complement strand
CATAGTGATATCGATTTTAATGAAGTAATGGAAGTATTTGAATCCCTTACAATCGCTATGGGATTTAGTAAAGATTCATTTAGAGATTGGGTAAAAGAAGCAGGTGCTGAATTCACAGAAGAAGATGAAGAAGAATTGTATCAACCTAATCAGGCACTAAGGGAAGCAGCTGAACGATTCCATAATCTAAGACACAATACAGATAATTTTGAGGACTATCAAAACAAAAACGATTAATGGGATTCAACAATTGCTATCTGCCGGACATTGATAAACTGAAACAATATTATGAATCAGTTGATTTAGAAACTTTCGTTAATAGATTTAGAAAGTATGATTGTTGGACAGGTAGTTCTGAATCCTTTGATTTTTTAGAGCAAAAAATAAATGAGTATGAGAATAATAAACAAACTAATATTACTACCAATAATAATCCTAATAGGATGTAGTAAAGAAGATATACCAACTCCGATTGAAACGGTAAATGTTGAAGCAACTTTTACAGGATATAAAGTTAACCCAATTGCTAAAAATTTAGGTACTGAATATTGGGAAAATACCCCCGTTTTAAGTGATTTAATGATTGGTGTATTTCAAAAAAATTACGAAGTATTTCCAGCGCCCGCTTTAGATGCATATTGTGTTTGGACACAAGCAGTATGTAATGGGGATTTTAATAATGATGGTTATATAGATGTATTTAATGCCGGAACTGCATATGGTGGTAAGAAAGCAAACCTATCATTTTTAATTTGGAATCAGAGAGAGTTAAAATTTGAAGAGCAAAATCTTTTGAACGATAAAACCAATTTTGTTGGAGCACCTACAAACGTTACGCCTGTTTATTTAAATGCAGATAACTATGTTGATTTGGTTATACACGGACATAGAGATGAGGCAAATGATAACAATCCAAATGAACCCGTTTCCGTTTGTATAAGTGATGGTAGGGGTGGATACGATTTAGTTAAATTAGAATTAGAACCAAAAGAATTAGCATCTAAATTGGCACATGAGCATGGTGATGTGGCTGATTTAAATGGTGATAGATTGCCTGATTTAGTTGTAGTTGCTAATACCAATACTTACATATTTTGGGGTAGTAGCTCTTATCCATACTTTACAAACAAAGATTATGTTACAATTAAAACTGATTGTGCTTTTTATAGTAATATAAGCGATGTTAATAAAGATGGTTTTAACGATATTTTAATAGGAACTAATATTAAAAATCATATTTTAATAAATAAAGGTAATGGTACTTTTATTGATAAATCTATTCCATATTCATCCACTTTAACAAATGCTATAAATGTATTTGACTATATAATAGATGATTTAAATAAAGATGGATTGAATGATATTATAAACATCAGCGCAACTAATCATAAGAATTGGTCAATAGATGTTTATATTCAAAATAAAAACGGAGAATTTGATAAAGATAATAGTTGGATTGAGTATAGAATTAATTTAAATAGAGCAAATTCTGATTACAAAAATAAACTGATATATTATGATTTCGATGGCGATGGCTTAAAAGATATAACCTATAATGATAGTGGACTTAACCCTTACACAAACAATGATAATGATATGAAAAAGAAATCAGTATTTTTAAGAAGGGGTAATAAATTTGTAGAATACTCATTTTTTGATTACGATAAATACGCTAAAGGATTAAAAGAAAAATATTATGGCATACAATAAATTTAGATGGTGGACTAAAGGTAGACCAAACAAACCATTAAAAGCAGATGCCCCACTCCTATTGAAAATACGAAATGGTGACTTTGATTATTCTTATATGTTTAGTGAGGCTAAGATTGTTAAAGAGGCTGCCACGAAAGCAAGTGAGGATGCTTATAAGAATTATGGGGGTACGGATGAGCAGAATCGTATTCAGGCTTCTTTGGAAGCTGGTAGGATGAAAAGAATCAAATCCATTAAATTAGAATTAGAAGCTATGGCTGATGAGAATAAAATTCTTTGGAAACTTCGTAAAGAATTAGAAAAAGAATTTGAAAAAGATTTGTGGGATAAAGCAATGGAGAGACAAAGAGGTAACGGAAGTTTAGAAGCTTTATACTTATGGTATAAGAAGCAGTGTAAACAGGGAACTACAAATTCCGAATTTGATATAAAATATCAGAGGCCGAATACTAAAGGATTAGAATATTTATTCTAAATTGGTTACACATTGTTTAACTAAATTTAATAAAATGGACGACGGTGATAGTGAAAAACAAACTAAACAAACTAAAACAAAGGGAGCATCGTTTGATGTTCTACAAAGATACATCACTAATGTTAGCGATGTTCTTTCTACCGCTTGGTTACGATGCACTATTCAAGCTAATGATGGAACTGACAGGTTCGTATTGGGGAGCAGACGTTATCTTCTACTCAATTTCAGGCTGTTTTTGGTTAGCCTATATATTGCTTACGAAATATTTAAATAGTATTAAAAATTGAGCACATCGGAATACACAAATGATAATTCTATACTACACATTGATGTAGGTAATAGACCTATTATAGATTGGGTAAATGAAAACAAATATATTATTTTTTCAGAAATAGTTAGATATTCTGAAAAAATGATTAAAAGCGAATCGGAACACATTAATGCTATAATGGTATCTAATTTGGCTGATAATATTGTATTCATTTTGAGAAATGAATCTGTAGACTCAACGCTAAAAAAAGCTATGGATTATTTTTTAGAAATAGAAGAATATGAACAATGTGGAAAAATTCGTGATTTGTTAATACTTATTTCCAATAGAAACAAAAGTATTAAAGATTATGGAAGAAAAACTTAAAAAGGTAATTTACAAAATCAAAGATTCATTGAAACAAATTGACGAGGATGGTGTGTATCACCCATTGTTAGATGATATCTATGATTATTGTGAGGAGCTTGATGATATAATTTATTCCACAGAAGATGATGGAATAGATATATCAGATTACATAGACTAAAAATAAATAAATGAATAAGTTACTTTTGGGGTTCATATATGGACTCCTAGCACAAATAATTACCTTTCTACAATTACAAGGTGGTATAAAATATAATTGGTTTCAAAAGTATCCAATTATTACTTTAATGGCTTCTATACCAATTAGTTGGTTGTATTTAAAATCCGTAGGGTATTTTGTAAATAGTTTTGAAGGTCAAATTTGGCCATCCCGTCTTATTGGATTTGGGATTGGTATAGTTGTATTTGCTTTAATGAGTTATTATCTATTCAACGAAGCTATAAATTTAAAAACATTTGTATGTATAATATTGGCTTGTGGGATATTGGGAATACAAATATTTTGGCGATGAGAAAATTAGATTTAGTAAAAGTTGGAGATGAATTATATGAAGTAATTCGTAGATATCCAATAACAAAATTTAAAGTATCGGTAGATGGTGATGTGGCTTCTGATTTAAGAAAGTGGGTTGGATGTGAGAAAATATTGAAAAGTAATCAAACAAATGAATATTTATTTGTAAACTTAATCGAAGAAGCCAAAATAGATGACGAATAAACAAAAAACAATATCAGATTTACACTATCCATTGTGGTTGTTAAAAGATTTCTTTTGGATGGCTGATATGCCGATACTTAGTTTGATATTAGCAGTACCGGCAATATTGATTTCTTTATGGATGTGTATGATGACAGCCGATAAACAATTATCAGAAAATAAAATGATATTGTGGTGGTTAATAGCTAATACAAATTGGATGATTGCTGAAAAATTTGAAACACATACATATTGGTTGGCTTATATATTTTTTGGTATTGGTATTATTGAAATGATTTTATATATTTACAAACACATAATCAAAAAACAGCTATGACCAACAAACAAAGAAAAGCCAAAAATAGAAAACGTATGGCTAAAAAAACAATAAAAGAACAACAACGAAAGGGAACTTATAGAGTAAAATGTTAAAATAAAAGGCCTATTGAAAAATAGGTCTTTTTATTTGGTTTATTCGATTATTTTTCTTATATTTGTAACAATAGATAAATTATATAAAAATTAAATTAAGTTATGGCAAAACAATTGTTATTTGAAAACGATGCGAGAGTAAAGTTAAAAACGGGCGTAGATTCATTGGCTAACGCAGTGAAGGTTACATTAGGTCCCAAAGGTAGAAACGTAATTATTGGTAAATCATTTGGTTCACCACACATTACAAAAGATGGTGTATCCGTTGCCAAAGAAATCGAATTGGAAGATGCCGTAGAAAATATGGGCGCTCAATTAGTAAAAGAAGTGGCATCTAAAACCGCTGATTCAGCAGGTGATGGTACAACAACTGCTACGGTACTAACCCAAGCTATTTTTTCCGATGGTATTAAAATGGTAACCGCTGGTGCTAATCCTATGGATTTGAAAAGAGGTATTGATAAAGCAGTTTCTGCTATTGTAGATGAATTGAAATCTACATCTAAAAAAATCAACACAAACAAAGAGATTGAGCAGGTTGCTACCATTTCAGCAAACAACGATTCTGAAATCGGTAAGATGTTAGCTGATGCGATGGATAAAGTTGGTAAGGATGGTGTTATTACGGTAGAGGAAGCTAAGGGTACACAAACCGAAGTTAAGACTGTAGAAGGTATGCAGTTTGATAGGGGATACCTTTCACCATACTTTGTAACGAATCAGGAAAAGATGGAAGCTGAATTGGAAAAGCCGTATGTACTATTGTACGATAAGAGAATCAGTTCAATGAAAGATATTATCAATATCTTAGAAGCAGCAGCACAAACAAATAGACCTTTATTGATTATCGCTGAAGATATAGAAGGTGAAGCTCTTGCTACATTAGTAGTAAATAAAATGAGAGGTTCACTCAAAGTAGCAGCTGTTAAAGCACCTGCGTTTGGTGATAGGAGAAAAGAAATGTTAGAAGATATCGCTATCCTAACTGGCGGAACTGTAATTAGTGAGGAGAGTGGTTTAACATTAGAGAAAGCTACAATCAAAATGTGTGGTGTTGCTGAGAAAATTAATATCGATAAAGATACAACCACAATCATTAATGGTGGTGGTACAACTGAAGCAATCAAAGCTCGTATCGATGTAATCAAAGCTCAAATTGAAAAGAGTACATCGGATTACGATAAAGAAAAAATGCAAGAACGTTTGGCTAAGTTGAGTGGAGGTGTGGCAATTATCTACATTGGAGCATCAACTGAAACCGAATTGAAGGAGAAAAAAGATAGAGTGGATGATGCCTTACACGCAACTCGAGCAGCAGTTGAGGAAGGTATTGTAATTGGTGGAGGTGTTGCTTTAGTAAAAGCAGCTGATGTATTAATCAATACCGAATTTCATACTAAATTGGAAAACGCAGACCAACAATTGGGAGTAGATATTGTAAAGAAAGCAATTGAATCCCCATTCAGAACTATCGTATCAAACGCTGGAGGTTCGCCCGATGTTATTATAAATAAAGTAAATGAAATGGGTGGTAACTTTGGATTTAATGCGAGAACTGATGAATATGTGGATATGTTTGAAGCAGGTATTATCGACCCAACAAAGGTAACACGTTTAGCATTAGAAAATGCAGCATCAGTAGCTGGATTGTTACTTACAACGGAATGTGTTGTAGCTGAAAAGAAAAACGAAAAGGAATCGGCACCACAAATGCAGATGCCACCAATGATGTAAAATAAAATATATTATGGCTGATTTTAGTAAACAATATTGTGAATTGTATGACCCGGAGTTTCCGTGGGACTTCGATATTGAAGTTGAAGCTGAAACTATTCCAAAAGGATATTATAAACCTATGATATGTGAGGGATTTGGATTTTTAGCAATCGAAGTTGGATTGGATGGAAACATCTATTTAATATTTGATGGCGGAAACAATGAAATAGATAAAGTTCAATATAAAGCATTTATAGAAAAACAAAAACTAAAATCAGATGGTATCTAAATCGGAAATCAACGAAGGGCATTATTTGGAATTGTTAGACAGGTTGTATGTATTAACTGAAAATTTACATTCACATTGTTTACAACATCCATTAGCTGAATATGATGAAGATATCTATAAAGCTATCGAAGCAGCAATAGAAGCAACGTATGAAGCATATCAAATAGTAGGAAGTAAAGAATACGAAAATGAAAATGAGAATAACGCACATTAGTGATACACATAATAAGCACAAAAAGCTAAATGGTAAATTATCAGGTGGCGATTTGCTTATTCACAGCGGTGATATCAGCTCTTTAGGTAGAGAGAGTGAAGTTAAAGATTTCGTTAAATGGTTTAACGGAATTGATAATTACGTCTATAAAGTATTCATAGCCGGCAATCACGATATGACCTTTGATAGGGAAAAACTATTAAGGGATAAATTGGCATACTTTGAAGGTAGAACCGAATATAAAACGGATTGTGCCGAAGGTAAACCACAATGGTTAATCGATATATTGGATGTTGGTTTGGGTACGAATGTATTCTACTTAGAAAATTCATTTGTTGAATTCGATGGAATTAAAATTTGGGGTTCACCTATCAGTCCTTCATTTGGTTATGGATGGGCATTCAATAAAGATAGGGGTAACGATATAGCTGCAGTTTGGAATTCCATTCCAACGGATACCGATATTGTTATTACTCACAGCCCAATTTATGGATATAGGGATAAAACATATCGTACATATGAAAACGTAGGTTGTGCAGATTTACTACATAAATTAAATGAAGTAAAACCACACTTACACTTTAGTGGACACATTCACGAAGATTATGGATATGCTCCAATTCAATATGGTGATTGGAGTGGGTATGCGTTTAATGGTTGTACATGCGATTTAAGTTATGACCCAATTAACGAACCAATAACCTTTGATTATGATTTTACTCAAAGAGAATTAAACTTTGTAATGTAATGAAAAAGAAAAAAATATATTTGTATTTGGATGATATTCGAATACCAACTGAAGGTGAATGGGAAGTTGTGCGTAATTACGATGAATTTGTGGCACACATTAGAATGAATGGATTAGAAAGTTACGAAGTAATTTCTTTGGACCACGATTTAGGTGAAAGTGCTATGAAAGAATATTACACAAATACAAAACCACATTTTGAATTAGATTACAAAAGAATCGATGAGAAAACGGGAATGGATTGTGCAAGATTTTTGGTAGCGGAAAGTATGACTAAAAACATACCGCTACCACAAATCTATGTACATTCAGCAAATCCAATCGGCTCTTCTAATATTATCGGATATATAAACAACTATTTCAGAAATCAAAAAATGCCTGAAATATGTATTAAGGTTAATATTGAGCATACTTACAGCGAATTCTTAACCGAAGAAGAAAGAATCAGACGTTATAAAATAATGAAAAATAATTAATATGAAAATATTAGGATTGATTTTAATTTTAGTTGGTGTGTGGATGGCTTATGAAATGTGGAGAGCACCATTAATGGAAGAAACTGCTGATGGTAAACTAATAACAAAAAGGCCTACGAGAAAATTAAAAGATTTATTTAAACGAAAATAGTTTATGGATACTCTTTGGGCATTTGGTGATAGCTTTACGGAATCATATGTTGCACAAGAAGGTACACCAAAACATTGGCGTACTGATTACATTAATTGGAAAGGATATGAAACAAAAGTTTATCCGGAGTTTGTAGCTGAAAAATTAAATTTAAATTTAGTAAATAAAGGTAAAGGTGGATGTGATAATTCATTTATATTTGAAGAATTTTGTAAAGTAGCATCAAAGATTAAAAAAAATGACATTGTTATTTTTGGATGGACTGATGTAAATAGGTTTAGATTATTCAATAAAAATAATAAATGTGGATTTTTTAATGCAAGTATAGAAAAAGATGGTGGATTTTTTTCTCACATTTCATTGGATACTTTTGAATTTTTATCAGTAAAAACTATTCAGGAAATTATTATAAACAGAGAATCGGAAATGTTTATATATGAATTATCAAATTGGATACAACTAATTAATTTGTTCTTAAAAGATATTAATGTAATACATTGGAGTTGGGATAAGCAAAATAGTATTTGTAAAGATGTTATAATATCTTCAAACTATGAAAGAATAAAAGATGAAACAAAGGGTTCTATTGGGGATGGGCATTGGTCGGAAAATGGGCATAGAATGTTTTCAGAATTTTTAATAAAACAATTAAGTAAAAAAAGCAAAAATAAATTAATATGAAAGTAGAATTTGCAGATACATTTTTCAAATCGTTAAAGCGATTAGCAATGCAACAAACGTGGTGGTATAAAACCTATTCAACAATACGTTACGATATTCCACACTTTATTAAAAATGTTTACCAATTCCGTAAAGAATTATATTCACACCATTGGTGGGATTATAGATTTACGCTTAATATGTTAGAACGTTCACTAACTATTATGGAAAAGGGAATGAGTGAGAAAGGACACGAAGTTTCAGAAACACGTGAACCAAAAGTAAAAGCTATTCGTAGAGCATTAGAACTATTAAAAAATAATCGTGAAGATAATTTCGTAGATAGAGCTGAAGCTGAATTGGGTGAATTGATTTTATCGGATTGGTTATTTGAGGAAACCGAAGATGGGTTACATAGATTAATAGATACTGAAACTAAAAAAGATAAAGCTCATAATCGTAAAGTTTACAAAAGAGCAGTAGCGATTGAGAATAAAGAATGGAATGAACTTTGGGATATATTCAAAGGAACTAAAAACTCACATAAATTTGGGCCAGAATTTGATGGTAAAGATATGCGGGGTTGGTGGGATTAAACAAAAACAAAATGAAAAATTATAAAACACAAATACTAGCCACAATATTATCAATTTTATTTTGGATATTATGCTTTCAATGTACTGCTCAAACTAAAAAAGCAACCGGCGGATTCGAAGATGTATTAACAACCGATACGGTTCTGAATAAATTTATGGAGCATTGGATTGGTAAACCTTATAAGTTAGGTGGAAATACTGAAAGGGGAATCGATTGTTCACAATTTAATAAACGTTTATACAAAGATGTTTACAATAAAGATTTGGAAAACGTAGCATATAAGCAATATAACCAAACACAAAGAATCCCAAAGGATAGTTTAAAAGTTGGGGATTTGATATTTTTCAGAAGTAGAGTTTCACCTTCGGGATGGCATACGGGCGTATATATAGGCAATACATACTTTATACACGCAGCAAATAGGTATGAAGGTGTAAAGATATCTACATTAGAAGAGCCCCGTTATAAGGTATCAATTAGAGGGTATGGTAGGTTAAAATAGATTTGGAAAATACAAAAAAACTTCGTATATTTACATTACAAAGAACCAAAAAGAAAGGAGGTAACTATGGCTTTATTTAAAGAATTAAAAGAATTGCAAGAAAAACTAAAGTACTATGAAGATATGGTGCCTGTAAACAATATGGGTAAATGGAGTCGTAGTGTTGCCATCGAAAGTTATAAAAACAAAATAGCAAAAATACAAAAGCAAATAAAAGAGTTACATAAACCAAAAGATGAAAACAAATAAATTGTTTTTAACAATACTATTGGGAGTGATAGTATTTGAATTGAGTGCTAAACCAAAATATAGAATTGAAACTTGGATTTACAATGGTAGCACATATTATTTGCCTGAAAGGAAGGTAAGGATTTACATAAAAGGAATTCCTTTACCGATTAGTGTTTGGAGAAGCGGCGAGTTTCCATACAATAGTAAACAAAACGCCGAAAATATTATAAACAATTGGAAAGCAGATGAGAAAGCAAAAAAAGATTGGAAAAAAAGTAAGTACATCGAATTCGAATAAGTGGTTCGTGTCAAATAATAGAGTTCAAAAGAATAAAGATATAACAATTCTTTTGCCTGTATTAAAGTTTTGGTACAGTAAATGTTATTTTTATGAAACGGGATTATATACTCCAGCATTTGGAGTAGCATTTAGTTTCTTAAAATGGAATTACTATCTTACAATTCAAAAAAATTATTAATATGAATAAGTTACCACTAAGAGAAGCAACTGCTGAATTGCATAGAAAGGCTGAAAAAATGCCGTTCAATCAAAGAATGTTTAATGGTGAACTTACTGAATTTGAATATCTAAATTATCTTTATACACAATCAATAATTTTTCAATGTATAGAGGAGCACGATTTATCCGTATTCAATCCAAATATTAAAAGATTGAAAAACATATTTTCTGATATTCAGGAATTAGAAAAAACTAATACACAAAAAATATTTGATATTCAAAGTGCCAGGGAGTATGGGATATACTTAGAGCAATTAAACAAAGCAAAATTATACCCACACGTTTATTTAAATTATTTAGCACTGATGTTTGGTGGGCAAATGATGAAATCAAAAGTTCCTGGCTCCGGCAGAATGTATGAATTCGATGGAAACGTAAACGAAATAATTGGTAGTGTAAGGGCTGTTCAAAAAGATGAATGGGCAGATGAAGTTAATATTGGATTTAAATTTATAATAAAAATATTAGATGAGCTACAATCAAATTTTAAATAACATAGCTGATAGTATTGAATCTATTACCATTGATAATGGTGGTAAGTTAATACCTACCGAAGATTTTGGATGGGTTAACAAACGATATCAAAGTAATGAATTCAGATTAGCACATATTGAAAGGTATAGTGATAAAAATTTGGAGGTATTACACATAACTTGCTTTCCAGATGAATCATATCAGCACCCTATTTTTGGGTTCGATGTTATTTGTACGGAAAAAAAACCATTAGCAGCATTTATGGATTGGAGCCCCGTAGATAATACACTAACTTCATATATTGGATACGAATTTCAAACAAAATATCCTTTGCCGGATTGGGCTAAAATTATATTTTCACCAAAAGCATTGGCAGTAATTCCAAACGATATTGAATTGGAAAAATTATCTGAAATAGTTGTAAACAATTTTGAACAATATATTCAAATCCTAAGAGGTTCAAAAAAGAATGAAAATAGAAGTGGTTACATTTCAGCAGCTCAAAACCGATATTGTGAAAACCAACAAAAGAATGAGAGAACTTACAATGTACTCAAAGCAAAATTAGGTGAGCAAAAAGCAAAATACTTTATGGAAAATATACTATTTCCTAAAATAGAAAATGCTTCATCAAACTATATGTACAATTGGATTAGAGAAAAAAGTGGATTATAAATTAATAAATAAATAAGTTATGGAATTACAAATTACAAAAGATGAGTTATTGGAAAAACTAAATACCGAAGCAGTGAGTGTAACATTCACAAAAGCCGATGGTAGTGAACGTACAATGTTATGTACGAAAATGATTAGTAAAATTCCCGAAGCACAACATCCAAAAACGGATAGGGTTGTAAAGTTGGATGAGAATGGAAACGTAATCGAAACTGATTTAGTTACGGTTTACGATTTGGAAAAAGAAGGATGGAGAAGTTTTAATTTCAGTAAAGTAAAAGCAATAGGATAATGAATCCAAAAGATTTAACATCTACATTGTATAAATATTTAATCGAAGCAGGGATGGATATCAATAATATTCAAGAGCAAATCACAAAAGAAATCGCACGATTGAATGATATCAAACCGATTCATTTTAAGAATCCTGAAAAATTAAATGGTATTGTTCACAATCGTGGTGAAGCTTTGGAAGTAACTTTTATTGGACGAGAATTATCATTAAAAGAGGATAATTGGACGTGGATAGTAAAAGAACCGAAATCAAATTATGAGCATACACTATCGATATTAAAATATCCAAAACATAATGGTTATGCTACAATGATTAAAAATTCATATGGCCAGAAAACTGAAACTGAAATCAATAGAAGGGATTTAGATAAAATGGATTTTATGATTCAGCAATTATGTTCATTAACCGATTTACCTTTTTAATATGGAATATAGATACCACATAAAGCAATTCATTTGGGATAAAAAACAAAATGAGTTTTTCGCTGAAGCACCTTTTTTAGAATGTGTATTGCCCGATGGTGAATTTCATCCCGAAGCATTTCCGAATATGAAGGGGGAATTCTATATTGATAACCCAAAAACGGGAGGATTCAGACGTTTTAGATTCGTAAAGGAAAATAAAATTATGGATGGCGAAAATTAT
>Ga0255172_1000395_pt1 | contig 12597 bp, 13 predicted proteins | sample Atl_Yuk_RepC_8d_FD_189952 | JGI IMG/M metagenome (GOLD analysis project Ga0255172, IMG submission 189952) | Freshwater microbial communities from Altamaha River, Georgia, United States - Atl_Yuk_RepC_8d | ecosystem: Environmental > Aquatic > Freshwater > River | place: USA: Georgia | collected... | reverse complement strand
CATTTGTTAAAACACCTCTTACTGCTTCGATCCAAGAAGCTGGGGCTGGAGAAATAACTAATTGATATACCATTAGCTCGTTTTCATCCATTTTTGTAAGAGTTGAGACAATAGTTTTAAGCGGATCTTGCTTTTCATCGAAAGAATTAATCATAGTGTAAGGACCCATTTCTTGTTTTAGCTCGTAAACAATTGTATAAGAACCTCGGTCAAATAACTTTGGAACCGGCATAAATTCAATTTCGGCTACTTTGTAAGTTCCATAAATTTGTTTTTCAACATAAGATGCAATTCGTTCGGGGCAAGTTACATAAAAAAAGATCCCTTCTTTTTTACCAACTATTTCAAATGAAATTCTATTTTCAAGTCCAAAAATAGTTTCGAGAAAAGGTCTTTTAATTCCATAAAGACCGGCAAATAACTGATCACAAGCCTTAAAGTTAGTTTCATCGTATCCTGCAACTTTTACAAACAAAGTAACCATTTTAGGACTCAAGGGTCCGTAAAAAAATTTTTTATAAAGAAATAAAAGAGTTGGAAGAATAATTATAAAAAAAACTGGAATAAAAATCGCACCACCAACAATGTATAGAAATGAATAAAGCTGGGCTGTTGAAGTTATCATATTATTACAATAACAATTTTTAGGAAATTTAGGTAGAGAAGTTAATTTCTATTTAATAAATCAAGAGCTGCATCTTCAGTTTCTGTAACAACTTTTAATTCTCCAGAGGCAGTTGCTTGTTCCCTAGGTTTTAAATCCAACGCATTATCAATATTTTTTAATGCTTGTATATCAGGACCCAATGTAGCTTTCGTATCATCTGCATTAACACCCGCTATATTACTAGGCTGAGCATCGACTGAGGGAACTTCAGGTGAGTTTGATGCCCTAGGTACTTCATTAGGATTTTTGTTAGTTGGAATTATTTCAGGTATTTTGGGTTTTGGAGCGTCCATGGACTATATTTTAACACCCTTAAAGAATTTCTTTCGAGTGTCCTTTAAGGCGTCTTCGGCGTGCTCTAAAGCATCAGAAGCATATCTTACAGCTTGTTTTTTAAGAGGTCTGGCTCTTCTATCTACTTCATGCAGATAATCTTCAGCATCTTCTTTTAATTCTCCAAGCTTTTCTGAAGTGTCTTCATAAATGTCTTCGGCAAGTTCTTTAGTTTTTTTAGCAACTTTAAGTGCTTGCTTTCGATTCTCCTCACCAGTGGCAGGAGACAAAAGTAGACCAGCGATAGCCCCAAGAACAACACCCAAAACTGCTCCTGTTATAAAAGCAGAAGCACCATTATCATTTTTATAGTATTCAGGGTGATTTCGATCCATTATCTATCGCCTCTCAAGGAAGTAATTGTATTTCTGGTTGAAGAAATCACGTTGGTTAAACCACTTACAAGACCTGAGAGCAACGTAAGAGGGTTTGCAATTCCATGAACAATAGAAGATGTATCATCTAAAACCGCGTTCATCTTACTTAAAGTGGTTCTAAAGTCTTTCAAAGTAACAATTATATAAAACCCAACTACAACTAAATTAACTGTTAAAACTGATAATATTAAAATTAAAACTAATTGAAAATCCATATTTTTCCTTATACTTACCCAGAAAAATACAAATTATTTTAATTGCTGGGCAGACAATTAAATTAATTAAATCACTTTAAGATTGGGGTGTCAACAATGCTATTATTTTTATGTGAAGCCATTAGTTATTTTTGATATCGATAGAACAATTTACAACGGTAGCCTTGGGCAGGATTTTATTTTGCACTTAGTAAGTAAAAATATAATTTCCCCTACAGTTTTATCAGAACTTACTCTTTTTTTTATTGAGTACGAAACAGAACTAATCTCATACGATAAAACTGTTGCAACAATACTAAATTTCTTAGCTAAGGAGCTTTCAGAACATGAATTTGAGAAAATAAGAAAAGAAACTGAAATTTTTATCAAAATTCAACATCATAAATTTTATGATTATGCTTATGAAATACCAAAAATTTATAATCAATTTGAATATGTATTACTTTCTTTAGAACCAGATTTTGTAGCCTCAGAGGTTGGAAAAGTTTTAGATGTTAAAAATACTATCGGAAACGAATTCACTCACAACCACAATTTTAGAAAAAACATCCAAGTAACAACCAATAAAGTAGAACTATTTGAAAAATCTGAGTTTAAAAATAGAGAAATTTTTGCAGCATTCGGAGACAGTGAGTCTGATTTCAAAATACTCTCGAAGGCACAGAATTCATTTGTGATAAATCCTACAAATCACTTACTTCAACTGATCAAGAATAATAAAAGTTTTCAAGAAGTGACGCCAAAAACAGCATATGAGTCATTTAAAAAACTAGTTTCTTAAGGTTTTGCTGGCTTCGGTTTTTACTTCAGAAATTGGTTTTGAAATAAGCTCATCTTTAGGTTTTGTAGTTTCTTTAAAATCCCCTTCTGTAGGCGGGTTATAAACTTCAATTTTCTTTGGTCGATAAATAATTTGCAGAACTTTGTCATTTGTTACACCATAGGGATTTTTAGAAGTAAATTTAAAGGTATTAAAACCTTCAACCAATTTTAATGAGGTTGAAAAGCTTCCATCAGTTTGAATAATAATTTTTTCATTATTGATTCTTAGCTCGGCATCTTTATCAACTTTTCCAAACACATCTATTAGATCTTCGGTGGTTACAAAGTTGTTTTGAGGATTTGTAATATCTAGTAGCGGAAGTGCTTGCAGGGCTCTAATACTTAACCCAATCCAAGTTAAAATACAAATTGTAGCAACACCGCCAATCAAATAAATTAGTTTATCTAAAGTGAAAGTTACATTGTAGGTTCTTTTTTTCTTAGGTTTATAATAATTTTTAATTACTTGATGATCAGTTTCGAAAGCATCGTAAAACTCTTTTCTCCACCTTGGAACATAATCTTTAAGACTAATTTCTAGAAACTCTAAATAATTTTGGACAAAACCCTGAGCTTGATAATAATTATCAAAGATCTGATAGTTATTGTTTTCAATAGCCTCAAGAAATCTTCGGTGAATTTTTAGACTAGCACTACAAAAATCTATATCTAATTTTCGAGACTCTCGGGACTCTCTTATAAATTGTCCAAAATCAAACTTATTCATTTAAATGTGGCAGTGAAATTAACTAATCGATTCTACAGCTTCTGAAGTGTTTTCTTCAACATTTTCTTCAAATTCAGTTTCATTTTTAATCAAAATTTCTCTTGGTTTAGCTCCGTTTGCCGGTCCAATAATTCCACCAGCTTCAAGCTGATCTAGTATCTTAGCAGCTCTAGCATACCCTACAGATAATCTTCTCTGTAGAAGTGAAGCAGATGCCTTACCAGCTTCTACAACAATTTCTTGAGCTTCCTCATAAAACTCATCTCTATCTTCTGGATTATCCGAAAGATTTGCAGCACTTCTTGAAGGGGCTTTGATAACCTCTTCATTATACTCAGGTTCAATTCCTTGGTTCTTTAAGAAATCAGTTAATTTATTGATTTCTTGATCGGAAACATTAGGTCCTTGAATTCTAGTAGGTTTTGAAACATCTGGCGGAACAAAAAGCATGTCTCCCTTTCCAAGAAGTTTTTCAGCGCCTGGCTGATCAATAATAACTCTTGAGTCGATATTGGATGTAACATTAAAAGAAATTCTAGAAGGGATATTGGCTTTAATTGTACCGGTAATAACATTGGTAGAAGGTCTTTGTGTTGCAAGAATTAAATGAATTCCTACAGCTCTAGAAAGTTGCGCCAGTCTTTGAATTGCTCTCTCGATTTCAGCAGGTTCTGACATCATAAGTTCGGCTAACTCGTCCACAATAATAACTATATTTGGAAGAGCTTGAAAACCACTCATCTCATTATATTGATCAATATTTCTAACTTTAGCGCTTTCAAATAATTTGTATCTTCGGTCCATTTCAGCAACAGCCCATTTAAAAACAGCCGGTGCTTTTGAAATATCTGTAACAACTGGAGTAATTAAGTGAGGAATTCCTTCATATACAGTAAGCTCGACCCTCTTAGGATCAATCATAATTAATTTACATTCAGACGGACTGTTTCGATAAAGAATTGAAAACATTAAAGAGTGTAAAAATACAGACTTACCAGAACCTGTAGCTCCAGCAACTAGTAAGTGTGGCATTTTTGCAATATTATAAATAATAGGAGATCCTGTTACATCAAGACCTAAAACAATTGCTAATTTATCTTTAGACTGCTTCATCTTCTCTGAATTGAGTAAAGTTTTAATAGCAACTTTCGATCTGTTATTATTTGGAACTTCAATACCAATTAGAGATCTTCCTGGAATCGGGGCCTGAATTAACACTGATCCAGAAGGAGAGGCCAGTGCCATGGCTAAGTCTTTTTCAAGTTTAGTAACCGAATTAATTTGAGTTGCAGAGTTTGCATCTAACTCCAAAGCGTATTGTGTTACTGAAGGGCCGTAATTTGTTTCAACTACTTTTACATCAATATTGAATTTTTTTAATGTGCTTTCAATAATCTGGGCTCTTTTCTTAACGTCTCCTCTATCAACAGGGGTCATGTCCATGTCATCCAATAAATTTAAGGCAGGGTAATCCCAAACTTTATCAACATAAGGAAGTGAAGGAGTAACTTTGACAACTTTTTCTGGTTTTGTAACTTTTTTAGCCATAACAACTTTATCATCCTGAGGCTCAGACATTGAAGGAATTACGGTATATTTTGAAGCAAGGTTGGAGTCTTCTGAGTAATCAAAGGATTTATTCTCATCAAAGTCAGCTTCGAGAATTTCCTCCTCCTCATCCATAGGTTTCTTCTTTAATTTCGAAGTTAGATTTTCAAAAAAAGAATGAATTACAGGAATTGGAATATCTGAAATGAAAATCAGGGTTGCAAATAATCCTAAAAATAAAACGATTAAATTGCCAACGTATCCGATGTTTGAACTTAATTGATTTGAGATAAAATTTCCTAACATTCCTCCAGTTTTGACTGAAAAGGATTCTGATATAGCGGCGACTATTGAAAATAGAAAGTATAAACCAATCGATATTCTAAGATTTAAAAATCTATAATTTACTGGCCATAACATAATTGTTCCAGTGAAAATTAAAGCAAAAGGAAAAATATATTTTCCGCTACCAAAGAATATGCCTAAATATTTGTAAAAAATAGAAGTTAAATTGTATCCTGGAGCAAGCAAAGACCACAGTGATAAGGTTCCAATTAAAATTAACATTACAGCAAACACTGATTTTAATGTTTCAGGTTTTACATTTAATTTTAATTTTTTCTTACGACCCCTCTTAGACATTAAGTTAATGATATCAAATAGATTGAATAATCTAAAATTATGCTGCAATACTTATAACAAGAATAATTGGTCTTTTTCCAGTTTCTTGAATAATATATTTTTCAATTTGTTTTTCTATTTTATTTTTTATAAAGCCCCAATCTCCAATATTTTCGGAGTATTTGTCAAAAGTTTTATTGACAATATCCTTTGATCTTCCAATAAAAGATTTAGATTCAGATACAATTACAAGACCTCTAGTTACTATATCTACTTTACCTTTGATTGGTTTTCTATCTTTATCTAAAACTACAGTTACAACAAAAATACCATCATTTGCAAGTCTCTCCCTGTCTTTAACAACTCCTGAAGGAATTTGTTGATAAGTGCTTGAGTTTACATAAATTTCTTGAGTTTCAACTCTTTTTCCTTTTGAGGCGACACCTTGATCAAAAATTACGGAGTCGCCGTCCATAAGTTCGAAAACTCTATCCGGAGAAATATTCATCTCATCTTGAAGCATATCTCGATATACTCTCATTTTGACAACAGTATCACCGATAGGAATAAAATATTTTGGTTTCAATAAGTTTGCCATTAATTTCAAATCATCTCTGTGGCCGTGTCCTGAGATATGTAAATTCTCATGAATTCTAGAATGAAGTGATTGAGCATAAATCTCACATCCTTTTAAAGTAAGTCTATCCATCATTGCTAAAACTTCAACATCAACTCCTGGAGGGCTAGGTTCAGCCGAGAAAATAATCAAAGCATTTTTTTCTAAAGAAATATCGTCGTGTTCGTTTTTAGATACTCTATCAAGTGCGGAGCCAACTTGACCAAAACATCCAGCAATCATGTAAAGTAGATTTCCTTGAGGTTGCTTGTAGGCTTCTCTTTCAGAAACAAAATCTTCTTTTTTAAAAGGTAAGTAACCTAACTCCATTCCGATTTTGACTGTTTGTTCAATGGATCTTCCAGCTAACACAACTTTTCGATTATGTTTTTTGGCAGCATCTATAATTTGATGCATTCTAGCTAAATTTGAGGAGATAACTGTAAGCATAATTTGTCTTCCTACATTCTCTGCCATTACTTTATTAAATGTAGGTCCCAACACAGATTCTGGAACACTTCCTCCATCTTTTGAAACACCAAGACAGTCCGAAAGCATGCATAAGACACCTTCTTCACCGATTTTTTTAATAACTTTAACGTCAGCCGGTTTATCTAAGACTGGATCCATATCAAATTTATAGTCAGCTGCATGAACAATTCTTCCTTGAGGAGTATCAATAACATAAGCGATGGCTGATGGAACCGAGTGATTAACTCTAAAACCTGAAACTTTAAAAGGACCAACAATAACTGGCTTATCTTCAGGTACAAAAGTTTTAAAGGTTGTATTTTTTAGAAGACCTTTTAACCCTCTATCAATCATTTTTTCTTTGGTATATTCTTGGACTAATCTATTTGAATACATTGGAACATTAAATTCTTCTAAAAAGTAGGAGATAGCTCCTAAGTGATCTTCATGGCTATGAGTGATAAAAAGAGCTTTAATTTTGTCTTTGTTTTGTCTGAGATAAGTAAAATCAGGAATAATCAGATCTACCCCATGCATTGATTTTTCTGGAAAACCGATACCACAGTCAACAACAATTATGTCGTCACCGTATTCGTAACACATTAGATTTTTAGTTGCTGAAAAGCTTCCTGAGAATGAAGTGATTTTTAATTCTGGGAGATTACTATTAGTATTATTATTTGTAGACATTCCGATCATTTTTTTATTTCTTTTTTAGTATCTCTGAAAGTGTTATGAAATCACTGCGAAGGGTATTTAAAAAATTTTTGTTTCTTAAAGCGGCTGCAGGATGGTAAACAGGGAATACTTTAAATCTTACCATATCAATTAACTTTCCACGCTCCTGACCTATTTTACCATCCGGAACAAAATAATTAAATGAGAAACGACCTAAAGTAACGATTATGTCAGGTTTAATGATCTCAATTTGTTGAGTTAAAAAATCGCGACACTGAGAAATTTCGTCAGCTAAAGGGTCGCGATTTTTTGGGGGCCTGTGTTTTATAATATTCCCAATCCAAACATCTTCTCGCTCATAACCTAACTCATTAATAAGAGAGGTTAGAAGTTTTCCAGCCCTTCCCACAAAAGGCCTACCGCTCTCATCTTCATTCTTTCCCGGAGCTTCTCCAATAAAGATTACTTTGGCATTTAAGCTTCCTTCGCCAACAACTGCTTGAATAGCAGTTTCACAAAGACGGCATTTTTTGCAATTTAAAATCTGTTGGGACAGCTGGTTGTATTTATTTTCTTTTTCTAACATTAGTACTTAGGTAAGTAATTTTTAATATTTTCATTTGTGAGTCTAACGCTAGTTGACTTACCTTCAACAATTTCTCGAGCCACTTTTCTGGTTATTCCCTCAAGTGTTCTTTGTAAAGTTCTGATTCCAGCATCAAAACCAAAAGGTCTTACAACGTTTATCCATAGAGCATCATCTATTGTTAACTCCTCAGGCTTAAGTCCAGCATTTTTAACAATTCCAGGAAACAAGTATCTTTTAGCAATTTCAATTTTTTCTTGGTCAGTGTAAGCCGACATTTTTACTACTTCCATACGGTCCATTAAAGCTGCTGAGATAGTATTGGTGTAGTTTGCGGAACAAACAAACATGACTTCAGACAAATCTAAAGGATAGTCAAGATACTGATCTCTAAAGGCGTTGTTTTGAGCTGGGTCTAAAATCTCAAGTAAAACAGCCATAAAGTCAAATCTTAAACCTTCACTTCCGGATGTCTTATCAATCTCGTCTAATAGAATAACTGGATTTCTCACCCCAGCTTTAATCATAGCTTTAACAATTTGACCCGGCTCCGCCTCAGGATAGACCCTGGATCTTCCTCTTAACTCAGTTACAGAACCTAAACCTCCCATCGCAATTCTCACAAATTTTCTTTGCAGAGCTTCGGCGATAGAAATAGATACTGTAGTTTTACCAATACCCTGTAAACCTACAAATAAAATTACGGGAGATTTTGCAATTGCGTTCTCTCCTCTTTTTTTATTTAAAATCATGGTAGAGAGGTACTCAACAATTCTTTCTTTTACATCAGTAATTCCGTAATGGTGAGTTTCAAGAATATTTTTGGCATATTCAATATCAAGCTTGTCATCAGTTCTAACATCCCAAGGAATTTGAACTATTACATCAACATATTTTGCTAAAACCTCAAATTCAGTAGAGTAACTACCAAGTTTTGCCATTCTGTTAACTCTTTGGAGCATTTGAAGAGCCTTTTGTTTTAAATCTTCAGGTAAGCCTTTGCAAGAATTTATTTTTGTTTCTATGGTTTTTAACTCATCAAAAACTAAATCTTTTGAAGGATCAACGGTAACTTGTGATGAATTCGTATCCATAAGAAAAATTATATTTTATAAAGAGACCAAAAGAAATAAGAAGAATTACCCAAATCAATTTTTTTAAAAAACTGGCTGAAAACCTATGCTCGTAGGGGATATTGAAAAATAAGAATCTTTCAGATGGTATTAGATTGTATTTCATTTTGACATTTAGAATGTTTGGTTTTGAAAGTTTATAAAGATTTTGAGGAAGTTCGTTTAAGCAACTTGAACAAAAGTAATAATCATAATCTTTAAGCTTAATAGAACAGACTGGGCAAATCCTCATAAAATAAATTTATCACAATAATTAAGAAAATAATTTCTAAGATATCTTATTTTTTAAGATTTAATTTTGTTGCAAGAGAGCCGTGTCTAGCAGCGTCTTTTTTAAGTAAGAAATTTAAAAGTCTTCTTCTTTTGTTAACAATTTGAAGCAAACCTCTAGTTGAGTGTTTGTCTTTTTGATGTTTTTTTAAATGATCTGAAAGTTTATTAATTTTTTCAGTTAATAGGGCGATTTGAACTTCAGGAGAACCAGTATCTTTATCATGTACTTTATGAGATTTGATTATTTGTTGTTTTGTATCTTTTGTTAATGCCATAACTAAGTAGTATTTTAGCAAAATGCTCAAATTTTTCAATGGCTAAATTTAATTGAAATATAGGGAGGAAGTCTTATCTAACCTCAATAAAAAACCCAGGTTTTGCTTCTAAGAAATCAGGTTTTAGTAGTACCCCACATTCCACATCTTTGCCAACCACAGCTACCTCATCCTTACCTCTTTTAAGTTTTTTGATGGAACCATTAAAAACTGGCTTTTCGTCAGCAGATATTTCGGCTGGATTTCTATCATAAATTGCAATTCTTGAGTTTTCCTTTAAGGCTCCGGCTAAAACTTTAGATCCTAGAACTAAATCTCCAGAAGGAAGTTTGAAAATCTTTAAAACCTCAGCTCTTCCTTTAATTTTTTGCTCATCAGATACAGCCCTTCCTTCAAGAACAGCTTCAACGTCTTCGATTAACTCATAGATTGTTTTATAAGTTTTGATGGAAACATGTTTACTTTCAGCTAAGTCTGATACTGAAGGAGCTAACTTCATGTTAAAACCAACAATTAGGGCATTAGTTGAGTGAGCTAGTAAAACGTCAGAATCTGAAATATCTCCGGTTTGGGAAAGTAAAAATTTAATTGAATAATCAGCGTTAACATTAGTTGTAACAAGATTTGCAAGAGAAGCTTTAATTGCTTCTAAAGTTCCGTAAGTATCTGATTTTAAAATTAAATTAAGAGTTTTTTTGGTTTCTTGACCAATAATTTCAACTTTATCAGTGCTCTCAGATAACTCCACTAACTCAGAACCTTTACTTACAATAGTATCTCCAACTGACGGAAGTTCTTTAAAACCTAAAATTTCAATTGGATCTCCAGGTAAAGCTGATTTTACATTTTCACCTTTGTCGTTCATTAAAGATTTGATCTTGGCAATTTTTCCACTTGCGTAAACTTCAGAACCAACACCTAAGGTTCCGTTTTGAACAATTGCATTCACAACAGCACCTCTTTTTTTATCCATTTTTCCTTCAATTATCATAGCTTCAAGCTCGCCCTTTGGATCAGCTTTATTCTCTTGTAATTCGGAAATAAGAACTATTGTTTCAAGAAGTTTATCTAAACCCTTTCCTGTTTTGGCTGAAACCTCACAAACAGGTATCTCACCACCCCAATCTTCAACTAGGATATTTTCAGTGGCTAACTGCTGTTTTACTTTTTGTGGGTCTGAGTTTGGAAGATCGATTTTGTTTAATGCAACAATAATTTGACCACCGGATGCTTTAGCATGAAAAATTGCTTCTTTGGTTTGTGCTTGAACACCGGCATCTGCAGCTACAACTAAAATAACAATATCTGAAACTTTTCCTCCACGAGATCTCATTTGAGAAAAAGCTTCATGACCTGGGGTATCGATGAAAGTGATTTTTTGACCATTAAAAGTGATTTGGTAAGCACCAATGTGCTGAGTGATACCTCCATGCTCTTTTGCAGTTACGGATGTTTTTCTAATTGCATCAAGGATTGAGGTTTTACCGTGGTCAACGTGACCCATTACAGTTACTATTGGAGGTCTATTATAAATTTCACTCATCACGGTTTCCTCTCTAAAACTTTATTACAATTCTTTATTACTCGTTAACTTTTTCGGAATCCTCAGAAGGAGTTTCGGAAACTTCTTCTTGGGCTTGAGATTCTGCTTGAGCTAATGCTTCAGCTTCTTCTTGAGCTTTTTTCTCTAAGGATTCTGTTTTTGTTTTAGCAATAAGTTCATCCCAAATTCCAAGAGAAGGTTTTGATTCCTTAACTGAAGTTTGTGAAGTAGTTTTTTCTTTAACTGAATCTGATTCAAAGAAACCTTTCATTCCTTTGATATCAATCTTCCATTTAGTTAGCTTATTAGCAAGTCTAACATTTTGTCCGTCTTTACCAATAGCTAACGATAATTGATCCTCAGGAACAGAAACGGTTGCTTTATTTTCTGCTTCGTCAATTTCAACCTCAGTAACTCTTGCTGGAGACAATGCTGCAGCAATATATTTTTCAGTTGAGGTTGCGTAAGGAATAATATCAATTTTTTCTCCTAGTAATTCAAGAATAATTGCTTGAACTCTAACTCCTTTTTGCCCAACACAAGATCCAACTGGGTCAATTTTCTCATCATTTGAGTAAACAGCCATTTTAGTTCTAGAACCAGCTTCTCTAGCAATAGCAACAATTTCAACTGTTCCATTAGCAATTTCAGGAACTTCTTCCTCGAATAATTTAGCAACAAAGTCAGCTGAAGATCTTGAAACGATAACTTCAGTTCCTCTGGTTCCTTGTTTTACTTCTTTAATTAAAACTTTAATTCTTTGATTTACTTTATAATTTTCGGATTGAACTTGTTCAAAATAAGGCATTACTGCTTGAGTTTTTCCAAGGTCAATAATTACGTAACCATTATCGATTCTAAAGATATTTCCAGAAGCGATTGTTCCGATTTTATCTTTATATTCAGCAAGAATCATTTGTTTCTCGCTTTCTCTAATCTTTTGCATAATAACGTTTTTAGCTGTAGTAGCAGCAATTCTTCCAAATCCAGAAGGGGTTATATCTTTTCCTTCAAGATCTAAAATTTTTGTTTCTCCAGTATCTTCATCCATTTCAACAATTACTTCTTCTGCTTTTACGTCGGCATCTTTAGCGTAAGCTTTTGCCAAAGCTAATTTAATTGATGAAATTACGTCTTCTACTGAAACTCCTCTTTCTGAGGCAACTTGTGCTATTGCGGATCTAAATTCTGATGTAGCCATTTTATATATTTTCCTTTTTATTTAATTTTTTACTTCTCTTGAATCTGATTATAATAAAAAAAGTGGGTTGGGCCCACTTCGTAACAAATCATATTCACCCTTGTAATATACTACAGAAATTGATTTTTTCAAGAGGTTCTGATATTATATAGGTCCTTTTCCACGATAAGGAGGTGTGCGGTGGTACAGATTTTGTATGCCGTTTATGCTTTTATTTCTATGTTGTGGGAATGTATAACAAGGAGGGATACGGATGTTTAAGAAAATTTGGGATTTCATCTCTTATTTTTTAAAGCCTCTCTCGAACGAAGAGGCGTGGGAGGCGGGTGTGATAACTCCGCAGCTTCGAAAGGAACCCACAACCGAACCACGGTTAAAGGCTTTAATTCCCGAAAACGACTTGTTGAAATTCCGCGAAGCAGAGATTGACGAGGCTCGTAGACGAGCTGACGAATCGGGAGTTGTTCCTCCTCGTTAAAGGTTACGCTTCCTATAAAAAGCGGTTTTTCCA
>Ga0255172_1000393_pt1 | contig 12612 bp, 19 predicted proteins | sample Atl_Yuk_RepC_8d_FD_189952 | JGI IMG/M metagenome (GOLD analysis project Ga0255172, IMG submission 189952) | Freshwater microbial communities from Altamaha River, Georgia, United States - Atl_Yuk_RepC_8d | ecosystem: Environmental > Aquatic > Freshwater > River | place: USA: Georgia | collected... | reverse complement strand
TCTCCGTACCGCTCGGCGCCTTCTTCAAAACGGATGGCCAGTAGTTGAATCACATCCCACGGGATCAGGTCATAGCGGCCCTTGTTTTTTCGCGTGTCGCGCACTGCGCCCGTGGGAAAGATTTCCTTGGCTTGTTCCAGAACAGATGAACGGCTTCTGCGGCCACGCCGGCGTCTGGTTACTGGAGGTCCTTCTTGGTTTCCAGGTAGTTCATGACCTGCGAAAGGGTTTTCGAATCTGTGCTGATTTCTTCCCATGTCTTGATCTCCGTCCCAAGATAGGTGTTGATGTCTTCGAGGGAGACTCCTGTCTCCATGACCAGCTTGATCAGGTCCGAGGTGGCCGCCGAAGGCTTGGAAGGTATCTGATTCCCGAAGTCGGGAGTGACGTCTTCAAAGTCTTCGGGAACGTACAGGCCGGTCGTGATGTCGGGCGTTTCAAATTTGCTGGCATTGCTGATGCATCTGGCAAACAGCATGTTTTTTGGGTACGCATTGTAGGTGGCGTTGCGAGTCAGTCCGGCCTTGCGAGCGTCTTCGATGGAAAATTCCACTGGCTTGCCCGAGGGTTTGCCGTGGCGCAGGATCTGGATAATGCAGACGGAGTTGGTGTGCTCCAGGATTTGGTAGTCGTAGTCCTTGGACTTGCGGATGAGCGCCGCCAGCAGGTTGGCGTTTGGCGATGGCTTTCCGTTGATCATGTTGATTTGATCCACGGCGGTGAAAGGTCCGATGCCGAGTTCCCGGCCCTTGAGGATCTTGACCACGGCCTGGCTGCGGGAGCGCAGGTCCTTGAAGTAACCGCTGGCCAGGAAATGGTCGGCAAGGCGTTCAATGCCGGCCAGCTCCGTGCTGGTATCTACGGGTACAATATTGGCTTCAATGGGTTCGGTCATTGCTGGGACTCCATGAGGACGGACATGGTTTCGAGGTAATTGGCCACGAGCCTCAGCCTGTCCGGCTGGCTGAGATTCTGCCACCACCAGTCTCGGGACTGGAGTAGGAGGTCGGTAGGAACTTCTACACAGACCTCACGCACTGATGGCAGACTTTTTTTGTTTGGGTAACAATCGTGGTCATGAACAGGAGTGTTGTTTTGAAACACAGTCGGGCTCCGTGCTGCAAGATTGGGCGTCCATTCGCTAACTCTATGGTAGGAACTTGTTCCCACTTAGTCAATAAAAAATTAGGAAAAAGCTACAAAAAAATTGGAAGCTCCGCTAAGATAACTATCTAAGGAGCGCCCAAACGTATGGAACATATCACCGAAAAAAGATCTATTGTCCTGACAAAAGATCTTGCCAAGAGTCTGGACCGCATCTCCGTGGATCGCGGTTGTTCGTTCAGTGCCCTCATCCGGGTGGCCTGCGAACGTCTGATCCACGACGAAAACGCCTTCGGGGTCAATATCTATCTGACCGAGGAAGAGCGAGACTTGGTGCAAAAGCTGGGCAACCAGTTGGGTCTGGAAAACAGCAGTGTCATCAAGAAGTGTTTTGAGTTGGCCTTGCCCTCATTGATCGAAGAGGTGCAGGCCAAGAAGAAAAAAATCGAGGAATTAAATCGCAAACTGAGCTAATGGGGCTGGGCATGATACGGCTCACGTTAGACCAGGGATCTCAGGAATGGTTGACCTGGCGCCGTTACGGCATCGGATCGTCCGATGCACCCGTCATTCTCAATGGCACTCACTTCGAACGAGACCGATACGACCTTTGGCGAGAAAAACGCGGCGAACAGGAACCTAGAGTTCCAACACCATTTATTAACATGAGAATGAAGCGTGGTCAAGTTTTGGAGGAAGATGTTAGGAATTGGTATCAGAGATTGGTAGGAAAAACCGTCAAACCCGTAGTGGGTTACCATCCCACCCGGGAATATTTAAAAGCTTCTTTGGACGGCTTTGAGCCCACCAGCCAGACTATCCTCGAGATCAAGTGTCCAGGCAAAAAAGACCATGAGTCCGCTCTCTGCGGAGAAGTGCCCTCCAAGTATATTCCACAGCTTATTCACCAATGTTTGGTAACAGGGACGAACCGGGTGCACTACCTCAGTTTTAATCCCATCTATCCCAAGCCGGAACGCTATGCACTGGTGCGTTACCGGGCGGATCCGCAGGAGATGCATCAGCTCCTAATTTGGGAGGAAGTTTTTTGGGGATGCGTTCTTACCGGGCTGCCTCCCCATGAGGAATATTTCCGCAATCCACCCTCGACCCTCAACGCTCAGGACTCCCCCTGAGAACACTGCGAGGGCCGACGGGAGCCCGTCAGGGCGACCCGGAGGACCGAGCGCAGTGTGGGAAAAAAAGTATTATGGCCTTGATTGGCTACTATTAAAATGCATCCAGCTTCCTCCTATCTTTAGATATAGGAAGAATCCTCTCCGCCGGGCAGGCAGCACAACCATACTACAAAGAACCTCAGGGGTGTCAAGAATCAAACACTTGCTCCCTTGCCCCAAGGATCTGTCCATTCCTCGGTCAAGGGGTGTTTTTACAGGAAAAATTAAACCCAAGTTATGAATCTATAAAGAGTTACAGGGAATAAGCTTTTCCAAATTGACCGTTTGGGGACCTTTTGCTTCCCTAAAAAACAACCTAACCCTATGTTAAATAACAAGTTGTAGGGAATATTGGTTTGAAAAACAACCGGTCCCAGGCCGTTTTATTGCAGGTCAAGTTTACTATAAACCATTGGTGTATAAATACTTACAGGGAATAGGCGCACATTTGTTTTGATCCTATTCCACGCAACCCTATGCCCTATATAGAGTTAGTAAAAGTTTTTTCCTGAAAAGCTGCTTTGTGGTTTTTTAAGGAGAACTCATGTTTCAAATTGACCCCAGGCGCCCCGAGCGTTGGGCGCAGACGTACCTGCTGATTGAACGCTTCCTGTACCGGCTGACTTTTCAGGACCGTCAAGTGGTTTTCCAAAAGGAAGTGGCCGACCAGAATTGCTATGTGGTGTCCTTTCCGCCGGGAGAAAACCCCTGGTGCACCTGTCCGGCGTTTTACAGCCAGCCACCTTGCAAGCATGTGCTGGCGCTGGAGTCTTTGCAACAGTCTTTGCAACGCTGCCACCATCTGGAAACCCTGAAGCCAGCTTTGTCTCCCTAAATGGTGTTGAAAAGTTCTTACCAAAGTATTGACAAAGTAAGAATCAGCAGTACCTTATTGTACAACATGGAGGAACATACCTGTGAAAAGTCCCATCGTAATTACATTGCGGTTCAATGAGAGCCTTTCCGACCAGGAAGAATCTGCCCACCATCTGTCTGTGGAAAAAATTATTTGCTGGTACTTGCACTCCAGGCTATTTAGCTCCGCATGCACCGAGGATTTTGAAATCACCTGTGACTCCTACTCGTTTCGAAAAGTGATTAAACGGGAGGAGCTGCAGTCCCACCACGATGCCCCCGTGATCCTCAAAAGCAACGGGTGTGTCATCAAGATCTACCTGACCTATGACGAGCTGGCAAAAGCCCTGACTGACTATTTCAACGAGTTCATTTTTCGCAAACCGCACCAAGTGGAGGACTTTGACAAATCCTACGAGGGGCTCCATGTCGGGTTTGTTCCCTGCCATCAAAGTTTGGATTTGGAATCTGGTAACGGCATTGGTGGTAATGCCCTGCAACCCAAGGAGGAGGAGGAATTATGCGTCCAAAGATGCTAGCGAAGGCGATTGAAACATCGCTGGAAATCAATGTGCCCCTGATGATCTGGGGCTCGCCAGGCATGGGCAAGAGCAAGATTGTGGCCCAGACCCTGGACAAACACGGCTATGCCATGAAGGATCTGCGCCTGTCCACCATGGACACCGTGGACCTGCGCGGGTTCCCGGAAAAGAAAGGTGAGCGCACCGGCTGGCTAAAGCCCAGCTTCTTTCCCGAAGCGGACCAGAAGACCTGCATTTTTGTGGATGAGATTACCCAGTGCTCCCCCGAGATGCAGGGCGCGGCGCTGCAGATGATCTACGACTTTGCCGTGGGGGACCACCCGTTTCCCAAGGACACCCGGATTATCCTGGCCGGCAATCGCACCACGGATCGCACCGGGGCAACCGCCATGATCAGTGCTTTGAAAAACCGTGTCATCAGCGTGACCGCCGAGACCAACTATGAGGACTGGATTGAGTTTGCCACGCAGCAAAACTACTGGTCCAGCACCATTGGCTACATCAACTTCCAGCCGCAGCATCTCAACACCTTCGATCCCAGCAAGGAGCAGGACGCCTTTGCCACCCCGCGCTCCTGGGAAATGGTCAGCAAGCTGGAACACGCCGACAACAACCTGATGTATGACCTGGTGTCCGGCCTGATTGGCAAGGAGATTGCCCCGGCGTTCATTGCCTTTGACCGGCTGACCACCCAGATCGACGTGGAGGGGATTCTTAAGGATCCGCTTACCGCCAATCTGCCCCACAAGGCAGACGAGCGTTATGCCCTGATGACCGGGGTCTCCAGTCGCATCAAGAAAAATCTGAAAAAGTATGGCGAGAGCGCGGCGAAGCTGGCCCTGCGCTTTGAGCGGGAAGGCAGCCTGGAGTTCACGATTGCCTCCATCAAGCAGTTTGCCTCCAGCCACAAGGACTTCAGCCTTACTGCGCTGAATGTTCCCGAGTTTGCACAATTCACCGTCGACAAGCGCGAGCTTATCGGCAATCTCTACAGGGAGGGAAAATGAACCAGACAGCCCATGTGATCACGACCACCGGCTACGGCTCCATGATTTTTTGGGACTCCTCCACGGTGGGGAGGGAGAGTCTTCAGTCCGGTTTCAGGGACCTGGGAATTACCAAGTTCCTACCCCAGGGCCGCACGGAGCTGGGGACTCTCCAGGATTGTCTCAGGATGCTTTACCCGGAAAAGAAGGGGTACCTTATCCGTCCCCTGGCCAACGCCGGGTACGAGCTTCTCACCGAGAACAAGGGCGAGGAAAAGAACACGCGCGAATTCATCACCTCCTTCCTGCTGGGTCCGGACAAAAGCGTGGTCATGACCAACCGGGACTCCGAGAAACTCGAGGCCGTGAACAATGCCTACCGCAGCCTGCTGGAGTATTACACTCCCAACGACATCACGCGCTGCCTGAAAAACCTCATCATGTCCATACCGCACGGTCTGGGTGGCACCAGCCTGCGCAAGGCGGGAGGGATCTACTGGCTGCAGGAAGAGTCCATGGAGATGTTTCGCAAGGTATCCTCCCTGCTGGAATCCCTGAGCCCCATGAAGCTGTACCATGTGCACCACAAGCTGGGTGAAAAGGAAAAGCAGGCGGTCCTCAAGGGGATTGTGGATGAGCTGGTCACCCGCATCGACAGCATCAAGGGGGATGTTTACCGGGGGGACCTGCAGAACTCCGGCCTGGAAAACCGGCTGGATCTCCTGGAGCACATCGAGAAGAAGGCGGAGCTCTATGAGTCCATCCTGAACACAACCATGGACAGCACCCGTGCGCTGATCCAGAAAACCAAGTCCACCATCACCACGGCGATCCTGATGCTGGATACCCAGCAGCCAGAAAGCCAATCCCTGGAAGGAGTCACTGCATGACAGGCAAGAACGAAAAGATCCGCAATGCCCTGACGCGTCTTCTGCTCTGGCACAAGGAGCCTGCCGCCGCCGCCTTCTTTTCCAGCATCTGTCTGCAACTGGAAATCGAGGAAGCCAACTGTGAGACCATGCGGACCGACGGCCAGCGCATCCAGTACAACAAGGAGTTTGTCGAGTCTTGCACGGAGAAAGAAGTGATGGGGGTGTTGGTGCACGAGGCCCTCCATGTGGGATTCATGCATCACTGCCGCATGGGCAACCGGGACATGACCCTCTGGAACATTGCCTGCGACCTGGCCATCAACCCCATCTGCAAAGACCTGAACCTGGATCTGCCCCAAGGCTGTCTGTTTCCGGGTATGAATCATTTCAAGGATTTTCCCCTGGGCCAGCCCGCCGAGGTCTACTACGGCATGCTGGTGAAACAGGGCATGACCCCAGGTTCCCCTCCAAAACAACCTGGTGGTTCTCAACAGGGAACTGGATCTTCCCCTCAGCCCGGACAAGGCTCACAGCAAGTCTCCGGGAGTAACGGCAAGGCAAAGGATACGGCTAACCAGGGTATCCCCGAGGGGGTAAAAAGCCTGGGCGATGTGTTTAAGCCGGGCAAGGGAACCCGGGAAGAACTGGAGGAGACCGAAGGCAAAAGCATCTTGATGGTGGAAGCGGCGCACACCGTGGCCAAAGCCAAGGGTAATATTCCGGGTTTTCTGGAACGCATTGTCAAGATGTCCAAGGGCAAGATCTGCTGGAAAACCCAGTTGCAGAACTTCCTGAACAAGACTTCCAAGCACAAGGTCACCTGGAAAAAACCCAACAAGCGGTTCTTTCCAGACCTTTACCTGCCATCCCTGGGGGGCAAGAAGCTGGGGCCCTGCGTGATCTTAATCGACACCTCGGGATCTATCAGCCAGTCCCTGCTGGGAACCTTTGCCGCCGAGGTCAACAGCTTTCGAAAATCCATGAACACCGTGGTGGACGTGCTCTGGCACGACACCAAGGTCTACAAGCAGGAGCACCTGGAACCCTGCCAGGATTGGATACCCCAGGCAAAGGGGGGTGGGGGTACCTGTCATGTGGAGGCTTTTGAAAAAGCGGTTGAGCTGAGCCCCCGCATGATCGTATCCCTGACCGATTGCTATTCCAGCTACCCGGCGGATCCCGGAGTGCAAAGCATCTTTGTTCGGTATGGAAGTGGTGGTCAGGCTCCCGTGTGGGCCACATCTGTCATCGACATGGAGGAGTAGACACATGCAGTCTGTGCTGTTTAAAAATTTGATGAGCAAGCGGGTTCAGGATGTTTCCAACCTTGTTCTTGATCTTTTCCTATCAGAAAGAAAAAAGTCTTCTGGTCGTAGATCAGTGGAACCCTTTAACAACCAGGTTTACCATGAACTAAAAAATGCACACCTGGATGATGAAAATAAAACATATAAAAAACAAAAAGTAAAAAAGAGCAAGGAGTATCTAAAACAACAAATCAATGACTCTAGCGTAGACACACCATTTAGCTTTTGTTTTTTTGAGAATGCTTACGATTGTTACTACTCCATCACCTACGGATTAAATTGTAAATGTTATAACGGAATAGGATTAAAAAGAAACAAGAGTCTTTTTGACCATACGCAATTCTGGAAATACAACTATGCCCTTATGGTTTCAACCCTAGGTCTGAATGAAGCCAATCAGAAACTACAAAACCTGTTTGCTAGCAACTTTTACTCCCAAAGAAAATTTCTTGCTTGTGATAATGCTAAAAAAATATATGGGACTTATGGCGACAATGTACGCTTTTTTCCCGCATCCCCGGATAAACAGCATCTGCTTCCAAAACTAAGTGTGCAGTATATCCCCATCCAGGCCACCTGGAAAAAAAACATCTACGACAAGAACCTTTCTGTCTGCAAGATCTACGACGGCTTTGCCGAAAGAAACATGATTGTCACGCACCTGGCGCGGGTGGTGCGGGAGGAAAAGCTTTCGCCGCAAGACCACACCCCCTACCAGATGCTAGAAGGCTATGTGCTGTATCCCGTTGTAGTGCCAGACAAAGCAAGCAAATACACCCTGGAATTGCGCAAAACCCTGTTGTTAAAAGATCCCAACAAGTATTACACCGAGGCGTTCAAGCACCCGGAGTGGAACAAGTCCCTGTCTCCCCAGCAGGTAGAACAGGAAATCCAGAAGCTATGTGAAAAAGTCATGGAAAAAACCCGCAAGACCTGCAACGTCAAGACCATGAACATGATTACCAACGACAAGGGTCCCTCGTTCAAGACCCTGTACCGCAACATGACCCCCACTGTCTTCTTGGAATCCTAGGAGAACCCAGCCATGAGCAAGCTCAAAAGCCTTGTGCCTTCGGAGTATTTGAAGAAAACGGAAAAAATCTGGGCCAAACGAATGCTGGATTACACCGAGTACCTCAATGACCTGGTAAAAGCCAGGTTTAAAAACAACGAAGAGATTAAACAACTTGAACTTATCCGGCAAAGACTTCGTTTTAAACTTGGACAGAAAGAACCCTGCCTGCACAAAGTAAGCAGGAAAAGCAAGATCAAGGAACAGCGCAAGGCTCTGGTTAAACTGAGAGAATCAACAGGCCCAGCAAAAAACAGAATGCATTGGTTTTATACGGAAGGTTCTGAAAGCTTGTGTAATTTTTCTTTTCTTCAAAGTGAATGCAACACTCATAAAAACCTTCTTGGTTTTTGGAAATTCAACTACAGCAAAATGCTGCAAAAACTTAGATTCAAAGTAGCCCAGGATCGCATGCAGTCGCTGGTTTTCCAGTTTACGCCGGTAAGGGCATTTAGCCTGCAACATGTGGACAGGCAGTTTTGCCTGGCTGTTGGCACAGGACGATCCAGAACCAGAGATATAAGCACTAACGCTATACGTCCCATACCCGGTTCTCCCGAGTTGATGAACCGTCTTTGGTTTTCAGACATCTTTTATGTTCCCATCCAGACAACCTGGTTTAAAAATATTTACCAGCAACAGCTCTCGGATGCCATTATTTACAACGGAGACGTGGAGAAAAGGATTTTCATAACCCATGTAAACCCCTTTGTCCTGCATGAAGAAAAGAAAGATAACAACCATTACCGCATGTTTGAGGGCTATGGTTTATTTCCAAAGGCTACAAGCTCTGAGATTTACACCTTGTACCTGCAAAAAGTTCTCATCTTACACCACAGTGAAAGCCTAGAATCAAAAGAGTCTTTCAAAAATTTTCTCTTCAAGCACCCGGGCGGCGGTGTCACGGATGCCATGATCCGGGCCAAGAAGATCATGAGCACCGTCCGCAAGGTCGATTCCCTCAAAACCATCCAACAAATTACCAACGAGAAGAATACATTTCGAGAAATGTATCGAGGACTTACCCCACCCCTATTCAGCTAGAAAGGATTCGTTATGAGCATCGAGGATGAAATCAAGAAGGTTGTCACGGAGAAAGTGGACCAGGGAGTAGACCAGTTGGACCTGGTGTGTGACCAGAATGCCAACAAGCTCCAGCAGGAAACCACGGCCCTGGTGGAAAAAATCCGCCGGGACATCCAGAAGATTGTGGACAAGGAAGTGGAGGTCCTGCGTAAGGACATGGAAAAGCTTATGTCCGATCTCAAGGCTTCATTCATCAAGCAGTCAGGAGGCAAGAAATGGTTCTGGCTAAAGTAGGAGCACCCATCATGGGGGAACTCATATTGACCGCGGTGATTGTGACCGTCGACTTCATCGCCGACATGATCGGCAGGAGGGCGGAAGCGATGGCTTCCTCCTCCTTTTCAAGGAAAGGCAACTAAACGTGGAAAAAGAAATGCTGACAAGGGTCGAGGCGGCGGACATCCTGCGCGTCAATCCCAAGACCGTCGACGCGCTCATCCGAAAAAGACTGCTGCGAGCCGTCAAGCTAACCAAAAAATGCGTAAGAATACCGGCAGAAAGCCTTAGAAAACTCATCAAGGACAAGACTACATGAACATTCAGGAATTTTCCAACCACGTCGTGGGCCATTATTCCAGCAAGCTCTACGGCGTCTACATGGTTCAGATCCACAAGGCCATGGAAAACCTCAACGAGGGCAACAAGCTATCCGGGATTGCCAGTGGATTCCTGATCATCAGCGGGGATTCCCTGCTGGCAGCCCGTTACCGGGAGCTGTCCGACTCCTCCTTTGAGAGAGACGGTATTGTCCTGGTTGGCCTGGAGAAGGAAAAGATCCAGGAATCCTTTGACAGCCTAACCCGCAAGCGCGTGGACCGGGTTGAGTTTGGGGCAGGCATTCCTTTGCTGATTTTTTACCGTGGCGACCATGAGCTGCGCTATCTGGATTTCCAGATTGACGACCTCGAGGCAGACAAGATCCTGGATGGGTTGCCTCCGGAGTACCAGGAAAGGGACGAGGTTCGAAAAGTGTTTGCCTCGGTTCGGAGGTATCACGATCTGATGGACAACAGCTTTGAGGAGGAGGCTTCATGATTACCAACAGGATGAACCTGCCAGAACCACTGGTAAAGGCAATTGCCTTTGATGACTACACAGGAGGAGGAGCCGACATCAGTGCCACCTCGCTTTGGAAGCCGGCCCGGATGGTGGCATTGGAAAAACAGCACGGGGACAAGATCACCCAGGACGTCTCGGACATGATCTGGATCCTCATGGGCAAGTGCATCCATGAAATCCTAAGGCGATCCGACCAGGACGCCGTGACAGAGACCCGGCTTGCCGACGAGGTGCTTGGCTGGAAAGTCAGCGGCCAGTTTGACCGCTTTGTCACCAACCAGGGACTGCTCCAGGACTACAAGATCACCAGCGCATGGTCGCTGGTATTCTCCTCGCGGGATGACGAGTGGACCAAGCAGCTCAACACCTATGCCTACCTTCTGCGCCGCAATGGGCATGAGGTGCGCCGGATCGAGATTGTTGCCATCCTGCGGGATTGGTCAGCCACCCAGGCCAAGTCCAACAAGGACTACCCCCAGTCTTCCGTGCAGGTGATTCCCATCCAGCTTTGGGAGGAAGACCGGATTGTACGCCTGCTCCAAGAGCGAGTTCGAGAACACCAGAGAGCCCGCATGGAGCTGCCCCTGTGCAGCGATGAGGAGCAGTGGGCAAAACCCACCGTGTATGCCGTGATGAAGGAGGGACGCAAATCCGCCCTCAAGCTATGTTCCTCCGAGGAGGAAGCTAGGACCTTGCTAGATGAGAAGGGGACTTACCTGCAGGTTCGTCCCGGAGAAAAAACCCGCTGTGAAAGCTACTGCCAGGTGCGGGACTTTTGCGAACAGTACCAACGGGAAAAGGAAGGAAGGAAACACCATGACTAAGGAAGTTGGGGACCGCTGGATCATTGTGGTGCACACCCTCTGCATGGGGGACCAGCCCGCCTGGTGGGACATCCACGAGGACCAGACCGAGTCGCCGGTAACCTATGCCACCGAAAGGGAGGCCTGGAAAGAGATTGCTGACGACTACATGACCAAGCTTTCGGAGTTTTTGGAGGACGAGTCCCAGGAGTCTTTTGACCTGTCTTCCGACTATTCCGTGATGGCCTGCACCGTGCATGAGGACGGAGTGATCACCACGGAGGACCATGGGACGTTTTATGATCCCATGGAGGACCAGGCCAAGTATGGCAGAAGCTAGAGAAAAATAACGAATGGATTCATAATCTCAAACCAATTTGCAGAGATTGGGACCGGTCCTTGTGGGCCGGTGAACGGGGGAAAGGAGCACGACCTTTCCCCTTTTCAATTTGTCAGGAGGACTAAAGATGAAATACCCGGACATGAAGCATGTAAAGGGAAACATGTTTCTGCGCATCAGCGAGACACCCTCGACCCTCAACCCGGAGCTCAGGGAAAACAGGTGCATCCTGTACAACCTGACCCTGATGGTCCTGCAAAAGGACGACTACATGGAATCGACCCTGGATTTTCCCGGCGAGCCCTTCGACCAGTCTCCCCACGAGATGTACCTGGACGAGGAAGAAGTCGAAGAAATCCTGGAATTTCTTCTGGAGAATGAGGTTACCCCGGAACCCGTGATGTGAAGTACCTTGCCGCCTTTCTTTTTGGTGCCCTTTGGACCTCCCTGCTGACCCTGGAAAAGTCCTTCATTGCAAGGCACAAGGCAGTCTGGTCGGGGATCCTGGCTTTTCTCATTGCCCTTTTTTTTGTCGGCATCTTTCGCCACTACGCCCATGAGCAGGATCCTCTCGAGCTGCTTGCCTATGGGGCAGGGTGTGGGGTGTCCACGTTCGTGGTGGTGTTGGCCATCCAGACCATGACTCAAAAAAAATGATTGCCTCCCAAGCAAGGGATGGCTTATAAATGAAAGACCAAAGGCAGTCCGGAGTGTTTCCGTTTCTGGAGGTAACCCTAGAGGTAACCCAAAAAGAAAAGACTGTCGGACAGTAAACCTAAGTTGTTAAAAGGTAACTGGTTATAACTTCCTGTTTTTTGAGACCAAAGGCTTTTGGTTCTCTTTGTCTAGGTTCGAATCCTAGCCGGGTAGTTTCCCAAACCCTTTCTTCTCTTCCCCCACAAAACCCCTTAAATCCCTGTAAATAAGGCACTTAACGCTTGCCCGTGAGGCCTTACGGCGTGTCTTGCTGTTCTGGCCATGGTTCCCCATAATACCCCTAGAGGCAACCCAAAACCGATATGGAGGTAACCCTAGAGGTAACCCTAGGTAACCCAAGGCAGGATCGCCATGTATCTGGAACGTCAAAAAAAGTACCGCTGGATCCTGAACGGCAAGAGGGTGCCCGCCTCCACGCCGGGAGCCCGCAAGACCCTAGAACGCTCCCCCTACTATTCGGTGGTCATTCCCCTGCATGGCAAGGGCAAGAAAAAAATCACCCTCAAGGGAGTCACCAACAAAGAGGTGGCCATGCAGTACCTCCTTCGCATGAAGCAGGAGGGGGCGGACAGCCTGCTGGGCTTAAGCTCGTTGAGGCCGGACGCCGAGGACCATCCCATCGGAAACCTCCTGAAACTGTACCTCAAGGAGCAACGCTCCTCCGGGAACAGCTCGGCCTATGTGCAGGGCA
>Ga0255172_1000371_pt1 | contig 13049 bp, 9 predicted proteins | sample Atl_Yuk_RepC_8d_FD_189952 | JGI IMG/M metagenome (GOLD analysis project Ga0255172, IMG submission 189952) | Freshwater microbial communities from Altamaha River, Georgia, United States - Atl_Yuk_RepC_8d | ecosystem: Environmental > Aquatic > Freshwater > River | place: USA: Georgia | collected... | reverse complement strand
TCTCCCCCCATTATAATCCTGAATTTAAAATTAAGAGTAATTTTTTTTTAAATGATCTTTGTGATGAATAAAAAAATATGAATATGAGAGTATGCAACATAAAGCAAATATAGAGAATGAAATTTGATATGATAAAATAGTATTGTAGCCAAAAGACTTAAATAAATCGATCAAAACTCCAATAGCCCACTGAACAGTAAATGTTCCAAGAAATAAAACCAAGTTGTAACTTGATAATGCTTTGCCTGCAATTGCATTTGGAAATGTCATGCCAACAGCAGGTTGAGCTAATGATACAAATACACTAGCAATTAAGAAAAGTGCAAAATGTAAACCGCTTACATTTGTCCCAGAATAAATTATAAATCCAAGTGCTAAAAAGCTTAAAGGAACACCAGCTATAATAATTTTATCTGTTGAAATTCCTTTTTTATGAAAATAAGGATTAATAAAACCCCAAATAAAAAAAGTTATCAGCATTGATAAATTTAACCAAAATAAATTTATTGCAGCTTGAATAGGGGTATAGCCGCTTACATTTGTCATCCAAGGACCAGCCCATAGAGTTTGTATAGCTTGTAATCCCCCATAATTAAAAAAACCAAGAGGCACTAAGCTTAAAAAATAAGGATGAGTCCAAATAGTTTTATAACTTGAAAGTCCCCCCTTATTTTCTATTGGTGTTTCAGTTTTTTCCCATGAAGGAATAATTAAAATGATAAGTATTATTGTAATTAAAATTAAACCAGCAAGAATTAAAAAAATATTTCTCCAACCAATTTCGGGTAAAAGTAATTGAATCGGAAGGGTGGACGCCAGCATTCCTAAGGCTCCTGACATTAACATCCATGCATTAGCTCGCTGCTGTTGATCAAGTGCTAGCCATCTTCTATATCCTGTAAGGGGAGCCATTAAACAGACAGAAACTCCAATCCCGATCAAAATCCTAGAAACTAATAGACTTAAAAAACTTTCAGATTTTGAAAAGGCAATAGTGCTAAATAGTGCGATAGTAAGAAAAAAAAGAATTATTTTTTTTGGTCCAAATTTATCTAAAAAAATTCCATTAGGCAGCTGCATAGCAGCGAACCCTAAAAAATATCCCCCAGCCAATAATCCAAGATCACCGGCTTTCAGCCCAAGTTCTTGTGAAAATATAGGTGATAAAGTAGCGGTACTCGCTCTTATTAAAGTTGATATAAAGTATGCTAGCGCAAATACTAAAAATACAACAATTGCCTTATTTTTTGTAAGTAAATTATCTTTCAACAAATTATCTTTCAATTTTAATAATATTTTTAATCATCTATTTTTAATTGTCTAAAAAATTCTAAAGCTTGAGGATTTGCAAGGGCTTCTAAATTATCGATTTTATCACCATTTATTATTTTTGTTACTGCAATTTCAACAATCTTATTAGATTTAGTTCGAGGAATGTCAGGACAGGCAATAATTTTAGACGGAATATGTCTTGGGCTACAGTTTGTTTTAATTTTGTTTTTAATTTTATCTATTAGTTCGGTGGAAAGCAGACATCCCTTAGAAAGTTTTATAAAAAGAATTATTCTTATGTCATCTTTATAATTTTGCCCTATAACAATAGATTCAGAAATTTCATCTAAAGACTCAACTTGTCTATAAATTTCAGAGGTTCCGATTCTAACTCCGCCTGGTTTTAAGGTTGCATCTGATCTTCCATAAATAATATAACCACCATTTTTTGTTTTTTGAATATAATCTCCATGATGCCAAATATTTTTAAATTTTTTAAAATATGCATTTAAAATTTTATATTCATGCTTATCATTCCAAAACATGACAGGCATAGAGGGAAAAGGTTTTTTAATAACAAGCTCACCTTTTTGACCAATCCTCGTTGAATTGCCATTATCATCAAAAACATCAACATCAATTCCAAGACTAGGACTCTGGATCTCTCCAGCATAAATATTGCTAAAAGGATTGCAGATATTAATAACACCAACTACATCAGTTCCACCAGAAATTGATCCTAGATGAACATCTTTTTTTATTTTATTATAAATATAAATAAAACTTTCTTTGACAAGAGGACTTCCAGTAGAAGTAATAGTCTTTAGACTTTTTAGATTATATTTACTAGCATCAAAATTTTCTTTTTTAAGTTGATCAATATATTTTGCAGCAACACCAAATAAAGTGAATTGATGATCCTCACAATACTTAATTAAACAGTCGGTATTTTTAAAAAATGGAAACCCGTCATAAAGATAAATGCTAGCTTTGCAAGCAAGACCTGCGATTAACCAATTCCACATCATCCAGCCAGTAGATGTAAAATAAAAAAGTCTATCATTTTCCTTAACATCACAGTGAAGAATAAGTTCTTTCATTTGTTCAATTAAAGCATTACCAGCACCATGTACGATACATTTTGGATATCCGGTAGTTCCACTTGAATAAAGAATGTATATAGGATGATCAAAAGAAAATTCCTCAAAACTCTCATCTATTCGATTTTCTTTTAAAATTTTATCAAGAGAAATATATGAATGTTGAGTTTTTTCATCATCATAATTAAAAATAATCACATATTTAATAGATGGAATTTTTTTTAAAATTTCTGGAATTTTATCAATTAATGAAATTTTTTTCCCATTATAAAAATAGTGATTAGAGCTTATTAAAACTTTAGGTTCGATCTGCAAAAATCTATCAACCACACCTTGAATTCCAAAATCAGGAGAGCATGATGACCAAATCCCACCATTTTTTGCAGTACCTAGAAAGGTAATTATAGTCTCAATCGTGTTTGGAACATAAGCAGCTACTCGATCACTTTTTTTTAAATTAATTTTTTTTAAAAATGCAGAAAATATGCAAGTTTTTTCATATAGTTCATTCCATTTTATTTTTTTTTCAAAACCAGTTTCAGATCTAAAAAATACTGCTAAATCTGAATTATTTTTAGATAGTAAATTTTTTGCAAAATTTATCTTAGCATCAGGAAAAAATTTTGTTTTATGAAAAGTAGAATGTTTTTTTATTATTTCTTTTCCTTTAAAACCTTCTAATTTAAAAAAATCCCAACACTCGGACCAAAACTTTTCATTATTTTTAACAGACCATTTCCATAACTTTTGATAATCAGTTTTAAAATTAGTTTTATATTTTTTTTCAATGAAAGTTTTAAACTTAAATAAATTTGAATTTTCTACTTTTGTTTTACTAGGCGACCATAACAAATCATTCATTCTTAAAAATGTAAGGAGATATTATGATGATTTGATTCACATTGAGCAATTGATAGGGCCTGTTTATTAGGCAGTTTATCTTGTTGTCTAATACCAATGGTGTCTCTAATTAATTCATCATATTTTTCTAATTGAGGAAGCAATACTTTTGCAGGTTTTTCTCTCCAATTAATTTCTTTATTAAATAAATTTAAAATTTCATTAAGCTTTTGGTTGCTTGCTTGACGATCAACATTTCCTTTTTGAATATCACTTATTACATTATATATTAAATCTTTTATTTCATTAGTCCCTGAAACTTTATCTAATCTCTCCATTACTTCATTTAAAGATTTGGAACCCTTATCTAAAGCATTATTCTTAATATCGTTAATACTTTGCTTAAGATTATCTTGCTGCGCTTTTAATTTTTCTAAGTCTTGTAGATTTTTTTTAATTTGTTTAAAATTATTATAGCTATCATCTACTGAATTATAATAAGTATTAAGAGATTTTCTATAATCATTATAAAGTTCTTTGTATTTTTTGTTTTTTTCTGCAAATTCTTTGGGTATTAATTTTTCAAGTTTAATTATTTCATTATTATAATTTTTAATTTTTTCTTTCATTTCAGATATTTTCTTTTCATTTTTTGATTGTTTAATATCTTTTTCAATTTCACTAATTTTTTTATTGATATCTAAAATTTTGGACTGATTTTTTCTAGCTACAGAGTGAATATCATAATAATCTTTAGAATAATCATCTAATATTTTTTTCTTTTCTTGCACAATTTTAACTAAATCTAGAGCTGCTAAAGATTTATTAAAATGATCATTTAACATTTCTTTTTTATTTTGAGGTAATGAATCAAGATTTATTTTTTTTGCATCATTAATTGCAATTTTTATTTTAGCCCCGTCTTTGTCATAAAGATTAAATGTATAATCTAATAAACATCGCTCAAGACGAGGATTGGTTGGGGGTGGTGATAAATCAGATGTTAAATAACTACGCGTAGGAACGTAATTTGATAGTGCTGGCCAATAGCAGGCAATAAATAAACCTATTAATTGCAAACATATGAAAGGAACAGCTCCTTTCCATATGTCTAATGTTGTAATTGAAGGCGGAGCAACTCCTCTTAAATAAAATAAAGAAAATCCGAAAGGAGGAGTTAAAAATGATGTTTGCATATTAACGCCTACCATTACTCCAAACCAAAGCGCAGTTACATTTGCCTCAGGATTTGCAAGTAAAATTGGAGCAATTATTGGAACAACAATAACTGCGATTTCAATATAGTCGATAAAAAATCCCAGTATAAATATAATGAACATCACAACCCAAAACTGTGTCCAAAAACCTCCAGGAAGATTTTTTAAAAAATTCGTAATAACCTCATCTCCTCCAAAACCCCTAAATGCTGCAGTAAGCATAGCTGCACCAATTAAAATAATAAAAACCATTGTTGTTGTTAGAGCTGTTTCGGTAGTAACGTACTTTAAAATATCCTCAGCTTTATAAACTCTCCAAAAACTCCAAACTAAAGAAATAATAAGCGCAATAACAAATATTGTACTGACTGCTAATCCTATCAGCTGATAATTATTTGTAATATTTTTAATATTTAAATTTAAGCTAAAATGCAAAATCAGTATTCCAATGCTTGAAATTGTTGCAATAATTGTTGGAGTATAAGTATGTTTTTTATTTGGATATAATTTGTAACTGGCCATTACTGTTGAGCCTAAAGCGCCAATAGCTCCAGCCTGATTAACCGTTGCAACTCCGAATAAGATTGATCCTAAAACAACAAAAATTAATAATACTGGAGGAAGTAAAGTTGAAGATACTTTTATCCAAAACTCTTTATCAAATCCTTTTTTATTTGGAATTGCAGGAGCAGAATTCTTTATGAATATTGCGTGAATTAAAACATATGCGGCATATAAAAAAACTAAAAGCAAACCTGGAATGATTGCACCAAGAAACATTTCCCCAGCACTTGTTGACTCTACATTTAAAAAGCCAGGCATTAAAGACTCGCCGTTGAATCCTTGATATAAAGTTTTTCTAATATTGTCCGCTATATCAGATGCATTAGAAAGCTGATCTGCCACAATAATCAGAACTACAGATGGCGGTATAATTTGTCCTAATGTTCCAGAGGCTGTAATTATTCCTGTAGCTAAATTTTTATTATATTTAGCTTTTAGCATTGATGGTAAGGATATAAGTCCCATAGCAATAACAGTTGCTCCAACAATACCTGTTGTAGCTGCCAATAAACCACCAACTAAAACCACAGAAATTCCAAGTCCTCCAGGGATGCTTCCGAATAATTGACCCATTGTGTTTAATAAGTCTTCAGCTATTCGAGATCGTTGTAGTACTAATCCCATGTAAATAAATAATGGAATCGCTATCAAAGTATCTCTATTAACGTCCCAATAAGCGCCTCTAAAATTATTAATTCCAACACTTATCCATTCCGCCGGACCTTCATTTATAAAATAAGCATGAGTATTTCCCTCAATAATAAAACCAAGTAGAGCAGCAATAAAAATTGCTATAACTCCAGCGCCAGGCAAAGCAAATCCTACTGGAAAACCTGTGCCAAGGGCTGCCATCATAATTAAAACTAGAATGAATATAAAAAGTACTTCCATCAATTACACTTAATTTTTTTTATAAATTTTATTTGCATTAAATAAAATGTAGCTTGCAAATTGAATAATCATAGTCACTGCAAATACTCCTAAAAAACCTGCCATCATATATTTTACATAAAGACCGGCTGTCGCTTGACTGGTAACTTCAAAATTAACAATTGGAGAATTGATAGTACTAGATCTTCCTTCCATTCCGTATATCATTACCAATGCACAAAGAGGTATGCCAAAAAAAGTTGAACCAATAATATTTAGTAAAGCTTGAGTTTTTTCTTTTGCTTTAGCATATAAAATATCGACGCGAACATGACCTTCTTTTACAAGTGTATGGGCGCTACCTAATAAAAACAATGCTGCATACCAATATCTTACTAGGTCGCCCATAAAAGTTTGTTCGTAAGAATAAACAAATCTAGAAATTACAATTAAACCTTCAGCAATCACTACAAGAGTAGCAAGCCAAACAAATCCAATTTTTTTATTATAAAATGCAATAATAAAACCTAAAAGTGCAATTGGAGCGTGGATAAATTTAATTCGATTTTGAGGACTTGATAAAAATAAATGAATTTTTTCACTAATATTATTTTGAATAATTTTTTCAACAACAGAAAACGAAATAATAAAATCAACTATTCCGACAATTAGAGCAGTCCAAAAAACAGCATTAACTATGTATGAGGATATTGCTGATAAAGCTTCCGAGTCTTGCTGTAGTGACCTTTTATTAAAATAATAAACTAATATAAAAGGAATAAAAACTGCAGAAAAATAAATAAATAATTGAATATAAGATAAATATAAATTTTTTATATCATTTACATTAGTTTTTATAAAAATTTTATCTGTGCCTGGCCAGCCTAGATAATAAGTTAAAATATTATTAATTAAAAAAGCAAACGTTAAAGAGGTTACAAGATAACAAAATATCCTAACTATTTTTGGCGCCGAAAACATAGGTGGCAATATTTATAGTGGGGTTTGTTAACCCCACTATGGATTGTTAATTAAATACCTAGCACTCTATTTCTTTGCGCAACGTATGCCTGATCAGCAATTTTGTTCCAAGCACCAAGTTCAAGTCGTGCTTTATGGAAACTTTGAACTACTCTTTTTCCCATATCGCTACTTGCTTGATTTTCAGAATCAACTTCTTTTGCAGCTTTGCCGAAAGCGTCATAGATTCTATCGCTAACTCTTCTTAGTTGAACACCATGATTGTTAACAAGTCTTTTTAATGCTTCGCCATTTTTAGCATTAAATTCTGACATCATTATTTCATTTTCAGCAGTTGCTGCTGTTTCAATAAGTAATTGATCAGTTTTAGAAAGGTTTGATAACCATGATTTATTGACACCAATAGAAAGCATTGAACCTGGTTCATGAACACCTGGGTAGTAATAAAATTTTGCAGCTTCATAGAATTTTAAAGCTTCATCATTCCATGGACCTACCCATTCAGTAGCATCAATTGCTCCAGACATTAATTGCTCGTAAATTTGTCCACCTGGGACGTTAACGACTGAGACTCCAAGTTTAGACATCATTTGACCTCCAACTCCAGGAATACGCATTTTTAAACCTTTTAAATCTTCCGGAGTGTTGATTTCTTTTCTAAACCATCCCTGCATTTGTACGCCTGTGTTTCCGCACATAAATGGTTTAATATTAAATTTTCCTGAAAGCTCATCCCATAACTGTTGTCCACCAGCAAAACGTATCCATGCATTAAATTCTGTATAGGTTAATCCCATTGGAACTGAACAAAAGTAGCCAAAAGCTTTTTCTTTACCTGTCCAATAATATTCAGCACCGTGGTAAATTTGAGCATCACCTTTTCCTACAACATCAAATACATCGAATGCGCCAACGCGCTCACCTGCTGAATAGTAATTAATTTTAATTCTACCATCCGTTATTGCTTCAACTCTTTGAGCAAATCTTCTTGCTCCTGTATCAAGACCCGGTAGATTTTTTGGCCAAGTAGAAACCATAACAGCTTCAGTTTTAGACTGAGCTATCGCGGGCGCAGCTAAAGTTGTTGCGGCTACCGCAAGCCCTGTTGTAGCTACAGCTCCTTTAATAAATTTTCTTCTAGAAGAAACTTTTGATTTCTTCATATTTTTATTTTCATCTAACATTAATAATCCCCTTATTTTGTTGTTAAGATTTATTAATTTAATCATACAAAACAAAAAGCTACAATTGATGTTTCTTATGTAAAAAGTTTATATTTTATCTGTTATAATATTTGATAATTCAATTTTAGATTGTATAAAATAATCATGAATTTGGAAAAAACAATTTTAGTGACAGGATCAACTAGTGGAATTGGTCTTGCTATTACAGAAAAATTTTATGGTGAATATTACAATGTTGTTATTGTGGGTAAAGCAAAGACAATTGTTATAAATAAATTAAAAAAAAATTTTGATAAAGACCGATCTTTAATTTTAAATTTAGATCTTACAAAAGTTAATAATATTAAAAAATTAATATCTGCCGCCAATAAAAAATTTAAAAAAATTGATGTTCTTGTTAATTGTGCTGGCATGCAAGTAGTATCTCCTTTAGAAAAATATCCAGAAGATATTTGGAGAAAGTTAGTTGATATTAATCTTAATGCTGCTTTTTATATGACAAAGTATATTTTACCTGTAATGCGAAAGAATAAATGGGGTCGCATTATTAATATTGCATCTACACATGGTTTAATTGGTTCAGTCAATAAATCTGCTTATACCGCATCTAAGCATGGAATTGTTGGCCTTACTAAAGTAACAGCATTAGAAACCGCTAAAGAAAAAATTACTTGTAATTCTATTTGCCCAGGATTTGTCCTTACTGAATTTATTCAAGATCAGATTGATGTGCTTGCTAAAAAATTTAAATTATCTAATGCAAAAGCACAGATTAAACTTCTTCAAGACAAACAACCTTCATTGAGATTTGTACAAAAAACTCATATTGCAGATTTAATTTATTTTTTGTGTTCAGATAGCGCATCAGAAATTACAGGAGCTAATATTCCAATTGATGGTGGTTGGACTGCTCAATAATAATTATTATAATCCAAGTTCTTTATTTAAAATATTAGCACCATCAGCAAGAGCTTTCATTTTTGCATTTGCTACATCTTGAGAAAAAGTAACTAGTCCACAATTAGTGCAACCTAAAATATTTTTAGGTTCAGCAAATTTAATCGCCTTTCTTAAAATATTAGCAACTTGCTCAGGTGTTTCAATTTTTTTTGTACCAACATCAATAGCTCCTACTAGAATTTTTTTACCCTTTAACAATGCTATTAAATCCATTGGAACTTTTGAATTTTGACATTCTAGACTAATCTGATCAATTTTACTTTTTGCAAGCAAAGGAAATACATGCTCATATTGTCTCCATTCATTACCTAAACTATTTTTCCATTTTATATTTGCATCAATTCCATAACCATAACAAATGTGAACAATAGTTTTTGCTTTTAAATTACTTGCAGCTTTTTCTAAAATTTTAATACCCCAATCTTTAACTTCATCAAAAAATACATTAAAAGCAGGTTCGTCAAATTGTATATAGTCAATACCTGCATCTTCGAGTTCTTTTGCTTCTTTATTTAAAACTTCTGCAAATTTTTCTGCAAGTTTTTCTCTACTTTTGTAATATTCATCATATAAAGTATCCACCATTGTCATTGGTCCGGGTAAAGTATATTTGATTGGAAGTTTTGTTAAAGACCTTAGATATTTAGCATCATCTACAAAAACAGATTTTTCTCTTCTTATCTCACTAACCACAACAGGAACGCTTGCATCATAACGATTTCTAATTCTAACAATTTTTTTATTTTGAAAATCAACACCAGTTAAATGCTCAATAAATGTAGTAACAAAGTGTTGTCTTGTTTGTTCACCATCACCAATAATAGATAGTCCAGAATTTATTTGATTATCAACCGCAATCTTTATTGCATTTTTTTTTCCTTTTTTAAGTTCTTCACCTTGCAATAACCACGGAGACCAAAGCTTTTCAGGCTCGGCGAGCCAATTTGGTTTAGGAAGACTGCCTGAAATAGTAGTTAAAATTTTATTATTCATTTTTAACTTTAATTTTTTAAATTTGATTAATATATGCTGTTAATTAGAATTAAATAAAAAAATTTAATAAATGAAAATTTTTCATGGATTTAATATCAAATTTATTAAAGGCGATATTTATGGAGGAATCACAGCAGGGATCATTGCTTTACCATTAGGTCTTGCCTGGGGAGCCGTTTCTGGGCTTGGACCGTTAACTGGAATTTATAGCTCTATTATTGTTGGATTTTTAGCAGCAATGTTTGGTGGAACACCTGGTCAGATTTCAGGGCCAACAGGCCCAATGGTTGTCATTATTGCAGCTGCTTTTTTAGAGTTCAGAGATCAGCCAGAAATTGTTTTTTTTTGCGTTACTCTTTCAGGATTAATTCAAATTTTAATTGGGGTTTTGAGACTTGGAAACTTAATTAATAAAATTCCTTACTGTGTTTGCTCAGGCTTTATGTCTGGAGTTGGTTTAATTATTATTTCTCTTCAGCTTACAATTTTATTTGGTCTTGGCGCAAAACCACAAGTAATTACTGCGCTTGCTAATTTACAAAATATTTCAAATGTTAATGGACAAGCACTTCTAGTAGGATCTTTTGGCCTTCTTATCCTTTTTTTTATTCCAAGAAAGATTAGTAAAATTGTTCCATCTACAATTATTGCTTTGATAATTGGATCCATTTTATCTTATCTTTTTTTTTCTAAACAAGATTTAATTGGAGAAATTCCAAAAGGCCTACCTTCATTTCATTTTACCTTGCCTAAACCAAATCAATATTCAGCCGTACTTTTTTATTCTATAGCTCTTGCTTTAGTTGGAATTATAGACAGTTTATTAACAGCAGTAGTTCACGATCGAATTACACTTACTAAACATCTTCCAAATAAAGAATCCATAGGACAAGGAATTGGTAATTTTGTTGCTGGTTTATTTGGCGCTTTAGCTTCAACAGGTGCTGCAATGAGAACTGTTGTTAATCTTAAAACTGGGGGCAAAACTCCAATGTCAGGTATTATTCATTCTATAACTCTTGCTCTTATTGTATTTGTTTTTTCTCCTTTAGTTAAAGTAATACCCCTTGCGATTTTGGCTGCAATTTTGATTAAAACTGGACTTGATATTGTCGATTGGGAATTTTTAAGAGAACTCAAAGGAAAAAGTAGAGTTGATGTTATTACAAAATTTATAGTTCTTATTCTTACTGTGTTTACTAATTTAATATTATCAGTGTTTGCAGGAGTCATTTTTTATTTTACTTTAAAATTCTTCTTAAAATCTAGGAAAAGCGCTTAAAAATACTGTTTTACTAAAAATTTTTAATGGTAATGTGACTTCATGTTTTTGGGGATTCCAATAGAGTTTTATCTATTCGCACTTATATTATTATTTGTTGCTCTGTTTCATAACCATGTTTTAAAAACGGCTCTTATAGGTCTAACAGTTGTAACTTTTTATAAAATTTTTTTTGCAGGATTTAAGACAGGCGCAGGTTTAAATGGATTTATAATTCATCTAAGTCATGAGTGGGTAATTATTATTAATCTTTTATGTCTATTGGTAGGATTTGCTTTACTTTCAAATCATTTTGAAAAAAGTAATATAACAGACAAAATATCTGTTATTTTGCCGGAAGGATGGAAAGGTGCATTTACATTATTAGCTTTTGTTTTTTTTATTTCATCGTTCCTAGATAATATCGCCGCTGCAATTATTGGAGCGACAATTGCATCTAATCTTTTTAATAAAAAAGTTCACATAGGTTATCTTGCTGCTATTGTTGCAGCTTCCAATGCTGGCGGTTCAGGCAGCGTTGTAGGAGACACCACAACTACCATGATGTGGTTAGCAGGAGTTCCTCCAATTCAAGTCCTGCATGGCTATATAGCTGCAATTGTTGCATTATTTGTCTCAGGATATTTTGCTGCAAAACAACAAGAGTCGTATCAGCCAATTATTAGAAGCACACAATCTGAAAGAAGTGTTGATTGGGGAAGAATTTTTATAGTTTTTTTTATTTTAATTACTGCAGTCGTTACCAATGTTGTTGTAAATATTAAATTTTCTGATTTGTCAGATTATTTTCCATTTATCGGCGTATCAGTTTGGATTGCTTTATTTATTTTAATTCCTCTTAGAAAACCAGATTGGTCGATTATACCTGGCGCTTTAAAAGGAAGTATCTTCTTACTTGCGCTTGTCCTTACAGCTTCAATGATGCCTGTTGAAAAACTTCCACCGGCTTCTTGGCATTCAACATTTGGCCTTGGATTTTTATCAGCTGTATTTGATAATATTCCTTTAACTGAACTTGGAATTAAACAGAATAATTATGATTGGGGAATGCTAGCTTATTGCGTTGGTTACGGAGGATCGATGATTTGGTTTGGATCTTCAGCTGGGGTTGCTGTTGCAAATTTATTTCCAGAAGCAAAGTCAGTTGGCCGTTGGGTTAAAGAGGGTTGGCACGTCACATTTGCTTATATAGTTGGATTTGCTGCAATAATGTTAATTTGGGGATGGCATCCAATGCTAATTGCCCATAAGTAAATTAAAAGAAAAATATATAAAGTTTTCTTATACTTAGAATTGTTATTAGACAGCCGACAAAAGTTAAAATCATTTTAACGCTCATTCTTGAAGTTACCTTTGCTGCATAAGGTGTTACTAAAAAACCACCAATTATAAGTCCAGCTAAAGCTTCCCAATCCGTAACTTTAACTAAGAATAAAAAAGAAGTTGCAGATGCTAAATTAACAAAAAATTCAGAGGCATTAACAGTGCCGATAACTTTTTTTGGCATCATTTTTCCACCTAATAAACTTGTTGTAACAACTGGACCCCAGCCACCACCTCCCGCCCCATCCACAAATCCACCAGTTACTGCTAATGGAACAACAACTGAATTTTTTTGTTTAAATTGCAATTTTATTTTTGCAAAAGCTTTTGCAATTAGAAATATTCCCATAAATAGTAAATAAATTGAAATTACAATTGATAGATAAGGAATCTTAACTTTAGTAATTATCAAAGCTCCAAGAATAGCACCAACGATTCCTGGGATGAGAAGTTTTTTAAATAA
>Ga0255172_1000370_pt1 | contig 13074 bp, 14 predicted proteins | sample Atl_Yuk_RepC_8d_FD_189952 | JGI IMG/M metagenome (GOLD analysis project Ga0255172, IMG submission 189952) | Freshwater microbial communities from Altamaha River, Georgia, United States - Atl_Yuk_RepC_8d | ecosystem: Environmental > Aquatic > Freshwater > River | place: USA: Georgia | collected... | reverse complement strand
AACTCTATATTGGTTTGGAAGGATTGTGTTGTACTCGAAGATCATCCCGATTCCCAAGAACTAATCAACGGTGTTAAAATGAACTTTGGAGAATGTGGTGTTATGATTTTACAGCGACTAAGTAAATTAAATACCGCAGCAGATCAATTACGAGAAAAAGGATACTACACTACTTGGACTAAAGAAAACTTAGACGAAGTAGTTAACTGGCGCTATGATATATGCAAGAATTAATCTTGAAAAAACAGACTATACTTTAATGCAACAAAATTGGAGTTATATCAAAACTCCGGACACTCAGCTGCTGAATAAAATTTATCTTCAATATTGTAAACATAAAAAATTCCAAAGTGTGATGCCTATATTTGATTCGGAATATTTAGATTCAAAAACAGACATAATTGGTTATTATAACAACAATGAAATAGTGGCGTTCAGTTTAATGAAACGATATGATATAGACAATGTTGAAGCAGTGCAATTTGCTTGGGATTACAACGACCCAAAATTGAAATTAGGTATACGAAGTTTACAGCATGAATGTGCTTTGTATAAAAGCCTAGGATATAAATTCCTGTATCTTGGCGAAGCAGATGAATATAAAAAACAAATAGATGGTTTTGAGATTTTAGGACCTGCATAATGGATATCTATCATATTTGGGCAGATAAAGAAGGAGATATAACTGATACCGAATGGGTGGCTAATATGCGTGGATTCCTGGATCATTTAATTCAAGAGGGTAAAATGGAATCGTATCGTATCACTCGTTGTAAAATGGGATTCCGCAGTATTCAAGATTTACCTGAATGGCATATAATGATGGAGTTTACTGGAATGGACCAATTGGAACGTGCGTTTCAAAGAGTAGCTCCTTTAGAAGGTGAACTCGAATCTAAACATCGAAGTTTTAATCAATTTGTTGCAGATAATATACAACATGCTCTCTATAGAGATTGGCCTTAATGTTGCAATTTTAGCAACCATTGACAACAATTCCTAGTTTTGTTATAATGTAATTCTATTAACTTTTTTTCTCTACTATTATGTCAATGCATCTAGAACGCCCATGGCTGTCTACTACCGGCAAGCGTAAGGGCAAGAAGAAGTGGGCATCGGCTGAACAAAAACGTCAGTCCGAACAACTCGACGCTGATTGGGAAAAACTAAAGGCAAAGTATGTTACAAAAAATATTCCGATGGATAAATCGAAATCTTATGCACCTCCTCGTAACCCACGTTTGGATGAAACCCGTCATATTGCCAGTCTTGACACGGGTGTCACGGGTGCGGTCAATGTTCGAAAACCTATGCAGTATACCGGCGACAAAATAGTTGGTATTGGTACTATGCACAAGTCAAATGCAGTTCCTATCTTTACTGATCAAGAAGCCAAAGATATTAGTGCTATGCGTCGATAAATACGTACTTTAAGGAGATATGTGGGTAAAGAAGATTTAATTCGCTTGAGTGGAACCGTTGACGAACTACTACCTAGCGCAATGTTTAGAGTAACGCTAGAAAACAACCATCAAATTATTGCAACCATTTCTGGCAGATTGCGTCAAAACAATATTAGAATTTTAGCCGGCGACACAGTAGAAATTGAAATGAGTCCGTACGATTTGAACCGCGGACGCATTGTTTATAGAAATAAATAGCTGTATGCGTGACATCATTGAATTAGTAGAAGGTAAGGAAAAGTTAGAACTTAAAAAATTACCTTACAGTGAAACCAGTTTAGCACCAGTGATGAGTGCTACAACTATAAAAAATCACTATGGCAAACTAGCTCGCGGCTATGTAGACAGATACAACAAAGGTGAAGGTGATGCCAGTTTCAATGAAGCCGGCGCATACTTACATAATATTTTCTTTCCTCAGCTGAGATCCCCAAAAAATGGCAACAGTCCTTTTGGTGCAAGTTTAGCACTAATAAACAGACACTTTGGAACTTTCAATGATTTTAAAAAAGAATTCGAAGAAGAAGCAATGAAGCTGCAAGGGTCAAATTGGATTTATCTTAGCCGTAACGGGCAGATAAAAACAATCAAAAACCATGCTAAACGCAATGATATAGCATTATTAATTGACTGGTGGGAGCATGCCTGGGTCAATGATTACGGAGCAGATAAGAAAAAATATCTAAAAAATATATGGCGTATTATCAATTGGGAATATGTTAATCGTAGAATTTATGCAGGAGATCGTGCGTGATTGATTTAAATGATTCAGCAGTGGCAAAACTTAGAGAACTTTTTTTAGAAGAAGGAAATCCGGACCTTAAACTACGTGTATTTGTACAAGGTGGCGGATGTTCAGGATTCCAATATGGATTTACCTTCGACGAACTTCAAAACGAAGATGATTTTGATTTTGATTTCGACGGAGTAAAATTACTTGTAGACAGCATGAGTGCTCAGTATCTACAAGGCGCTAAAATTAAATATACTGAGGATGCAATGGGCGCAAGTTTCAGTATAGACAATCCTCAAGCCCAAACCACATGTGGCTGTGGCAGCAGTTTTAGCCCTTACTAATCACCAAACCTGAATCCTTTCAAAAGCCATAAATACCTAGTATATTAGGATGATTTATGGCACAACAAGTTGTTAATGTAGGCAACGTAGCTAGTGACGGAACAGGCGACGAGTTACGTGACGCATTTACAAAGATTAATGATAATTTTACAGAACTATATAGCGGTAATGTGCAAATTACTGCCGCTAATATACGTGTTTACACTGTGGCTGGTAGGGATGGAAATGTAGTCCTTACTAGTAGCGACCTGCTCGACGGTGTAAGTAAATCGTATGTAAACGCAGCTATTAGTGCAAATATAGCCAATATTGGCGTATCAACATATAATACAGTAAATGCAAATGTTGCTGCCGCTAATGCAAAAATATCAAATCACGAAGCTAGAATTTCTACGTTAGAAAGTAATGCGGCCACACAGGCATCAGCACTAGCAAATTTAGATTCCGTAAAAGCTAATATTACCTACGTTAACGCAACTGTAAATGGTGCGTTAAGCAACTCATCATCGCAACTGACAGGAATAAATGCCAATATAAATGCAGCTAATGCAGCCATAGTCAGTTTACAAACAAACGCTGGTTCTCAGGCCACATCTATAAATTCTATCAATGCTAATTTAGGGGCCTATCAGACATATTCTAATGCTAATTCTGCGGCACAGGCCACATCAATTGATACACTAACATCAAACGCAGCTGGCCAAGCTTCTGCAATAGCAATTTTACAAATAAACGCAGCAGTTCAACACACAAATATTTCTAGTTTGCAAGCAAATATTTCTGCGGCCAATTCCGCAATTAGTGTGTTGCAGGCTAACGCAGGATCACAGGCTAGTTCAATAAACACAATTAATGCAAACATAGGTGCATTTCAGATATTTTCAAATGCTAACTCAGTAAGCCAGTTCACACTTATACTAGCTGCTGAATCTAATATAAGTGCTTTGGGTATTCATACCAATGCAAATGCCGCACTGCAATCTGCGGTATTGAATGCAGTCAATGCCAACGTTGGTTCATATCAAATATTTTCAAACGCCAACGCAGGTTCACAGGCAACTGCATTAAATGCAATAAACGCCAACCTTGGTGCCTACCAAATTTATGCTAATGCCAATGCAGGATCTCAGGCAACTTCTATCAATAATTTTGGTGGTGCACTGAATGTATTGGATGCCAATGTTGGTGCTTATCAGGTATATGCCAATGCCAATGCTGCATCACAAACTACTTCGTTGAATTCAATAAATGCAAATATTGGTAGTTATCAAGTATATGCCAATGCCAATGCTGCATCACAAACTACTTCATTGAATTCAATAAATGCAAATATTGGTAGTTATCAAGTATATGCCAATGCCAATGCAGCAGCGCAAACAGTGGCAATAAACTTAGTCGGTACAACTAGTAATCTACAAATAGATAATATAAATGCTAATCTTGGTGCCTACCAAATTTATGCTAATGCCAATGCAGCGTCACAAACTGTTGCCATAAATTTAATTGATCTAACTACTAACCTTCAGATAGCAAATATTAATGCTAATCTTGGATCATACCAAATTTATGCCAATGCCAATGCAGCAACGCAGGCTTCATCGCTAGACTCAATAAATGCAAATATTGGTGCTTATCAAGTATATGCCAATGCCAATGCAGCAGCGCAAACAGTGGCTATTACATTACTAGATTTAACTACTAATTTACAAATAGCAAATTTAAGTGCCAACTTAGGTGCTCAATTATACACAATGGGCAATTATCAAAACTGGACAAGCAATGTTACAACTATATCATCTGCACTAGATCAATTGGCAGAAAGAATTAAAAACTTAGGTGGTTAATAAATGGCTATAAACACAATTTTTACCGGAACAACAGCCAATGATGGCAGTGGCGAAGTTATTAGAGATGCCTTTGACACTGTAAACAGCAATTTTGAATTTGTCCAACGTGGCTTATATGGCGGACTTGAACCTGCGCAGATCAAAGCTACTTATGTTCAAGCAGGATATTTGATTTCAAATACCTACATTATTGCCAATACATTTGTGAATGCCAATTCAATAGTAGGAAACACGGTCACTAGTTTTGGTAACTTATATGTTTCTCAGGATGGAGCTTACATTGTTGGTAATGTTAATATCATTGGAAACCTCAACGTTACTGGTTCACAGGCAGCTACACAATCAGCAAGCGCAACAGCACCCATTATTTTGATTCATGCCAATGCTGCCCCGTATACTTTAAATGATGGTAAAGATATAGGTTTAGAATGGCAATATTATGACGGGACAAACAAATACGCATTTTTAGGCTGGCAAAATTCTACTGGTAGTTTAGTATATCTCGACAGTGTTACTGATACTGCTAACGTAATTACAGCAGGTACACCGGGTAACGTGCAATTTGGCTCACTTTTGATCAGTAACACGACCGCGAGTACCAGTAATGTAACTGGTGCATTACAAGTGAAAGGTGGAGCAGCAGTACAGGGTAACCTGTACGTCCAAAGTAATGTTTTTATAGGCAACAATGCCAGTGTGGCTAATCTTACTGTGAGAGGATTTCATGTAGGAGATTTAAACTTTGCCGGAGCTGATACCATCTATATTAACGGTAGTCCTGTGCAAACTGCCGCACAAGCATTCAATGGTGGTACAGTTGGCTTAGCCACTACCTTCAACGATGCCACTCAGGCTACCAGTACGTCAACTGGAGCAGTGAGAATCGCCAACGGAGGTGGGCTAGGTGTAACAGGAAATGTATGGGCTTCAAATATTCATGTTGACATAGCTGGTAATATAAGAGGTAATTTACAAGGAAATGTTTTTACTGCTGCACAGCCATTTATTACAAGTTTAGGCACACTAACAAGTTTGGGTATCGCTGGTCAATTAACGACTCAAAATATAATTCCTAGTTCTGGTCTGTTATATGATTTAGGTGGTCCAAGTAATAGATATCAAAATATTTACGGCTTCAATTTATTATTGTCAGGAACTTTGACCGGGGAAACAGTCAATAGTACCGGAGGCACTCATACCGGAAATCTGGCTTTAAACTTGACCAATCCAGCTTTAACTACTACTTCAACAGGCGCAGCACATCTTTTCAATGAAAATGCCACAAATGTAAGAATTGGTGCTGGCGGGACAACTTATTTTGCATCGAACACCCAATCTGTTTCAGCTACAACTGGGGCAATTCTGTTAAGAGGTGGACTAGGTATCACCTCTGGTAATTTGAACGTGGCCGGATCAGCTGGCAACTCTGCAGTAATGACAGGAAATATTTGGCTCAATGGTAATATTTTACCAAATGGGGCAAACGTTACTCACAATCTTGGCAGCACGACTCAGTGGTGGAATACATTTTATGGCGTATCCACACAAGCAAGGTATGCTGATTTAGCAGAACATTATACAGCAGATGCAGATTACACAGTTGGTACAGTGGTAGTTTTTGGCGGTTCGGAAGAAATATCTACAACATCTACTTTTGCCGATCATAGAGTGGCAGGTGCAGTATCTGAAAAACCGGCTTATTTAATGAACGCTGCATCCCCTGGTATTCCTATAGCTTTAAGAGGTAGGGTGCCAGTTAGAGTAATTGGCAAAGTTGCTAAAGGAGATTTGCTTGTAACAGGAACAGTCCCAGGTACAGCAGTAAGTGTAGGAGGAGATACAAGTTTTGGTGTTAAAATTTTTGCTAAGAGCTTACAATCTTCAGATGATGTTGGCGAAAAACTAGTAGAGGCTGTAATACTGTAATGAGCACAATTACATGGATAACTCCCCGGGGAAACCTAGGAACAGTTCCTGAAGCACAGTATTATTTTTATCAGCTGGTAGCATCTGATAGTGATAGTCAACCTTTATTTTACAGTCTACTCAGTGGTTCATTGCCAGCTGGCCTATATGTAACCAATGATGGATCTATTAGAGGAATTCCTACTCTTTTAACACAATTAGTTCAGGTCACAACATTTTCATTTACTATCAGGGCTACTACATTAAACGGTGACTTAGCTGATAGAAGTTTTTCTATTTCTGTTTCAAATATTCATGGTCCTATAATAACTCCTAAACCAGACTTAATTGGAGCCTGGTTTGATGGTAATTATTTAGAATATCAGTTTTACTCTGCCAATGATAATCCTGAAGCAGTTGAAACTTGGAGATTAATTAATGGCGTGTTACCGCCAGGACTAACACTGTCTTCATCGGGTAAATTAAGCGGCTATGTAGGTTTAATAGCTACAAATTTATCTTCACTTTACTACGAAGCAGCAGGCGTTGATCAAGTTTTATATGATGTCAACGAAAAGACCAGAGATAAATTTTTCAATTTCACAGTGCAGGTCACTGACGGTGAAAAATATGACAGTTATACTGCTAGAATGTTGATTGTAAGCAAAGGAAGCTACACCGCTGATAATGCAATTACTATAATCAACAATACTTTTATAACCATTGATGCAGATAACAAATATCGTCCAATAATTATCAATGATCCGGAATCTTTACCTACACTGGTAGCCGGTTCAGTTTTTGCTTATAAATTTTTAGCATATGATCCAGAGGATGCAGTTATAAATTGGGAAATCCAGTCCACACAATTTAGTGGTATGGATCAACTGGACAGAGCAGATACTCAAAGTTGGAATGGTGTATCTGGGGTTATTGATGTTGAAGATTTTTTATTCACTCCAAATGGCACCACAGGACCTTACCTACTATTGGAAGCAACCTTAGCCACAAGATTAGTAATTTACTTAAATGATATTCTTTTAACACCAAATGTAGACTACACAGTATCTGTTAACTTGTTAACTTTTACAAATCCTGTACAAGTTACCGACATTGTAGAAATAAGATATATTAGTACCACTAAAGGTTTTGATAGTCTATTATTTGACCAAGGGGAGTTTGGTTTACCAGCTGGCTTATCAATTGATATAGATACTGGATGGATTTTTGGAACTCTACCAACAGGTCAAGTTGAAGATCTTACTACTTACTTTTTTGAAGTACAGGCGTATAGAAAATTAACTCCTACTATAAAAAGTAATAAAATAACTTTTAGTTTTAATGTTAAGCGTACACTTAACGAAGAAATAATTTGGAATAGTCCTGCTGATCTAGGATACATTGATAATGGTGCTATAAGTGAATTAACGATTGATGCTGAACACACCTACGGGAAAGAATTAGCTTACAGTTTTACGTACCAACCTTATAGAAAAGTGCCGCAAGGACTTAAATTGCTCAAGTCTGGCATACTGACTGGTAGAGTGACTTTTAGATATTTTAGTTTAGATGGAAGCATTGGATGGATTAATGTTGCTAGTACTGCCAATCTTGAAATAGGTATGCTAGTACAGGGTGTTGGTGTTGCTTCGGGCTGTAAAATTACTGCTATCAACGATGACAATACCATCGAAGTACAACCCGCAATTTATGTGACACAAGGGTCAATATTAACATTCAGTAACGATCAAACTACACAAGTTTTAAGCACTACTACTAATGCTATATCAACGGCCATTGATGGTGGCACAACAACATTTGACTTAGATCATAGATTTACAGTCAAGGCAGAAGCGGTTGATGGATCAATAAGTAGTGAAAAATCTTTCGTAGTACACCTTAGACCATATAATCTTGCACCATACGAAAATTTATATCTGAGAGCTCTACCAGACGAAAGTCAAAGACAAAAATACAGAGATATTATCAATGACAGAACTTTGATTCCAGAAAATCTTGTTTATAGATTTGACGATCCATTGTTCGGCGTACAGAAAAATTTTAAAATTTTATTTTTACCCGGCCTGAGTCCTTCTACTGTAACAAGATACGTTGAAGCAATTGAAAGAAATCATTTCACTAAAAAAATAGATTTTAGTGAATTAAAAACTGCAAGAGCAGTTGACAATAACGGTAACACCATTTACGAAGTTGTGTATGTGGACGCCATTGATAATCAAAGCAATGGTCAAGATGGTCCACCGCTTGAAGTTCAACTTGATATAACTAATAATTTCTTATTTGGAAATGACGAATACAATGTGATCTATCCTAATAGTTTTGAGAACATGAACATAAGAATAGATCAATATATTGGATATACAAATAAAGGAGCGTTACCAAGATGGATGACAAGCAAACAAGAAAACGGCCAGGTACTAGGGTTAGTTAGAGCAATTGTACTTGTATACACCACTCCCGGCGCTTCAAAACTTATCAAGTATAGATTAAGTAACAGTCAAAAATTAGTAAATGGCAATTTTTCATTTACTGCGGACCGATACCAGCTTGAAAATTACCTTTCACAATATTACAGTTTAGAGTTTAATAAATTTTTACCAAGCGTTGATACAACATTTGACAAATATCCCAATTTATCACAGGGAGATATAATAGAAACAGTCATAGTTGAAACTGTGACAAGTTCCAATTTGATAACAATACCAGACAACATCAGAGTGGGCGAAGGTTGGATTGTTACAAGTAGAGACAAAAACTCTGTGATATCAGCTAACACCAAGGTATCAAGCTACAGTGGTAATCTTTTGACTTTGAGTTCAACTATCTCATCTTCTGTTGATGCTGCAATTAGAATCAACGGAACTGCATTTGCTGACTATGCTTTAAGAAACCCGTTTGATTCTATAAACGGCACTTTGGTTGGTTATGCTAGAAACAATTTGTTAATTGACGGTGTTTATTCATTCTTGAAAAATGAAACCGTTATATTTGCTCAGCAAACTTATGCAGGAGTAACATCCGACGGTTGGGTTGACGAAAACGGTAATTTAATACCAGGATATTTTGAAAAAGTCAATAGTCCCGGAACCAGTAACAGAAGAGCCGGAATTTACAAAATTAACTGGACAGATATATCAACCATTGGTTTTGACAGTGACCTAGTAGGATTTGATGGCGAAGAGCCTGGGCTACAAAATTCCTATTTTGATCAAAGTGATGATTCAGAAATTCTGCTTGAATTTGTTAGTGAAATATTGTTAAGTCAAACTGTCAAAATACGCACAGGAAAGTCTTATCCGGCAACCACTTTACAGTATCGTCAAAGCCCTACATCTTCAATACCGCAATTCGAAGTGTACACAGAAGTACTAGAAAGATACGAAACCACATTTGACGGGGGAAGCTGTACTTGTAGAGAAGGCAATAATGACTTATCACGTCGTGGTGGTACAGCGTTCAGTAACAATAGGGACAAATATGAGTTGCCCGAATCAAAGGATAAATATATTAAATTTCCCCAAAATGGAGTATTCGTTTAAATGACAAGCCAAGTAAATCCAAATAACATTGATGGTACATATCCGGTTGCCGGGCAAGATAATGACAGCCAAGGTTTTCGAGACAATTTTACCAATATACGTAACAACTTTACATTTATTAAAGCAGAAGTAGAAGACCTACAGTCTAAGGCTGTGCTAAAAAGTGCCCTTACTAATACAACATTAGACAATGATTTTGCAGGAAACGCAATTTCTAATGCAACACTAACATCCTGGAGAGAAACTTACTACAATGCAGGCAGTGTATCGGGTGCTTGGACTATAAACTTTACAAATGGTAATCAGCAAAAAATTACTTTAAACGGATCCACCACACTTACATTCAGCTGGCCTTCGGGTTCAAGTGGAAGTTACTTATCAGTTAAACTATGGGTAAGTAATTCAAACTCTCTCAACACATTGGCTTTTGCTAATGCGCCTAGTTTAGGTGATGCTGACACTGTGGCTGGTTATAATGCGGGTACAATCACTTTTAGTGCAGCAGAAATATCTAATAACACTGATTATTTCTTTGAAATTTTTACTTTTGATGGCGGAAGTACTTTAGGCATTAGAGATCTTATTAGAAACCGTGATGTTGATTTGTCGGGTATGAGTATCACTGGTAATTTAACATTGGACGGATTAACTGTTACCACTTACAAATCATCTATCTCCTCAAATGTTACCCTGGGTGCAAGCATTAATGATTCTGTAGGTAGCAATGTTGTTGTAGTTTCAAATGCCAATGCAGTATCAACTTCAACAGGAGCACTGGTATCAAAAGGTGGAGTTGGTATTACTGGTAACATTTATGCTAGTGGAAATATCAATGGCGGCAGTTTTGTGCCGACAAGCACATCTATTCCTACGGTTGGTATTTACAGCGGCGGATCTAATATTATTGGTTTTGCTACAGCCAACGCAGAACGTTGGTACATAAACGCTTCAGGTACTTTTTTACCAGTATCCGACAATACACTTGATATTGGTAACGGAGTGGCAAACCCTAGAGATTTGAATTTATCACGCAATGCTATCGTGGCCGGCAACACCAGAACAGCTGGAAATACAATCACAGTTGGTGGTAAAATTAACTCTAATTACTTGTTAGCAAATGTAGTAACTGGGCAAAACCTATTTGCAAATGTCAATTACAATAGATTTATTGCTAATGCCAGTCCAACCGGCACTGTTGCCAATTTGTTTATTACATTACCAGGTTCCGTTGAAGATGGTAGAGAAATTGATATAACATCAATGACTGCAATTACCAGCTGCTTTGTTTCAAACATGACACCAGGTGTAACTTCGGTGTACGGATTGGCGAATACATGGGCCGCTTCGGCAAGTTTAACTAATTCGGTATCAATAAAATTGATGTACAACGCATCAGTTGGAAGATGGTTTAAGGTAGGTTAATAATTATCTAAATATTTGACTCTTAGCTTTGCATAGTTTATAATTATGCAAACTAGGAGTTTTTTTATGACCGTTGATTTGAACAGATACAAAGATTTTGTTGGAGCAGTAACTTCCGCAACCTCCAATGATTTAACCACTTTTATGAGCAGGTTAGATGAACTAGATGCAAACTGGAACGCAGGCACTCAATCACATGGTCCTGATATTAATGTGCCGTTATTGCTTACAGCAGCTTTGGGGTTAGCTGCCGAAACCGGAGAGTTTTGTGAGATTCCAAAAAAGATCTATTTTCAAGGAAAACCTCTCACTGAAGAAAACGTGTTTCATATGAAACGCGAATTAGGTGATATAATGTGGTATTGGGTAAATGCCTGTAGAGCTCTGAACTTAAATCCCAACGATGTCATAGAAGAAAATGTAAATAAGTTAAAAGCAAGATATCCCGGAGGCGAGTTTGACGTACATCGCTCTGAAAATAGGAGCCAAGGAGATTTGTAATGCACCCATTGGTCGGAAACCTTGAAGAATTATCAAACGAAGAACTACATAAAAAATATAACGAGCTAATGGCAAAATACAATCAAGCTTTTAGATTCGGCCCAACCAGTGTAATTCCACAGATGCAAATGATATTAGAAAACTATCGTTTTGAAATGGATAAGAGAAATCGTAAAACTCTTGAAGAAATGGAACAAAAAAACGATAAGTTTAAAGGAATCATTGATATCCAATGAACTACGATAAATGTGGTATTGCTTATGCAAGTACCGAAGAACTTTGTGATTTACTGTACTTGAATCCTGAATTAGATATTTCAAACATATTTGTAGAGGATCCTACACAGTATAATGAAGCTGTTAAGAATTTATATGCCGATTTGCCTAAACTTAACTTATATAATTTTGGGAACATGGACATGCAAGGTTTTGATCAAATCAATCAGCAATCTTGGCACATGCCACAAGATTACCTAGAACTTGACATAGCACAATGGATACTAAACAAATGCGAAACACAAGAGGAATTACAAAGAGTAGGTAATGAATTATTATTATATCAAGAACGAGATTTATTTCTGCTGCTCAAACAACTAAAATACATAGTTGATACGTGGCGTGCCAATAATATTGTTTGGGGAGTTGGGCGAGGATCTAGTGTGTCGAGCTATGTATTATACCTACTAGGTGTTCATAAAATCAACAGTTTGTATTACGATTTAGATATCACAGAATTTTTAAGATAAATACAATATAAGGAATAAAATGAAAAGAGTTTATACAACTGCTAACGGAAGAAGAATCAATATAGATTCTGTTATAGCTCAAAATGAAGAAACCATAGCCGTGGGCAATATGAAAGTAAATGCTCGCGGTGATCAACTTGGTGCAGGAGGTAAAGTTGATAATAACAGAAACAAAATCTTATCAGATTACTATAAATTAAACACTCCTGTAGCTACAAGTATTCACCAAGAGCCCAAGTCGAAAACTAACAGGAAAGATTTGGTTGACGAATGGCTAGAGCCTAGCCCCGTTGAAACAGCTCAAAGCATTAGTCCTGAAGAAGAAAAGCCAACTCTTCGTGGCAGTTTAGCAGACTCAATTGCTAAACTTAAAGTAAACACTTCTCCAGAACCTAAGAAAAAAAATCCATCTAGAATTTAACGAGGAATTATGAAAGTAGAAAATCCGTTTGATCAAAAACGAGGATATCAATTTGGAATTGAAATCAATGGAGAGATTAAACCGTTGCATGACAGTATTATTGTCACCGACATGGATTTCTCTGGAAGACAGT
>Ga0255172_1000357_pt1 | contig 13393 bp, 21 predicted proteins | sample Atl_Yuk_RepC_8d_FD_189952 | JGI IMG/M metagenome (GOLD analysis project Ga0255172, IMG submission 189952) | Freshwater microbial communities from Altamaha River, Georgia, United States - Atl_Yuk_RepC_8d | ecosystem: Environmental > Aquatic > Freshwater > River | place: USA: Georgia | collected... | reverse complement strand
TTTCTATTCTTTAACCACTGGAGTTCCAATTTCAGGAGAATATCTTGCAGCAAGTTTGTTTAAAAACACCAACAGTAGATCTCCTACGTTTACAAACAGGACGTCAGCAACTGCCACTCCATATACAAATTTTTATTACGATGGAAACATATACACTATTTTTGGAAACGGATCAGGAGCTACTCCTGCTTACACTCCAAACACTTGGCAGATAACCACAACATACACAAACAGCACTTACACGGTTAGAGACATTTTGGTAAATGGTAAAGCGCTGCCAAATATGGGATACTCTCTCAACACTGAAAACGGAAGTCTTGACACGTTCGGAAGGCGAGATTGGGATAATCCAGATGTGTTTTTTCAGGGTGATCTTGCGGCTGCCATCCACATTCGTGGGAGTTTAGCTTTCTCTCTCAGGAAACGATTTGAGCACGCCATGGCCTTTTCTTTCAAATTTGCCACAAGCTGAACCATGACTTTTCTTTCTTACAACGGACAACTCCGCGCAGAAACCGACGCTGACGTCATTGCCAACCTGCTTCGCAAGGGTTGGGTCGAGGCACCACAGCCGCCGTACGATCCGGCTACCGAAACCTGCCAGTGGGTTGATGGAGCTTGGGTGGTTGCTCCGATCGTTATTCCTGTTCCGACTCAGGTATCGATGTGGGCCTTGCGTGAAGCCACTATCATAGCTGGTGAGAAGGCTAACATCGAAGCCGCAATGAATGCGCTTCCTGAGCCGGACAAATGGATTGCTTGGAACCGCTGGGAATACAAGGAGAACATTGTCCGGGACAGTCCGATCATTCTTCAGCTCCAAAGCCTTCTCGGTTGGACCAATGATTTCGTGGATTCTCTCTACAAAGAAGCGGCATCCATCGCATCGAACCCGAATTAAACTCGCGGGTCAAACCGAGCGAGAACGAGAGATGACTGCGTTGGACTTGCTTCTCAAGAAGCCGCTCGATTGAAACGTGGCCGCCTCAACGCCATTTGTCCGCAGTCTCCTTCGCAATCTTTGGGCCGAAGCCCAATCTGCGAACATCACGCTGCTCGCAAAACTGACGGCCACTAACGCGTCGGCGGTCACAGCCGTTTCGTCTGGGAAAGTCCTGCAAAGCACTTCCGGGAACGGACGGAGCGTTACTTTCACGGTCAACGGGACCGAGGGAATCACTCCAACACAACTGGTTGAGGTTATGGACCGGTTGCTGAATCTATACGATGCGGCTGTGGTCGCCGGTAACTCGAGCGATTCAGCTCGGTATGCATACATGCTGGCGGCGCTCCGGCCAGTGACTGTCTATCATTCGACGTTTCAGTCTTTGATTCGATGACACTTTCTAAACGCATTGCCGCGGCTGTCCGGTTCGTGGTTTCACCGAAAGCCAGATATGAGGGAGCGCGGCACTCAACCAGCCGGTCGACGCTCCACGGTAGCGTTCAAGCCGCACGTTACGATATTGACCCGTACACTCGATACGAGCTGGTCCGTCGGTCGCGCTATTTCGAGAGGAACAACGCCTTCGTCAATCGCCTCGCCGACCTCTTCGAGCAGTACACTGTCGGGCAGGGTTTGGCGTTTTTCCCGGCATCGCAGGACACCGCTTGGAACGCTTCTGCTCTCCAGTATTGGAGAGACTGGACCAAGTTCGCAGATCTCAGTTCGCGCCTTTCGTTCGGGACGCTCCAAGGCGTCATCGCCCGCTCGCTTTTCGTGGACGGAGAGATCTTCGTTTTGCTGACACGAGGCGAGACAGGAAACCCTCGGATCCAGCTCATCGAGTCTCACCGGGTGGAGACTCCTCCGGATGCTAAAGCCAACGTCATCGACGGCGTAGAAATCGACAGCCGGGGACGACCAGTGGCCTACCACATTGCGACCGAAGACGCTCGCAAGGTAAAGACCTACAGCCGCGCCGCTGCGGAGTTTGTGGTCCACATTTTCGAGCCCGGACGCCCCGGACAGTACCGCGGTCTTCCGGCGCTCTACCCGGTGATGAACGACCTGCACGATCTGGATGATCTCCAGATTCTCGAGATGCAGGCCGCTAAGGACGCAGCGCAGGTGCAGCGGGTAATCAAGACCGCTGAGGGAGAAGTCTCCGATGATGATCTAATCCGTGGAACAGTCACCGGATCCGACAACGTCGAGCGATCGAGCTATTACAAAGATGTTTTTCAAGGATCCGCCGTTGTGCTGAAGCACGGCGATGAGTTCCAGCAGTTCGCTGTCGAGCGCCCAAGTGCCGCGACGAGCGGATACTGGGACTACCTAACCGCCAAGGTTTGCGCTGGAGTTGGGATCCCGAAAGAGATCGTCCTTCCGTCCTCGATGCAGGGAACTTCAATCCGGTCTGTTCTCGACATCGCAAATGCGTTTTTCCGGTCGCGTTCTTCGGTGATCGCTGACCATCTGAAACGCGTTTACGAGTATGTGATCGAGGTCGGAATCCAGAATGATCCGACACTGCAACCTTCTCCAGCAGATTGGTATCGTTCGAGCTACCGCTCTCCTAGAGCGATCAACGTTGACGTTGGTCGCAACTCAGCGGCTGCGGTTGCTGAGTTCAAGACTGGCATGCGTACTCTCCAGTCGATCTACGCTGAGACAGGCGAAGACTGGCGCGAACAACTGCGGCAAAAGGCGGCAGAGATTGCCTATGCACGCGATCTTGCCGCGGAGTTCAATGTCGACCGCGCCGAGATCATGACGCTGGATCCGAACGAACTCGCGTCACAAAACGCAGCAGACACCAATCAATGAAAACGTGGTATACCATCAAGGCATCGGTTCAGCCGCAAAAACCGACCGAGGTGATGATCTACGACGAGATCGGCGGCTGGGGTGTCACCGCCGCTCAGTTCGTTCGTGACGTTAAAGCGATTGGAGACGGTTCGATCAATGTTCGGATCAACTCTCCCGGTGGATCCGTTTTCGATGGGCTTGCGATCTACCACTACCTCTCGAACCGAAAGGACGTGACCGTCACGATTGATGGAATCGCCGCTTCAATCGCTTCGATCATCGCCATGGCTGGTTCCAAGCGTGTTATGCCGGAATCCGCGTATCTGATGATACACAACCCGTGGACGGGAGCAATCGGTGACGCAAATGATCTTCGCGAACAGGCTGATCTGCTCGACAAACTCGGTGAGACGCTTGCTGGCATTTACGCGAAATGCACCAAAAAGACCAAGGATGCGATTCGCTCGATGATGGACGCAGAGACTTGGATCGATGGTGCGACTGCACTAGCTGATGGATTCGTCACTGAGGTCTCTGATTGCCAACCGATTAAAGCCAACATCCGAAGTGACAGATTCACTCGTGCGCCTCAATCCGTTGTTCAAAACGCGGCACCTTCTGAACTCGAGGTTGATGATGACGTCTCGTGGGTTGACGGACCGTCAGTCTCATACGGAGAGATCGTCGAAATATCACGCAATGGAACTCTAAACGTTCCAGACGCTGGAATCTCAATCGTTGCCACACCAGAGGATCCGGCAGCTCTCGTGAAGAAATACCAACCTGTTGCAGGAACCGACGCTTTCATCGAAGGCGAACTGATGGTTGGGCTCAACTTTTCTCAGATCACGAAGATCGAAGACCTCAAGGTCATCGAAGTCGAAGACACTTTAGAACAACAGATAACCATGGAAAAACTTCTCAACGCATTGGCTGGGGTCGGGCTCGTCCCGTCTGCTCAGATCGACGAGGACGCCGCAGTTGCTGCGTTCAACACCGCTTTCGCTTCGGTTAACGAGGCCCACAAGACTGCCATCGAGGCTCTGACCTGCGAGCGTGACGCTTTGAAGGCAAAACTCGATGAGATTGCGAAGTCAGAGATCGCAAACAAAGTCGAAACCGCCATCAAGGAAGGCCGAATCAAGTCCGAACTCAAGGACCAGTGGATTGCTCAGATCGCTGCCAACTCTTCCGCCTTGGAACTGCTCAACTCGATTCCTGCTCCGGCCATCGGTGCTGATCCTGTTGGTGCCCCTTCGGAAAAACCTTCGGTCGATCTCCGCGCTGAGTTCGACGCGATCACTGATCCAAAAAAGCGCACTGCTTTCTGGTCCGCTCACAAGGCCCAGTTGCTGAAGAGCTAACAACAACAAACATACAACATGCCCAATACCCTCGACTCCGGCCTAAATGGGACGCTGATTTCCCAAGCGGGCCTTAACGCCTTCGTCGGTGCTTTTGCCCCGATGCAGGCATTCACCACCGACTTCGATCCGGCCCCGGCCTCGAAGTCTGACACCATCCAAGTGCCCTATGTTCCGGCCGCTTCCTCTGCTGCCGATTTCGCTGGCACCTATACCCGGCAGGACTCGACGCTGAACAAGCGCACGATCACGCTCAACAAACACAAGTTTGTTAGCTGGTATTTGAGCGATGTGGCCCTTGCAAAGAGCCCCGTTGTGAATCTCGAGCGGTTCGGTATGCAGAAAGGCTACCAGCTCGCCAAGGCTGTCTTCACCGACATTCTGTCGACCGTTACGTTGGCCAATTTCGGAGCCGCCGCTCACACCGGTCTTGCTGCGAACTTTGACTACCTCGACGTCGTTGACATCAAGAACGCTTGCGATACGGCCGACATGCCGGAAATGCCCCGGGCTCTGATCCTCGGTTCCGCGTACTACAACGCGCTGCTGAAGGACACTGTCATCAAGGACGCCGCAGCCCTCGGTGCGACCGCCAACCAGACCGGTAGCCTGCCGAACCTCACTGGTTTCACCACTCACCGTTCCAGTCTGATCCCTGCGAACGGCGAGAACCTTGTTGGTTTTGCCGCTTATCCGAGCGCCATCATCACCGCGATGCGCTACCTCCAGCCGTCCGGCCGCAGCCAAGACGGTATCTATCGTCCTGTCGCCGACGAGAACACCGGCATCACCCTCGGATATCGTGAGTTTTATGACAACGATTCCGGAAACGTCGTCGCCGTGCTGGAGTGCTTCTATGGATACGCTCTTGGCGAAGCCGCTTCCCTTAAGCGAATCGTTAGCGCCTAAGCCATATGAGGTCTGCAATTCTGATCGCCGACGGCAAGGTGATCCTTGGACCGGCTCCTTCCGCGCAAGTGGAGGCCGAATACAAGGCGACCGTGCAGGTTGGTGGAAACGGTGCTCTTTTGGTGGAGCTGTGGTCGGAAGATCGTGGCCGCGAGAAGCGCATGAAATTCGCGGCAAGTGTTCCCGCTGCTGCGACTGAAAAACCGTCCAAAAAGAAGAGCTGATGAACATCGCAGACACGGCACTCGCGCAGGGATTTGACGGATTGCTGGCAATCGCCGGTGACACCGTCACGTTCCGCGGAGTGTCCGTGTCTGCGGTTATCGACTGGACGCCATTCGACGAAAAGCCTCCCGGGGCCAACCTCCCGGATTTCGACGAGCAGTCCACCAGTCGAATTGAGATCAAGACCAGTGCTGTTGCGTCGACTCCGATCGTCGGCGAGATCATCACGACCACTGGCCCGGTTTATCACCGCATCGCCAAGGTGAAATTCAACGGGTCAGCGTGGATCCTTGAGTGCGAGGTGAACCTGTGACCGTGACCTTCAAGACGAACCTTGATCGGTTCAACGACGCGCTCGCCGATTACCTAGCGGTGACCCGGCTGTCGACGCAGGAGGCGGTTGCGAAGAAGTCTGCGGACTTTGCGTTCCGTTTGAGCACGAAGATGAAGTCCTTTTCCCCGGGAAAAGGCGTCATTCGTGCTGAACGATTGGCCGCATTGAAGTCTGGAGAAGGTGTCAAGATTCGTCCTTCCGCTTGGGAACGAGCCTACAAGACGCAAGGCGTTTCGCAGGACATCAAGACGCGCAAGTTCGCGTTCAATCGTCGCGGCAAAACCTACGGATCGAAACGGATCAAAGGTGGCAAGCGACTGAACCTGCAAGCGATAGCAGTCCAAAAGGAACTCAACATCCGCGAGAGTGGCCGCGGGTTCCTCGGATACTCCACAAGGCTGAAAAGCGTCATCCAAAAGTTTGCGATCAAAGACGACATCGACGTCTACAGGACGCTGCTCGATCGCTACAACCGATTCCTGTCGTCTGTCGGTTTTAAGACCGATGCCGACAAGGCCGAGATGACTTTCAAATGGGGCGGCAACAAGTCTTCCGGAGAGATCGCTGTCGCCCTGCAGAAGCCGAAGCAGCAGACCGCAATCGCCCAAGCCTTGGACGAAAGCCGCGCGGATATGCTCGAGTACATCCTTAAGCGCCAGAACCGCGCCAAGGCACCGCTGCGATCAATCTGACATGCTCGCCATAGGATCCATCCAGTCGACGGTCAAGGCGCAGATCGACGCGAACGCGTTCTTTTCTGCGGCTCCTACTGTCGCCTGCATCATCGACGATGGCACGCAGGACGGAGCGATCGAAACGCAGCTTCGGTCGAAAGGGTTCGTGATCGTGCTGCCAAACATTCTCAAGGCCGGACGACGGGACCTTGGCGGTGGGAGACTTGCTCTCGACGCCGAGTTCGTGGTGCGGGTGCTCGCAAACCCTCACGTCAACACCGAGGTAGGCGGCGCAAATCGGAACGTGTATTCCGCGATCGGCGCGGTCGTTTCGTCAGTTCTTTCATGGAACCCGGTGAACGCTGGGGACCGGAAGTTCGAGGCCGCAGCAGAGTGGCTTCAACTAACAACGCAGGATCCCGGGCTGATGGCCTATGACCTGTTTTTCACCAAACTCTCAACCCTCAACTGATAGAAAACACAAATGAACACCGGAGCAGTCATCCTCGGCAACCACGGCTTTTTCACGCCAGAACTCAGCCCCACCAGTCTTCGGACTGTCAAACCCGCGGCGAACGACGCAAGCTGGGTCGATCTCGGCATTCTTTCTGAGGTCACCGTTCAGCACGAGCGCGAGGAGCGCGATATTTTCGCTCCGACTCCCGGAGTGTTGCGCCTCTATGATGTGCTCGAGACCAAGCGCCAGCTCTCGATCAACCTCACCGCGCAGGAGATGAGCCCGAAGGCGTTCGAGCTGATCTGGGGAACGCTGGCTCTGACCGGCGCTTCGACCCAGTACAACCCGCTCGAAGGATCCACCAAGCGCGGCTGGCTGAAGCTCCAGCAGTACGGCCAGAACGACGCGATCTTCAACACCGTCGACGTCTGGGTGCAGATCAAAATCTCCGGTGAAGTCAGCTCCGGAGAAAACATCGTCGCCGCAACGTTTGAGGCCCGAGTTTTGCACTCGACCCTCAACACTGGAACCCTCGCCTAAGTAGGACCAAGCCATGCCAGCCGATCCGATCACTCCGGCCCGTGCTGCGGCATGGGACAATACGAGCCCCACAGGGAAGACAAATTCCCTTGGGGCCTCGTTTGAAAACACCGCCCCGTTTCCGGACTCGACTCCGATCGGGAAGGGTTTTGCGCTCGCTCCAAACACTGGACCCGACGGAAACACGGTCAGCAGAGCGGCGGCATTCGACAATACTGGTGCCGTGGAAAACACCGGAGGCATATCTGGTGGCGTTGCCGACATGACGTTGTCTAGCCCGTCGGCGAACACTGTTGGGCGTGCAGCAGCATGGGACAATACCGCACCAACAGCGGATTCATCGGTCGCCAATAAAGGGTTCGGATCCGTCACCAATGTTGCCCCTAGCGAGAACAACGTCACTGTCCAGACTTCGTTCGATAACAACCCGCCGACGCCTATCGACTTGAGTGCTGAAGGCACATTCACTGTCGATCCAGCAACCGGAATCGTCCTGCAAGGCGAGACCTCTCCGGTCAACGGTTTGACGACTCCAGCAAGTCCGATTGGCGTTCCTTACACAACCACACTTGTCGCTGGCACCAATTATCTGGTGCAGGCCGGAAGCCGCGCATCTTCAGTCACCGTCACGCTGCCGGATCCTCCGAGCCTCACGCAGCGCATCGAGATTGCGGACACGTCGGGCCAAGGTGTTTCGTTCCCCATCACGGTGAACGCCGGAACAAAAGTCGTCTCGGATACCAACTCGTCGACGTACACCATAAACAGAAACTTCGCCGTGCTGGTGCTGAGTTACACTGGGACCGCGTGGAAGATTCTCTGACATGAGCTGGAACATCGAGAAGCCCGGGGACCAAATTAACGGTCCATCAAACATCACCGGAAACCTCACGGTCGATACGAACACGCTGTTCGTGGACTCGGTCAACAACCGTGTTGGTGTGCTCACGACAAGCCCAACCGTTCCGCTCGACGTTGTTGGGAACGCCAAGGTCTCGGGGACGCTTAGCGTCCAAGGTCGAGACATTAAGTCCTCCATCCGCGCTGCCGCGAGCGACTACGCTGGGATTTGCGGGGCTGGCAACATTGGGTCTTCCGCGTTTGCAACTACGACGCTGACGGGGCAGGCGCTTGGGACAGGAGACTTCTCTGTGTGGGCGCGCTTTAAGGTCCCAACATCAGTCAATTCTGCCGATACGCCTGTAGTCTTTTCGATTGTAGAAGGAGCGTCGAATTACATGGGAATGATGCTTAATAGCATCAACGCTTGGAGCGTAAACAAGACCGTTTCCGGCGTTGCCGCAAACGCTGATCTGACAGGATTCACCGCATCTTCCTACGCGGGGCAGGTCGTCGATGTAGTTTTAGTGAGTCAGTCTGGAGTGATGTCAGTATATCTGAACGGAACCCAATTAACACTATCGAACACCTCTAGTGGCTTTAACTGGACGTCATCGGCAGCATTTCGAGTTGGAGGTTACTTCACAGGAAGCCAGAACTTTACTCAACCAATCTACCGCTCCGTCCTGTTCAACCGCGCACTGAGTGCAGCCGACGTGACGGATCTCATCGAGACCGGAGTCAGCCCTGCCGACCAGTGGGGGACGCAGACTCAGCTAGCGAACACGACCACCAATAACGGAGGCTTCGAGACTGCTGGAGCAGGAGGGGCAGACGTTTTTGCGAACTGGGGTGAGTACACCGCTGGCACCGCTTCAATCATCAGAGACACGACAGACTACAGTCCTGATCTCGGAAGCACTGCATCCGCCAAAATGACCGGAACTGACGGGACTGCTGTCAGCTCCTTGTACAACAACGGGGTGACGCAGTTTTCGGCGGGGAAACGATATAGAATTAGAGCCGCTCACAAGCGAACTGTGGCTTCAAGCATTTCTTGGAGGACTGTTTCAACAAACATAGCGGTGGCGACATTTAATATCACAACCGCTTGGGCGAACTATTCTGGCGAGTTCGTCATGCCGACGACTGAGTTTTTGAAGATCGACACAAGTGGCGCTTCAACGCTCTGGGTCGACAACGTCATCTGCGAGCGCATCGGTGCCATCGTCGACTTGGATTTCACCAAGGGGCTTGGTTCAGTCGCCTACGATCGTTCGACCAACAATTTGGACGGAACGCTGGTTGGCGGCGTCACTTGGACCGATCCAAAAACGCAGCCTGTGGTGCTGGAGGCTGGTAGCACTTCTGCACCTTCTTTAACAATATCCGGTGACACCAACACTGGTTTTTATGCCCCAGCCGCGGATACACTTGCGATGGCTGTTGGTGGTAGCAATGCAGTGTACATAGACAGCAGTCGTAGACTTGGCATTGGCGTGACTCCGTCATATCCTTTGCACCTTGTATATAACGGACCGTCCGAATTCCGGATCCAAAACTCAAGCGCTTCTGGCATCTCGACAATCAGTTTTGTTGCAGGTGGTCAAAGCAATCCTTGGTATCTCTACACAGACCAGAACCGGAGTTTCGTTTTTCAAGACAGCGGGACCCTCCGGATGGCATTCGATTCGTCTGGAAATCTTGGCCTTGGGACAGCGTCCATTGGACAAGCCAAGTTTGAGATTGGCGGAAGCGCGACAGGTCAACGCATCCTGTTCTCAAACACGGCTTCAAACACGGCCGCAAGGACCATGTTCGCGATCGGATACAGGTCGGGCGGGTTGAGCGCGTACGGGTTTGACCCAATCGTATGTGCCACGGAGACCCAGTACGATGACTCCTACGGTCTGAAATTCTTCACCGGACCGACGTCCGCAATCGGGCTGCACATCAACTACCAAGGCCGACTCGGAATCGGCATGGCCGACTCGATGCTAAATCGGGTCCAAATCCAAGGCGCAGGGCAGACAACGACATCCGTGGCTGACAACGGCGACGGCTCTGCGCTGTTTTTGTCTGACACTGGTGTGGCAGGAAACAACGGCGGACTGCTTTTGCTCGGATCGGCGAGCGCAAACGGTCAAAGGCCGCACGTTGGCATCAAGTCCGTCCTCAACGACGCGACCGCCTACGGCACCGCTGACATGATCTTCGTCACGCGGACGACTACCGCTGCGACGACGCTGTCGGAAAAAATGCGGCTGACAAAGGATGGGAATCTGCTGGTCGGAATGACTTCAGCGGCGACTTCAAGCGCTAAGACTTTGCACCTCGGAAACGCTACCGCTCCGTCGGCCAATCCTTCGGGAGGCGGTGTCCTCTATGTGGAGGGTGGTGCGCTCAAATACCGCGGATCCTCTGGAACGGTCACAACCATTGCCAACGCTTAAACCATGAACTGGAAAATCGAACAAATCTGGGTCAAGCCGGTCGACGGCAACCTTACCAACGTCGTCGTAACCGCCGCTTGGCGGTGCAACGGCGAGCAAACCGCCGACGGCAAGACGTACGGCGGCACCTGCTACGGCACTGCTTCGTTCTCTCCGGCGGATCCTGCTGACTTCATCGACCTTTCCAATCTGACAGAGTCCGACGTGCTGAACTGGGTCTGGAATTCCGGCATCGACAAGGTTGCCACCGAGGCATCCGTCCAGCAGCAGATTGACGATCAGATCACGCCTGCCATCGTTGTCCCGCCGCTCCCGTGGGCGGTCTAACAACGAAACCACATGGAACCAAAGATCACCATCGAACTCACCTCTGCCGAAGCCCAAGCGCTCGTCAACTGTCTCGACATCGCAACCAAGGCTGGCGGCCTTCAGAACGCCCGAGTCGCGTTGCCGATTGCTGAGAAGATTATGATCGCGGCGGAGGCTTTGAAGCCCCAGACCAATGCAGTCGAATGATGTCACAAACCACGTCCACGACGTGCGAGATGGAGCGATTGGGATGGCCTCTGGGCTGTCCTCTGCGCTGATCCACTGGCTGCGACCACTTGGGGAGGTCGCATCCCACATCGGCTCCATCGCGACATGCATCATCGCGTGCATTATGCTCTATCGCATACTGCGCGGCACAAAGAAGGAAGAGGCAAAAGACAAACCAAAGGAAACGAATGACTAACTGGAAGACCACTGTTGCCGGAATCGGAGCGATCCTCGTGGCTGTTGGAGGCGCTCTCGTGGCGCTGTTCGACGGCAACCCAATGACCAATGTGGATCTCACGGCGACCATCGCCGCGGTCTCCGCTGGCATCGGTCTGATCGTTGCTTCGGATTCCGTTAAGCCCAAGGGAGAGTGATTCTCGACTGGATCACCGAACTGTATCGCGAGAGGGGAGCCACCGAAGGCTCCTCTCTCTTTGGAGTTGTGGCAGTCGAGACGGATGCCTCCGGTCATTGGCTGATCTACCGCGACGCGCACGACTACGCAGCCAAAACGCACCGGATGCGTGGGGTCGAGTTCTTCGAGCGCTTTGAGGTAGTTGCAGGCCGCGGATGAACTGGATCGAACAAATCATCACGGCGCTCCTCAAATGGCTGCACGGACTCGCACGAGAGGACAAGACCGGTGAAGAAGCCAAAGGCCAAAAAGATCTTCGCGACGATCTTCGCCGCCGGATTGACGATCACGAGCAACGGATGCGCCAGCCGAGTGATTCTTATCCCAAGCGGTGATCCGGTTCGGCTGGCCGAACCAGTCAAAGCCCGCGTCTGGGTTCCGGACTCAAGCGGGAAGATCGTCCAAAGCCAAAACCGCGTGACGATCCCTGCCGGCTGGTACGCTTTGCCGAGAAACTGAAACCCAAATGGACACGAAAACAGAAACCCTCCTTGGCGGCCGGATGATGGTCGCCGCTTACGTCGACGGCAGCAACGAGACCGTGAAGGTCCGGCAGCTCCCGATTCGACTCCTCCCCCAGTACCTCGCCGCCATCGACGACGAGCCAAAACTCGTGGAACTCCTCTGTGACAAGCCCGCGGGCTGGTCTGATAACTTACGTCTTGAGTCGCACGAGGCGATCCTTGCGGCCGGGGAGGAGCTGAACTCCGAGTCTTTTTTCGCGTGGCTCCGCCGCCGGGTTTCGCGGCAGGAGCGGCTGGTGCCGGGGTCAAGCGGCGAGTTGGGAAGGCAGCTTCTGTCAACCTCGCCGAGCATGTAGCGGAGTGCGCGGTCCGCTTAGGGATGACGGTCTCCCAAGCCGTCGATCACAGTCCGGCCCAGCTTCGACTTTTGATGGAGGCAGCCTCTCGGATTGACGCATCTGATGGGCTCCTCAGTCTGCACGTCACCTACGCCGCGACTGTTGCGACGCAGGTCAAGGAGGGTCGCCCCATTATGGAGCGACTCCAGAAGCAACTACTGAAGAAAGCGAAGGGCCATGGCTGACACAAATCTGCGGATCAAAATAGGGCTGACTGGATCGGCGGAAGTCGCCTCTGGCCTCAAAGCCATCGGCGGCGCTGCCAGCAGCCTCAAAACGAGCCTTCTAGCCATCGGAACGGCTCTGGCTGGGGCTGCTGGTCTCGGGGCCCTTGGCGCGGCTGCTGTGGCCACTGCGAGGCTGGGAGGTCAACTGTCTGATCTGTCGGCTCGGACTGGGATCTCCGCCCGGTCACTGATAGTTCTGCGGCAAGCCTTCCAAGACGCTGGAGTGGGTGCCGAGGCTGTCGGCGGAACGATCAATCGCCTGCAACGCACGATCGTTGAGGCCGCCTCCGGTGGTGGCGCTGCTGCCGATGCCTTGGCTGGCCTCGGGATCTCGGCTCAGAGCATCGCAACGCTTGCGCCGGAAGACCAGTTTGCGCAGGTCGCCGCTGCCATCTCCGCAATCGCAGACCCGGCCCAGCGTTCCGCGGCTGCCATGGCGATTTTCGGGAAGTCCGGGGCTGAATTGCTGCCACTCTTTGCAGAGGGTGGAGCTATCCAAAACGCTGAGAAGGTCCTCGGCAACATGCCGGACGTCCTTTCCCGGAACGTCCCGGTTCTCGACGCCATCTCCGACTCGTTCGATCGGCTACCAAACAAGGCGACCCAGTTGTTTGCCGGTATCCTCGACCAGCTTGGCCCCACTGTGCAGGCAGTCCTCGAGGCTTTCGAGTCAATCGACCTCACGGGTATCGGCCAGAAGATTGGGGCATTCGTCGGGGTAGCAATCGACGAGTTCAAGGCTGGGCGCTTCGGCGACTTCATTGCTTTGACAGTCGAGGCCGGATTTGAGCTGGGAATCAATGC
>Ga0255172_1000350_pt1 | contig 13547 bp, 15 predicted proteins | sample Atl_Yuk_RepC_8d_FD_189952 | JGI IMG/M metagenome (GOLD analysis project Ga0255172, IMG submission 189952) | Freshwater microbial communities from Altamaha River, Georgia, United States - Atl_Yuk_RepC_8d | ecosystem: Environmental > Aquatic > Freshwater > River | place: USA: Georgia | collected... | reverse complement strand
TCGTTTGGTTCTAAATTCATTGGAATAAGAAATGTAGATGATCTGTGAATCAGTTAGAGTACGATTCATTCGATTAATTGGATCGCGCTGGGCCCATTGAAGATAGATTCTGCCACTTGCATCCTTTTTAACCTCAGGATAAAGAGTAGAAGGATCTAATTCTTTAAATCCAATTATGTCCTTGGGATTTGTTAGGTTATCGTAAATTATTTCAAAAGCCAAATGACCCTCAATCAACCACTGATAGAAGTATTGCCATGCTGAGATTCCGCCTTCGAAACCCCAAGCATTGTAAATCTTCTCGAAGTTCTCATGATATTTTTCAAGTATCTTTTGTTGGTAATTGAGACGCTCGTCCTTATTACGGCCACGATAATTAATCTCTCCAACTAGGTCGTTTGGATAACAGAATCGGTTATCTTGATCGTAAACGATTGCGTCATCAGTTATCGTTTCAAGAATGAATTCAATTTCGCCGTTAGAGGCTAGGTCCCTAAGCCTTTCCCTTTTTTGAACGTAGTCAAGTTGGAAAAAGGCTATTGATTTGTTCTTAAGTGTTGAGGTCGTGTCGGACAGAGCCAGCGTAGCTTTCATCAGGTCATCGCCCAATGCGTTGTTGAATCCTGAGAGTTGGCCCTCAATGTAACCAATTGCTTGAGAGTTCTTTACGAGCAAATCGTCGTATTTCATACCGAACCTGCTTAGTGCAGTTAGTCCGGACCTGAGGCCTCTCATTGGGTTACTATCTAAAAATCCTGCCATTTAATTTTATGTTATTTCAAAAAGTCTGAAATTTGTGACCTAGTAGCAATAGATGGATCACGAGAGTAGTCGACTTCTCCGACCTTATGAACGTGAGGCCAATCTATTAAGCCTAGGTATCGCATTTCTTCTCTGTTATATTTATCAACCAGGAACTCGAATTTAATTCCAGCAAACTGGCTAATTGATTTTATGAAGTTTCGGTTGATTCCTCCGAATGGATTCATTTCAGGTAATCTAACTCGTTTCGGATATTCAATAAACTCGCCCTTTGAATCAGTTAGATTGGACAGAATTGGCATTATTGCCCGTAAGTAGGTTCTAATGAATGTTCGTCTTAGACCTTGAGGAATGACCTTTAAGTTTAGTCCAATCTCAAATGGACCCTCTTGACCCAGGGATATGAAAATTGGGCGGTTATCAATGTAAGGTTTCTTTCCCTTTGATATGCCAGCGACGTAATCGTCCAAGCTAGGTAAACCGTCATTTCCTCTGATGTTTGTCGAAATGAAGGTATAAGTATGGCCTGGGATCAAAAATGGCACTTGAAAAGATTCGTCAATGAATCTATGGTTTGGGCCTTCCGGCACAAAGTCTGTGACAGAGCCAGTTCTTATGAATTCTTGAATCTTATTGATTGCCATTACTATCTTTTATATTGATTTGAACAGAAAGTTTTCGGTAATTATGCCGAATTTTAATCCTCTAACTGCTGCGAACTCCTTAGCTGCCTCAAACTTGGCCTGATTAACGATGTACTGTTTTGCAGCATAGACGTAATTAGCAGTCTGTTTATCGGTCATTCGGTTTGGGGCAGTTGGTGGTTTCGTGTACTTATCAGGTTTGATCTCAATTAGCCAGGATTGTTCGTTTCCGTCATTGTCCTTGGTTACAATATAGAAATCCACATAGTACACGTGACCACGTTGATCCAATGGGCTGTAATACGGAATACCGACCGGCTCACTAGAGTACTTGAGCACGGTTGGGCTATGATCACACCACTTAAGAAATTTAAACTCCCAGCTTGATCTAAATATTATTTGACTTGGATCGCCTACGTATTTTGAAGGATTAACTGGTCTAAAATAGCCCTGTCGAATTTGACCGGCTCTAGGTTTTAGAAAGGTCTTAATGTTTTTCGGTTCTTTCTGCTTCATACTGTTATTTATAGATACGCCATGTCGAACACAGTTTCACTAAAATAACAATTAATCCATTGATTGAACTCGTGCAGATCGTAGTCTTGATCCCTATGATGAATGAACGAAAATAGATCGTTAATGTCCTTTATTTTTTGCATTTCTCGAAGATCATCGACCGAATTAAATTGTCGCTTAAGATCAGAGATAGCCTTATTCCAGAGAAAGACTGAATAGCCCTGTTTTATGAAATTCATCATTTGAGTTTTACCAGCTTTATCTCTATCAAATAAAACTCTAGACGCGCCCTTTGCTCCAAGATTAGAAAAGATACTTCTAGCCTTTGAAGCACCAGATGTTGCAATGCAATTCTCTAAAAGCAGAGCATCAAATTGACCTTCTGTCATTAGGATGGGTCGACTGAAATCTATGTTTAGAATGTTGAAATAGTTATTCAAGAAGTTAGCGTCCTCAACCAATTCCCTAGCGAGACCTCTTTGAGAAAAAATATTTGCCAGGTCAGAATACGACTTGATTATGTACTTCCGGTCAGAATTGGGATCTAGGGATCTTATTGAAAAGCCGAGAAGTCGCCCTGACCTCTTATCGAAATTAAAAATGTAAACCTTATTGTCGCTAGAATCGGTGTACAGACAATCGCCAAAATCTTCGATTAGAGTGAGATCCCTACCCTTAATGTATTGATAAGCTCTTGAATCTTCAGAAACTGCATCTAGCCTCTTTAACGAGAATCGATTAATTACGTCAGTTATTGTGACGAGATCGCTAGTGTTTGATGTGAGAAATCGGACAAGCTGATTCTCGGTTCGCTTTACTTGAACAGGTTTATACTCAGCTTCAAGTAAAAAACTTGGCAGCATGATTCCGTGTTCCTTACTCATTCGAGCAACGAACTCACCGATTGGCATGTATGCCATACAGCCATCGTTAAAGCATTTGTAAGCTCCAGTATCTAAATAGAGATTACCGCGTTTTTTCGAAACCTTTTTTTCAGAGTCACCACAAATTGGGCAGGCGAAATTAAGTTTTCGAGAACTGTGCTCCTCAATCTTTTGTTTTTCCGGCACATCATGAAATTTCTTACGTAGTAGAGTTTCAAGAAATGCGGTTATTTCCTCAACCTTCATTAGCTAATTCTACAGTCTTTTGCACCTTTGGTTTTATCGCGGTTTTATAAGCCTTTTCCAAGTCGTATCCCATTTTATAGTAGTCCTTTCCGGTCTTAACTGCTTTTTCGTACTTATCAGTTTGCAACCATGAACCTCCAGTTGGAGTATTAATTATTTCAGTCCACCCGTTTTCTCTTAAGTATTCTTGCATCTTTTCAGTTGGGATAGCGAATGGATCGTCGACCTCAACTCCTTTCTTCTTCGCAACTCGATCTCGGTACTTCTTCAATTCATGCTTTGGCACAATGACTGTGTTTAGACCGAATTTCGAAATGGATGAAATGTAGATTGGGAAAAGTTCAGCTGGCACCTGCTTATCCGGATTACCGATGAATTCTTGACAGCTTTCAGGAATTTCAGAGTACTCAAGAGTTTCAGAATTCACAGCGTACAGAGGATAGGTTTCCTCAGGCGTGAAGTCCTTACTGCGACTTCTAGACTTTATGACTTCAACCTTACGAGTAAGAGATGGAGTTAATTCCGGATAGCCCATTGCGACTAGCAACTTATTAATAGGTTCAACTATTAATCTAAAGAACTGCTGATCTCGATCGATTGGCACTGCAAACTCTTCCGGAAACGATCCTGGCGAATAGGCAAAAATATCAAAGCCGTGCTCGTTTTGGGCAGCGTAGTAAAACTTAATCTTTGAACCGCTTCTGATAAGCTCGTACTTTTGGTTATTGGTCTTTTTAATTAGGTGATTGTGGTATGCTGCGGCTCTGCCGTAGATTGGCATACCGGTTTCAAGTTCAAGAGGGTTTAGTTTCTTAACGTAATCCTCATAAACTCGAACTGAGAAGTTAAATGCAATCTCATCGACTGACAAGGCCATCAATTCAGTTTTAATATCGCTAAGCTTTGGAATGAGATCTCTTTCAAGGTCTAGTGAATATCCCAGATCAAGCAGTTCCCAATAGAGAGTGTTTAGGTGTTTACGTGCCCAGATGGGATATGAGGCTTGGATAGCTTCAAGGCCCTTAATAATTAGAGATTCTTTATCGAGCAGCTTCTCATGCTTATTATCTTTGTACGAAACTTTAAGTACATACTTCTTTTTTGCGAGCCAAATTCCGGCTCTGGAAAGATTCTCAAGCTCGAAGTTTTGGCGATTGTCAGTATTGAAATGAGCCGCATACTTCTCAAACGCTTGCTCAAAGTAATTCTTGAGACGATGGCGATTTATCGCTAAACAAAACTCAAGAGCCTCACGATCGGTTAGAGTTAGGCCCTCGACTGATTGGACTGCGAAGTCAAAGCATAAATACACCGAGTCGGTATCTGTATAAACTGCTGCTTCTTTTTGAATTTGATTAACTGTCATACCTGCAATTCCAAGCTTTTCATGCAATTCAGTATCAAGGTGCCACTTGTGTTGAAAGTAGTGGTTGACCGCTTTAATTGAAAACTTTATGAGATCTTGGCCCTGTAGTGTGATTGACTGGGCAATATCATTGTTATGGAAGTAAAAATACCGGTTTCCAAAAGCTCCATAAAAGGAGTTAATCAAGATTTTTATTGCGTTCTGCTTTAGATCTAGTGATTTGATCTGTTGTTCCAACTGTTTTGACATAATACTGTTTTGTACTCTAAATACACGATTTGGTTTATTCTACCAAATAAATAAACAAAAAGATGTCACCGAGTGAAAGAATTCACACCAGATAGAGTTAAAGTGAACCGGGCTTTCCCATTCATGCAGAACTTTCCATTTAATGAGGATTTCGAGATTGAGATCGCGAATCATCCGGTGCTTGCCATGATGTACGATGAAGACTTTGAAACGAGTCGAAAGGCTGAGCCTCGGCTAATCAATTTCGCGTACAAAGGAACTCCAACCAAGGTCATGGTATCGATTTTAAACAACGAACTTGAGTGGATTTCAGAAAAAGCTGAAAACATTACTAAACTTGATAAAATAAGCAAAAGAATCAATAGGGGACTAAGGTCTCATGATATTCTGCTAAAGAGAGACATTTCAATCGAGGCAGATGAGTGGCTAAAGCAAGTAAGTGACCGTCGAAGTTCACTGAGCCAAGAAACATTCAATGAAGTAATTCAAACACTATTATCTGGAAAATCTCTAGCGGAATCAGCCGGCATAATTAGGTCAATAAATAAACTGTATGCAAAAAAAGGAGTGCTTAAATTGTCGGAACATAATCTGAACATCATTTATACTTATCTGCATTTTAGACTTGTGTACACAAAGCTAATCCTTGGAATAGTGATTGCTTCAAAAATATCCCTATAATAAATGGATCAATTAGACCAGTTTCTTGAGTATCTGTACATAGTTGAAGAAACGACTACTGAACTGACGACCTCTCAAGTGCAAAAGCTCGAAACAATTCAGACGAAGGTTGCTGAAATCGTAAAAAAGGTTGAACACTACGCTGACTCAATAGGTAATCTGTGCCACTCATCGCAACCGGAAAAGGTTCAAGTAACACAGCCTGAAAGACAGTTAGAACTTGCAATTAGAGAAAATTCAGTAATGAAGTTCTCTGAGTTTGAGGAAATTAACGAAAAGATTGCACACCGAGGAAACAAATGGGTTGTACTAAACAAGAAAGGGGATAAGGTATTGGGCACCCATTCAAGCCGAGAAAAGGCAGTAAAGCAATTACAAGCAATTGAAATAAGCAAGGCAAAGCATGCTGGGTAAAAGACTAAAAACATTTTCAACATTCATTCTAGAAAGAGCTGATTGGGATTTCGCTGATCACTATAAGAAGTACTTGGGCAAGATGCCAGGCGATGAGACTATGTTCTCAGCGATTAAGGATCTTGATGAAACTGTAAATCGTCTTGAAGACAAATACTGGTATAATCGAGAAGGTCGAGACTTTCGATATCCTCACTATGCTCTCGACATGAAAATTCACGAATGGCCTGATCTCGACGAATGGGCCAAGCTTACGGGTCACTCAGCTGAAGAGCTAGAGGACGATAGATCAGGACTCGAAGATTCGATGTACCGAGACTGGGGAACCTTCATGGAAGAGACTTACGAAGATTACTCAGAACACTACGCTGATTCATTTTCATGGTTAAGACAAGTCGGAGTCGGCGGAAAATCTGGAGGTTGGCTTTTGTTAGCACCAAACACCGACCATAGTGACATAGAGAGAAATCTTGAAGAGGCAATGGATAAGTATCTCACAGCGGCCGATCTAGTTGAGAACAATCCTGACCTAACTCGAATACTTAAAAATGAGGAAGAGGCCGAAGAGCTTGCTGACCTGGGAATACTTGATCAAGAGCAAATTGATCTTGCAAGGGAAGCAGTTGAGGCTCAAGATGAGGCACTAGGCTCGACACTAAGTGCGGTTAGAGAACTAGAAGAGATTGAAGAAGATCTTGAAATGGTCGTTAGTGATATCCAAAAGTTCAGAGAGACTTGTAAACAAAAATTCTATGAGTGGGTCGATTATCGATACAATCAACAATAAAAACAAAATACGATGAAGTACTTAAAATTATTTGAAAGCTTCTTAGCTGAATCAGCTAAACCTAAAATTTCTTATACTCAAGTTGATAAAAAAGCCTATACTACTCAAAGTAAAGGACTTGAATTTTCTGTTAAAATAAATGGAAAAGAGGCGAAGGGTTTTTGGAAACCTAGAGCCAGATACATTTCAGACGGCGTTGATGTTAATGAATTACAGGGAAATGATGGTAGTCGTTTTAAAATTTTTAAATCAGGTGGAACCAATAAGGCTTATGAGATTAGTGCCAATCTTAAAGAACTTGAAAAGCAGCCAAAGGACCTAAGCTTCACAGGGCCAATTCTTGATGTAAGTGGGCTAAAGGGTGAGTTCGTTAGCAAGATTACGAATGCAATCAGTCAGCTAAACAAAGAGGCTAGTGAACTAAGATCAATGGGTTTCTCAGATGATTCTCCAGGAAAGGCTGAATTATCTAAAGACTTCCTAGAATACTTTAATTTAACTGATTAATTTTGACAGATCGTATCTGTGCTTTGAGATCACGAATTTTTCCTTAGTATAAATGGCTTCTCTAGCCTTTCCGTGCTTAACGATGTATCCGTCAAGATCGTCGATTAGATCATATATCGTGACCTCATGTTTTCCAGCAAGCTTACGCATACCTCGACCTATTGATTGACGTATTGTGATCTCAGATTTGTAACTCTCAGCGAATATGATATTATTAACCTTCTTTAGGTCAATTCCAGTCGAGAAGGTTCCATAGCTCGCAACAATCACCGCCCCGTCTTCGCGCTCCATTGCCTCCTTAAAGTCAGCTCGATCATCTCCATCCACTCCGCCGTCAATGTAGTAAGAATACGGGTTCCATTCCTTAATCTTATCGCAAATTCGTTGACCGTATTGATCCTTAACGTTGATGAAGAGAATTAGAGTATTGCCTCCAAGTTTCTTAATGAACTGTGAAATGAAATTGATTCTGGGTTCATAGCCTACAATGAATGCTCTTTCTGCTTCAAATAGCTGTTTACCTGCCTGACCCTGTTCACGAAGCTTCTTATAATTTGCAACAAATGGCTCAGTCTCAGGATAATCTAGATAGACCATTCTGATGTAAACGTTTGGAGAATGCTGTTGATCGATCAAAAAGCTTGATTTAAGAGTCATGCTCAAAGGCCCCAAGTATTCTTGGATTTTAAAGAAGTCAGAGTACTGTTCTTCGATTTGAATGGTACCGGATAGCCCGAGTTTGTACTCAACGTTAGTTGAAGCCAACAGAATGTTCTTAATTGAATCACCTCTGCTTGTGTGACACTCATCGATACAGAGAACCGAGAAATTTTTAAAAAAATCAGCGTCCTTATTCTTTAGGCTCTGATAGGTTGAGATCACCAGATCTGCATTTTTAAATTTTTCATCGGAATACTTGTTGGTTCCACCGACTGAAAGAACGTTGTAGTTGATTAATCCAGTCGCATAGTCCTTTTCGAACTTTTCAGCAGTCTGGCCAACAAGAGAAATGTTTGGAACGACGATTAATGCCTTTTTTGATTGACTAACGATTCCCTTACGCTTAAGAAAAGACAAGTAGAGGTAGAGGATTAGCGTTTTACCAGCAGACGTTGCAAGTTCCTGTGAACAGAACTTGTATTTTAGAGCTCGGTGAGCTGCTTCTAATTGATAGTCCCTAAGCTCAATACCGGTTCCGTCCAATAAAACTGTAGCAAAAGTATTTAGTTGATCCTTGGTGAATTTAAGATTCATGAGCTCATCGAGACCCTCAATGTTTATCTCATACTCGTACTTCTTTGCGAAATTAAGGACTTCTTTCCATAAACCAACTCCAATTTTAAGTTCTGGATCAATGAATTTATCGTATCCGTCCCATAGTTTACGTTTATAGAGTTTGTTGAAGTGATAACCCTTCTGTCTTTTTCTAAAATAGAGTTGCAGGTCCTTTAATTCACCCTTTAAATCGTGTGAGACTAGCTGTAAATGGCGCCGGTCGTCGGTTACTCTAAATGTTAACAAAATTTCAATTAATTTTTAATGCCCATCCAATAGTTTTTGGACATCTAGACGAGTTTTTATCCCGAATAGCACTGCATCAATAGTCTTAATGGATTCAGCGTAGAATGCTATTTGATTCTCAACCTGCTCAAGCTTTTCCTTTATTGAGGCAGTCTTTCCATCCACAATTGTGCTCTTTTCGTTGGAATTGTACCGAACTTGATGACTTTTTGAGGCATCTATCCATTCTTCTCCCTTTTTTTCACGATAAGTTTTCTTCAACTGAGTAAAATGCTCAATTAGGGTGTGATTCTCCTCTAACATTCGCTGTCTCAGGCTTAAAAATGTGACTTGCGCTTCTGGGATCTTACGCACGTTCTCTAACAGCTTAATGCCAGTATAAATTTCGCCCGAGAATGATTCACGCTTTTCCCTAAAAACCTCGGCTATTGTTCTCTTTTGTTGAGTAGTTTCTTCCATCTTTATATTTTATCACAGGATGGATCGAAGTTTTAAATAACGAAGCAATAGTAGGTACTTTCGATTTGATAAAAGTCTGAGTTGAATTCTTGAACTGTTGTGCTCGCATAAAGGGTCGTTCCGACCTCATGGTGATCACCGTTCTTGTAAAAAACAGAGACGGCTCCGTCGTACAGACACACAATTGAATCTAAGTCATAGTGTTTAATTGAGCCCTTTGCCATTTCTTTAAATTGATCATGGGTGACGTCAGTCTCTACGTTAGTAACAAAGAGACTTGGAAATGATCGGCGAACTCGATTACTTCCATCAACCGAATGAAGTGACTGGACAACGTAATTTAGCTTTCCGTATCTGTCCAGGTCATACAGGACTTGATTGTACTGCTTTGAGCTGGTGAAATTGTAGATGACGAATGGTTTTTGTTCCTGGACGCAGTCCCTAACCAGGTGATAGCGGTTGCCAGAATATTCTCTAGTATGTCTAAGTGATCTGTTCATTTTTGGTAAATTAGGTAAAACTACTAGGTTATTTATCAGTAAAATAAAGCATGGAAAAAGGACAGCACATCAACATATTTGATTTTGATGAGACCCTATTTAGGGTTCCAAATTACACCTGCAAAGAAGCGACTGGGATGGAACCGTACGAATGGTACGATTCGCCAGCCTCTCTTTCACCGGATTTTAACATCCGTGGAATTGAAAACATTATTGAACGCACTAGCGAGGACTGTTTAAATTATCTCGTTACCCACCGAGTTAAACTTTGCCAAGAGAGGGTCCTTGACATCTTAGCCGATCACAAGGTACGATTCACCAAGACTTACTTTTTGGGAAGAGGCTCAGAAAAAGCAGAAACAGTAATAAACCTAATCCGTGAAACTGAGGCAGAATCAATCACGATATTTGAAGATTCGCTTTGGGAAATAATTAAGTACACAGCGGCCTTTTTGGATGCAGGAATAAGCATGCAAATCGACTTTGTTTTTGTGGATAAGAGTAAAATAATAACAATCGATTGGGAAACCGCTCGATCTCTAGAAGAATTTTCACAAGCCGAAAGACTTAAATTAATATGATACTATTCATTGAAGGAGCCAGACACTCCGGTAAAACCTTTTTAATCAATCAATTCTTAGAATCTTGCAATGATCCAAGAATAGAATACTATAAGTTCTATTTTGCGAATCATGTCAAGACTCTTGATCTCGTTGGGCTAGACGAGACTCTAGCTCTGCACTATTTCAGTTTAGGTAATATCATGACCATTATGGAAATGAACCTTAGACCTGAATACAAGGATAAGATCTGGATATTTGATCGTGCGATCATTTCTGCATATACTTGGGCAATCCTAAGAAATCGCTTGTCCAGAAATGCAGCAGAGCTCGAGTTTCTAAAGCTCATCCACTCCGATCTCTATAAAAATTCAAAAACTTTAGTAGTTGCAGTAAACGGCCAAACTGGAGACACCGGCCGAGTGAAGGACACTTGGGACGGAAAGCATGCAACTCTTGAAGAACAACAACTAATGGCCAAGCTAATTGAATCAGGAGCAAGCCAGCTGTCAAATAATGACGCAGGTAATCAATTGAGCTTTATTTTTAATCAGTTCGATGAATTGTCGGTCAAGTTGTTTAAAAATGAATGCTATCGGCTATTGAACATCGAGCCTGATAAATAACAAATATGGCAGGATTATCACATTTACGAGACGTTTATGAAAAAAGGGGCAAGGACTTCTTGGACGGCCTTTTGAGTAAAACGGTCATCATCAATGAAAAAATTGAAGGTGCCTATTTTGGCGCAAAGAGAGATGCAAACACGAATAAACTTAACTTCTTTAAAAAGGACAGCAAAATTGGTTACGTCGACCGAGTTCTTAGTCGTTACTACGAGCCGGGCATTAGCCATCTTGAGAACCTTTCTCCAGATGTAATTGCATCAATTCCAGAAAATTACGTGATAGGCTTTGACTATCGCCCTGGAGCAAACGAAAAGCTTACATTAAGTCACATAAAGGTATTAGACGAAAATTATCAGCCAGTTGAAGTAATTCATGATAAAGCTGAGCTTGAAAAATGGGCAACTGCACTCGCAGTTAGACCGCCAGCAATCCTGTTTCAGGGAAATCTTACTGAGGACCAGAAAATAAAAATTCAGGAGTTCGTTTTCACTCCGCTTTCTGAGCTTAGCGAAAAATTTAAAACTCAGTCTTTTAGCAAGTACATACTAAGTCTAGTGAATCCAAACGTTTCTGAAAACTCACAAGAGGTAGACGACCGTCGAATAGATGAAGTTGTATTTAGATTTTACGATAAGTCACCATCTGATGATCATGTTTTTTTAGCAAAGGTCGTTGACCCAGTATTTTACGATAATTCAAAAACAATTAACCCAACTAAGGTTAATAAACGAAGCGATGACTACATTTGGATTATAGTTAGTGAACTGATGAATTTCATTGAGAGTTATAGACTATCTGAACTAAGATCATTCACTATCGCTGGTGAGACGGCTGACGAAAGATACGTATCGTTAATTAATCATCTTTTCGTCGAATTCATTAAAGAATATGGAGACAAATACGCAGATCTTGATATTCAAGTACCTGAATTCTTAACTAAACCTGAATTTGACGTTAACTTAGACTTAGCAAACGATCAGAGAGTGGTTGCGTTAATTAATCAAAATCCTAATTATAAAGAAATCTATCGAGTATTCATCAATGTTTTTAGGAAAAAGAAGGTCAAGGTTAATTCTCCAATATTTACAGATTCGATGGTAGCTAACCTATACCAGCAAATTGATAAATTAAATCAGATTGCAATGGGCGATCAGCTTTATGAAAATTATTTTCCTTCATTTAGCGAATTCATCGGAGATGAAAAGAGCCCAGGATATTTTGAAACCTATGATGTTGAATTGACTGAAGAAAGAAAGGTCAAACGAGTTAACTTACTACTTTCTGAATTTCAACCCTTGCATAAAGGTCACGTTAAGTCAGCAAGACTCTTAACTGAGAAGAATGGGGTTCCGACTCTACTTGTATGCATTCATCCTGGAAAAACAGGAAAACTTTTTCCATTTAAGAAAGAAACTCTTGAAAATTCCTTGAAGAAGGTAGTAATAAATGAAAATCAAAACGTAATTGGCCATGTAATAATTAAAGATGGCAATATTGAAACTATACTAAAAGCAATTAAACCTCAATACGAACCCTTAGCAATCGCAGCCGAATCTAGTAGAATTAAAGACCTTGCACTACAGTTAGAACTAGCAAAAAAGAGATCACGTAATTTGAACATTAAGCGTGATACTAAATTAATTGAAATTCCAACTGATTCAATTAGTGAAACCATTCTTAACGCAATTAAAGAAAAGAATTTCGGCTCGTATAAAGAATTTACTCCACACTCGGTCCACTCTGAATTTTATAAATTAAATAAAGACTTAATGGAATCATTAAATGAGAATTTGAATCACGAGAATGTGATTCTAGAAGATCCAGAGCCTAATACTCCTGAACCGAATATTCGAATTGAATAACTGAATACTAACCTTAAAGAAAAAGCTCCCAATTGGGAGCTTTTTTATTGTCTAATCCATTTTCGATCTGACGTGAGAGTGAATTCTCCTAGAAAATTTTCGGTTTTGCCCCAGTCCGTCGGTGAGAGTAGAGAAAGAGTATTAACTCCTTCAAAATCATACAGGTAGTAAGTTTTACCGACGATTGGTTCAAATGAAATTTTTGATTCCCATACCATGACTGAATCAAGGTATTCTTGATATAATTTCTCAATTCTGTCAGCAATTTCTCGCTTCTCTCTTTCGAAAACGTCTATCATTTTCTTAGCAGACTCAGTCTTTACTAATCCAACGTTTGGAAGAGTAAATGATGGAGCTCCTATGTTAGTTGGATATTGCATGAGGTTAGCATTATAGCCATTAACCTCATCCCACACAACCAAGTCTGGTTTTTTCTTCATAAATGAGTTTAGAAAAGAGTTGTGAATTCCCCTTTAATGAAATTAACGTGTTGTGCCTTTCCGTCGTTTTGGATTATTACATGAGATTGTAACCAACCGCTTGGTCCAACATTGTAATTAACTCGAAGTAGAGTTGAAGTTCCGACTGCTAATGCTCCGTCTTTTCTGCCTGGAGAATGATAATGACCGACTACGACTTTAGTATTTAATTTTCTAAATTGTAGTAGAGATCCTCGTGATCCATTCGATCCAATGTCTCCGTGCTGACCAAGTTCCCAACCCTTAACCACGAAACTGTCGCTTCTGCCTAAGGTTCTAAATTGCGGAAACTTTTGATTAATTAGATATGGAATGACTCCGTTTGGAGCCTGGCCCCTTAGCAAAAGCGCTGCAAATTCCATGTATTCCAATGAATTCTTTAGAGTTGTTGCTTTTCGCCAGTCTGTACCCTTTAGCCAGCGATCTAGGAAATCATCATGATTACTTCGAACGATGGTAACATCATAATCCTTAAAGTCTT
>Ga0255172_1000341_pt1 | contig 13897 bp, 18 predicted proteins | sample Atl_Yuk_RepC_8d_FD_189952 | JGI IMG/M metagenome (GOLD analysis project Ga0255172, IMG submission 189952) | Freshwater microbial communities from Altamaha River, Georgia, United States - Atl_Yuk_RepC_8d | ecosystem: Environmental > Aquatic > Freshwater > River | place: USA: Georgia | collected... | reverse complement strand
CAATAGCCTTGTCGTCTAGCTGTAAAGGGTTTTCCCATGTGTGCAATAGCTTGACGCCAAAAGTCTCGCTGCCTAGCTTCTGCGCTCCGACCAGCGCGGCAAATTTTCTGTCCGGACTTAGGTCGATGCCAAGCCACGTAAGTTTTTCCTCATCCAAATCAAAGGCTTCATCTGAACATGCTGCCCATTTGCTTGAATCCACGCAGCTTTGAATCGATTGTACCCATCTGCAAAGGACTTCGGTTTGTACCACGTCCGGCGGGTCATTGAAAACCGCGCGGATATTGTCGGGGTGAATAGTGATGCCAAGTGCCGGATTGCTATAAGCCGCATTTTCCATGCTCACTTCATCTGTAGGCGCAGACCACTCAAAATAACCAATGTCGTCAACCGCCCCGCCGATAGATTGCATCGCCCGCTGTCTGAATTGGTTAAGCACGATACTTGCGGCATCTCCGGCATTGGTATAGCTCAAAATCATCGGATTCTTGGCGGCCATCAAGGTGTAACGCAAGCTTGCAAACGATTCAAGGTCGGTCATCTCGCGCAATTCGTCTAGGTGGATGGTTTCCGGCTTGCTTACGCCACGCGCTGCCGACCCACCCGCCTTGATAATGAATCGGGTGTTGTGCATCGTCTCGATTTCTTCGCTGCCGTGACTCCATCGGATTCGTTTGACTTGCTTGGCCAAATAATCGTTTGACTCGATGACTTGTACCAGCTGCCTAAACTGCTCAAGCGATGTTGATAATCGATGAGCTGACCCGATTTGCAAGGATTCTTCCCATAGGAAAAGACCGCCCAAAATTCTAAGCTGCATCAAAAACGACTTACCATTTTGGCGGGCTACCACACAGGTATTGACCGGACTAGCCCAGCGGCCATTGGGCAAAACTTTGTGGCTGTGTTCAATAAAGAATTTTTGCCAAGGCATAAGCTCGATGCCGATAGTTGAGGCCAAATCGATGAGTTCAAGCCCTTTTGACGGCAAATCGTTTAATGGCGTGTGGATTCTAGGGGTTGCGTGACCATAAAGGCCTTCTGTCTCCCTACCCAAAACCGATTGCAGCCCGTTTGAGCCGTCTTGAGGCTCTTCCAGTCCTTTTGAGGCTTCTGCGTGGCTAATCATGGCTTTTTGAGTCGTTTTGGGGGGTAACTAAAACAGGAAGGGTCGGGGGTGTCCTAGGCGTACTAAAAAACCTACCCCCTTTGCTTGAATTGCATTGACGACATAACAATTGAAGATTCCAGTCATCATCCGTGCCACCTTGACTCCTTGGCACTATATGGTCAACGCTGTCGCCTTCATTACCGCATTGCTGGCATATGCCTCGGTCACGATTGATTATGCGCTGTCTAATCTTGCGCCACCTTGTCGTGCTACCTGTCTCCTTTAATGCACTCATTAGTAATGCCCTACCCTTTCATGAAATCGCCAAGCATTACACATTGAACCATAACGATTTGTTATGTATTTAATAGTTGCATCAATTTGACGATAAGGGTCTAACGTCCGGTAATGCTCACTTCGCATTTGGCCTAGTCCGTAGTGACTCCCGTTTTTGCTTAAAGGATTCCACCTAGACTCTTTGTAAATGATTCTGCTAAGGCACTGATATTGCTCATAGTTAATAATCCTTGAGTGTGCATATAGCTTGTAATGGTCGATGCTTTTGGTCATTGCTTGTGCGGGTTGCATCTGTAAAACAAACGAGCTTAGCAATAAGCAATAGACTCCCCAAACCACCAGTCTCCGCTGCGAGCTATCAGCGCACACGCGCTCGCTTGCGGAGCTGGATGGTAGCAAGGCTGTCAAGTGATTGACGTTATCCACAGGATTTAATGCGGGCTTTCGGCGTGTTGTCCACAGGTTATGCACAGGCGTCATTGATGACCCCATCCGTCGCCCTTGAAATGAACTGGGTTAGATTGCCAAACCCTTGACATGATAATCGTGCAGTTATCGCAATTTGGTACGACGTAAATCTCACCCATTGCAGCTGCTACGTTTTTGACCTGCCCGCACGCATCGCATCGATACTCATAAATTGCCACTGTAAGCCGTCTCCTTGTCTAGGACTGCAATGCCCATAACTCCACAACTATTGCATTGAATAACATGCACATATTCCGGCAGCTTGTCCGTCACCTGGCAAATTGTTTGCTTAGTGACTTTCTTTTCCACACGGCAGTTAAATTCGATTTGCATAGATGCTCCTTTGAAGGTTGGCCATAGGATGCAAATCCTGTTGGCCTATCCACCAAGCTCCATCGCTGCGTTTATGTGATGGCCTTCTAGCTACGTTTATCGGTATCCATCCGCAGACGTAATACCTTGGCATTGAACCTGTCACCAATACGGCAATGTCCTCGGCTCTGTCATGGTCACGCAGAATTAAGCAACCATCCTGCCACTTTGTCCATTTAACTTCGATGTTGCTGCCCACGTCGGCTTTTTCTTTGTAACCGTCAAGGTTAACTGGTTTTCCAAAATACTTTGCAACGGCCATTTCTGCGCCTAAGGCTTCACTTTGTTGTGCGACAAATGCTGGAAAGTTAAGGTTTTCGCGGTCTGTCTGATAATTGCGTTTAACCCATTTGCCTTCCCATTGTCCTCGATATTCCAATGCTCTTTCCAAGCCCTTGGCAGTAATGGCAACTTGCGCATCGTTATCTAAATCCACGCGTATCATTTGCACGCCTCACATAACCAAATCATGGCTAAACCATCCGATTGCAAATAATGGCCACCAGCTAACCGCTTCCATTTTTCACATTTATCGCACCAGTCAATATCTAAACCCTGCATTTCTTTTATGACTGTGCCATCAATAAGAAAAGTAGTAGTTTCCCCATTTGGCTTTTGAATAAATAGCTCACCCATTAGATGCGCTCCTTCCATTTGCCTTCGCTTGTGAGGACGTACCAAATAGCCGGACATTGGTTGGCCTTTACCTTTTCAGCGCAGACATGTCCTCGATAAGGTTTGCCGTTTTTTTCGCCTTCCTTTAACAACATGTGCCCATGCTTACAAATAGGTGATTCGGCTACAAGCTCACCGCCCAGCTGCTCGGCTACCTGTGTCACGGCACTTTTGGCCGTTGTAAATCCTTCTTCCCAAATTGGCTTAGCCCAAGGGTCGTCCTCGATGAAGGCTTTTGGCATTGTCTCGACTTGAGTCATGTCCTCACGGCTTGGCTTTTCGTCTGTGCCTAGGACTACGCTTGCGCACCTGCCTATTGCGCTGCTTACTGTGTCCTCGACGTACCATCGTTTCATTTGGACGTTATATGCCCCAACCATGCCATGTGCGTAATCGATGGCAGCTGGCTTGTCGTCCTCATAATGGCGATAAATGCGGCACTCGATGAGGATAAACCCTTTTTCCGGATTCCAGTCGATGATGGACGTTTCAATGCGGTTTGTTGGATAGGTGGCGTGCAGTCTTTTGACCTTTTGATTAACTGTTTCGTAGTTGTCTAGGAATCCCATTAGCGTGACTCCAAGCTTCTACGTGCCGCGATTTTGCCTCGGATAAATCCTTCGCGCTTACCTTCTTTTAAACCCGCTGTGTAACCGCCTACAAAGCCGATTCCAACGCCTATCAATAGCCACATGGCTACTTCGCCTATTGTGTACATGTTGCTCCCGTTTCGAGGAGCTACTTAGCTTCGCTCCCTGCCACAACTGTGACCCATGGGTGCGACAACGTCAAGAATCCTGCGTGTTTTTGGGCGTGTCGGGTGGATTTTGTGTCGGTTTATCTTTTAGCCCGTTCGATGCCAAAACCGACCCCAATGCTCCGGTCAAGAAAACTGTCAAAGTCGTCAGCAAATCAATAAACGCCTTGTCGTTCGGAGCTTGTGCGCCTAGCGGCTGGGTAACAAATATAAGCGCATATAACATGCCAAAAATGCTCATCATAAACACCAACGCAAGGGTGATGCCAATAAACACAATAAGTCGGGCTTTTAGCTGCTCATTTGTATATCTACGGCTTGGCTTCTGTGTCAAGGGTGTCTCCATAAATGTCTTTTGTGCATGTGCCAGTGCTTACACACTCCGGCGCGTTGCACTCCGGTTTATTCCAATTTTCATGCTCTTGGCACGGGTAGCGCACCCATCCGTCGTATTGGCCACAACCAGTTAGCCCTAGAAACAGGATAGAAAATAGGGCTAACCGGATGAGCTTTTGGGTCACTTCCCCTTGACACCAAAACTTGCATCGTTGGGATTAAGCCAACGCAAAATAACTGGCAAAACCGCTGCCAAACCTGCACTTGCAATTGCCTTAGGGTCTGTGACACCAGCCATATAAACCGCAATGCCAGCTGCCATAAATGAGCGCGCCCATGACGCAGCCATCGCCTTTGCTTGATTCATTTTTTAACCTTCTTTGCTTTCGATTGTGGAATTTCCACGACTGGCATTGCACCCTTGTAAGGCACATATTTAGGCCGACCAAATCCGACAACCTCTTTGCCGATTGTGCGTTGCTTAACCATGACCATGCCACCATTACGTTGGTCGCCAGTTCCCGATGTATTGCCCTCGATGCATGTGACGATGTTTCCCGATACGGCTACGACAATGCCAACGTGACTAATGCGGTCAATGCCGTCATGAGGAAAATCCATAAATGCCAAATCGCCTGCAATTGGCGTTTCATGCCATCGTGAGGTTTCCTTAAATTTGTGCGCTCCCGCAGCTGTACCGACAACGCTGTGAACTTTCACCCCCGCTTGTGCCAACACCCAATTACAAAATGAGCCGCACCAAGGCAACCCGTCGGCCTTCATAAATTTGCCGTACTTAGTGAGGTTGTCGCCTTCCTCGATTGTGCCAACTTCTGTATTTGCAATGCTAATTGCTAGGGCTGCCGTGCCTTGTGGGTAAGTCATCCCAAGGCCGCTCTTAATTCTTCAGCTGTGATTCCTAGTTTTTCCAACACGGCAGATTTTTGAGCTGCGGCAGTTGCTTTTTCTTCTTCAATTTTTGCTTTAGCCAATGGGATTGCATCTGTAATTGCCTTAATCGTTGGCTTTGGTGCATCCTGTGTGTGCCACTCCAAAGTCGTCAAATCCGTTTCGGTAAAACTAAATTCTGCATTAGGCACTAAATATAAAATTGCGGCTGTTATTTCTTGTGATGTCATTATGCACCAATTTCCATAAGAATAATTGCTGAAGTCTTGCTTTGTGATTGCCAAATTGTAGTTCCAGTTAATGCTGCAGCCTGAACTTTATAAGTTATTGCTGAAGTTGTTGCAGGACTATCAAGATAACTAATATTAAAGAAACTTTGCGCATAAACGTTACTTGCGCCTGTAACTTCAATATAAGTCGCTGATTTATCGCCAGTATTAAAATCAAGAATAGTTGTGGTATCACGCTTGACTACTGCATCCATTGTGGCGTTTGCCCCACCTGTGCGGTAATAATCTGGATTAGACATAACTAAAACTAGGACTTTGCTAGTGCTGGCGGATGGTGTAATTGTTGCCGTAATTGTTGTATCAGTTAAAGTTGAAGTTGATATTGTCGTGCTTGTTGTTGTTGTTGCTTGTACAACTTGCAAAACTTTGCCACCGCCTGCGGGTGCAGCCCATTTAATACCAGTTGATTGAGTTGAATCAGCTGTTAAAACATATCCATTTGTTCCAACGGCTAGCCGTGCGGGTGTGTCTGCCGCTGTGGCAGTAATTAAATCACCTTTTGCATCAACTATGGCATTTTGAATTGCGTTTGAATCATCTTGCGCAACCCAAATAAAATCCATGTCTGTATTGCTATTTTTTGCCAATACTTGACCGGATGTGCCACCTTTGAGGTCTAACAATGATGCATCGATGGCGTCGCCTAATCCTTCAATGGCGGTTGCACCATCTTTGACCAAATCCGTGGATGTCGGAACTGGCCAACCAAAATTGGGTGTTGTTGTTGCCATTACGCTATTACTCCAATCGCTTGTAACCATGTCATCGTTGGGCTAAGGGTCGCCCACGTTTCCGCTGGATTTACTGACTGCCATTTTACGGCAACCTGACTAAAATTGACCGGAGACGCGTTAAACGTAATGGTCAAATTATTGAGGCTGGCTCTGAACGTCCAGCCCTCAACATAACCTTCAAATGACCCGCCGCTTATGTTTAACGGCAGATTTTGAATCCAAACAGGCAAACCCATAAATATGTTGATTAAAGCATCGCGGTCGGCGTCGTCAATTTCGGGGTTGCCCAGCTCAAAAGTGATGCTCTGAAATTTAGGAAAAGGGTCGGCACGTAAGGCAATAATGCGGTCGGCAAATTCCTCGGCATCGACTGTGTCTTTGATATTAGATAAAAATGCTTCCCCATAAACGCCATAGTCGGATTGACTCTGGGCATCTTGAGCCGTGTAAGAGCTATTGCCATTGTTGCCATAGTTGATGATGTATTTATTCCGGATGTCTCCGGCGCGGGTGGTTACTGCCAATCCACGGCCATTTGCATGGTTGGCATCTAGCGTCGTGTAGCCATTGGCCGCTAGGTAATCCTGTCGATGGGTTGAATCTGCATAACCAATGTTGCCATTAGCATCTTCATATAAAACGCCTAATGCTGAATTAGCAATTTGAGCGCACAAGCTGTAAATGTCTGTTTCTTGTGAACCGCGTGAAATCATCAAAAAATCACCTGGGCGGTCAATTTCGCCAAGGCCAAGATTGAGCGCATTTGCCCATGTTTCCGTTGGGTTATATGTTGCCCATGTTGTAGCCGCTGGCACTTCGTTCCACTGACCTAAAAGGTATTGTGACAACAAAGTATAAATTTGGTCGCCATCTTCATCTTCTGACAAAATGCCAGCATCGACAATTTTAGGCAACTTGGATAATGCGCCCAATGCCGTAATTTGCGCAGCTGTCGTATAACCCAAACTGCCAGTCTGATTGACTGCAAGCGTAAAGTCTGAAATGTAGCCGCCAAATATCGGCACAAATGCAGCCGTTGAATCTGTGACTTCAATGGTGATTCCCGTGCCGACTGTAAAGTTATAAATGTCGTTGTTAAAATTTAACAATTCCAGCTGGCAATAACCCGCTACCGGCTGTTGATATATGTCCGTGCGACCGGACTGAATAGTTACGTTTGCAACTGTAACGTCCGTTAATTCGACGCTGTTGATGAGGACTTTATACGTCGGTGTGTAGGCGGTCATGCAAACACTAGCCCCGACCCGCCAAGCGTGCCGCGTGCGGATGAGTCGTTTAACAAACCGACAATTTGGCGCGCGGTCGATTCGGGGTCGATTGCCCCATTGACTGTAATGCTTGTTGTGCGGCCAGCTGCAAAACGTCGCAAACGTTCATCCGATTCCATAATGTCCGGCGATATTGTAGGGATTGAACTGACTGAAGGTATTGTGTACGCAGCATTTGTAATAGTCGGCGATGAATATGATGCCCCACTGAAAAACCCGCCAATTGAACCCGCTACGCCTTTGATAGCATCAACAATGCTTTTAATGCGGTTATAAATACTTGTAAGCAAACTGACAAACTTGGCAAAATTGTCAATAGCTTCACTGATAAATGAGCCTAATAATCTAAATGCTGCACCTAACGTTTTGCCCAAAATAGGCGCAAGGGTGTCACGGGCAAATTCGGCAATGTTTTGCAAGAAATTATAAAACGGTTTTAATTCGTCATTATTTTCAGCCAATGAATTGCGCACGCTGTTAAACGCAGATTTAACACCATCAATAATTGGTTGAATAATCCGCATTACAGGCTTAAGTTTTTCGTCAAGATTGCTTGTAAAATCTTGAATTGCAGGCACAACTTTATTGACAATAATTTCAACCATGGGCGTGATTGCATCAAGAATAAATGCCCCGACTGTTTCTTTGCCTTCATCAAAGGCAATTTGTAAACGGGTTATTTTTCCTTGAAAGGTATCAGCTTGTGCCGATGCTTGATTTTCAAATGTGCTGGCTAATTTGGCGGTCACTTCTTCCATGCTCATGGTTTTGAGCTGGGCAGCTGATAGGCCAAGTCCTAATTTGCCAAGTGCGGATGTATTGCCTTCGGCGGCTTTAGCCATGGCATTGGTAACGGCCTCAAGTGATTTTCCGCTACCTGCCGCCACGTCAATGGCAACTGTTTGGAGCTTCTGCGCCTTTTCGACGTCTCCGGTCGCACGGGCTAAACGCTCAAGGCTTGGCCGCAGCTCATCATCGGTCACGCCAAATGCCAGCGATGTTTTGGTGATGTAATCCTCGGTGGCCGCAATTTGGGCATCTGTAGCCCCTGTAACGTTTTTTAGGGTTAAGGCTAACTTTTCCTGCGCAGCTGCATCCGCAATGGCTGATTTGACCCCGTCAACGGCTAATTTGCCCGCGTAGGCGACCGCAGCTGCCCCAGCTGCCGCAAATGCCAATCCTGCCTTTTTGCCAAAATCGCCAACTTTATCGCCAAACGATTTGACCTCGGTATCAGCTGATTTAAGGTTTTTGGTGAAGTTATCGACGTCGGCTAATAGTTTAAGCGTTAACGCGCGTGTACCTGTTGCCATTAGCCCCACTCCTTCAAAATCTTGCTAAATGCCGCACTCCAACGCTCGACGATTTCGGGCTGAATTTTGCGCAGCGTTGGGTAAATAAACCATCCACGTGAGCCGCGACCTTGGCGGCCCGACCAAACTGGAAATTGCTTATATTTGTTCGAGCCAAATTCTGAACCGCCCCAAATGTCGCGCGTGGTCGCCCCGCCGCTGAATCTTTGTGACGCAAACCCATAGGTGATTTCGCCGATTTTGCTTGACTTCTTCACCCGTGCGCCACTGGCAATGCGACCCGCTACGGCTCGACTTTGTAGCCCGTTGGCAGTCTCAATGACCTGTGTGCGGGCATAGTCGGCCAAATTACCGGATTGGCGTTTGGCTTCATCTTGCGCAGCTTCGTCAAGATTTTTCAATGCCTTAAACACGGCACGCAATTCAGCTTGGTCAAGTGCTATTTGTTCGCTCACTTTGTCCTCGCTTCCAAAATCTCAACTGCGGTCAATATGTCCTCGGCTGTCTGCCAATAAACCATTGGGATTTGCGTGGCAATTGCCAGTTCGACAATTAGTCGGCTGACACTTCCGCGCTGATGGCTTTTGGGTCGCCTTCACCCACTTCGACGTCACTGACTGATTCCATCCAAGCATCAAATGGCTTGGTTGGCTTACTGCCTGCGTCACGCTTCATGGCTAAATGCGCCACAAACAAAATATCCCACATGCCGCCAAACTGGGAAATGACCTTTTTGGTGGTCATCTCCCAGCGGGCATAATCCGGTGGACGTACCATGTAGGTGGACTCTGTACCATCGTTATATTTAATTGTTATTTGCTGTTGCATTTCTTTGCTCCCGTCGTTTGTTTTTAACTAAATGTTTCGGTGACTGAACCTTGTGTGACTAGGAAAGTGTAGGACACTGTCTGCGCGTCCATGCCTGACCCGCCCACTGTTGGATAAGACGGCTTAATTGGAAACACAAATTGCGCTCCGGTTGCAGCTGTCATGGTCACTGTGATGTCGGTATCCGGTGCTGTATCAGCTGCCGTCCAAATTGCTTCGCACACTGAATTGGCCTTACCCCAGTCTGCAAGCATGTCAAGCTGGAAACTAGCTGTTACGTTTGTTGTTTTGTAGGCTTCGCCGTCCAGTGTTTGATAAGTCTGTCGGTCTAAAACCTTTGTAAGGACTGCATTTGTGGCCTGCGCTTCGATGTCCGTTCCACCAGTAAAGGACAAAGAAATATCGCGGCCTGTTATTACTACTGTTGCCATGATGTCTCCTTATGTTGTTTGTGTGTAGTAGGTAGAAACTCGAACGTCGGCGATTAGCAGCGTCGATGCTCCAACTTGCGTAACTGTTGGCCTTTCGACCACGCTGACAACGTACCCAACGGGTATCACTGCCAGCACACTCATGATTAGTTGCTCGATGTTGTCAAGCGATGCCGGATTGCTGTTATAAGCAACCGCGACTGAAATTGTAAAATTAATCTTGACGTGCAACGTCGATTTATTAATTGTCTCAAGCTCTAAATACGGCGTATCCGGTACAACCACGACCGCAGGCGGGATGATGGTTTCGGGTACGTAGCTGTACACGTTGCCCGCGACCGACGCTAAGGCAGTGGCCAGCGGTGTCCGTACGTCGCTTAAAATAGTTGATGCTGGCATTTACTGGCACACTGTCTCAACGTCAAGGTACGGCATAAGCAAGGTTGACACTCGGTTGGTCAAGCTGCGACCCATGCGATACGGGGTTGCTGAAAAATCTACGCCTTCAATCTGTCCACCAGCTGCCACGCGTGATTGAAATACCTCAACTGATACGGCCAAAATTGCAGATTCAATTGCGTCGTTGCCTGTGTAAATATTGACGGCTGAATATCCTGAAAGGGTAGCTGTGCCGCTTGGGATTATCTCGCGCAATGTCACGTCTGCGTTTGTGATTGCAGCGGTGAAATAAAATGCTCCGGCGCGCTCAACTGTTACTGTCGCGCTAAAAGGTGCTGGCAGTCCAGCCACGATGATTGATTGCCCAGCTACAAAATGGTGTTCGCGCTCGGTGTAATAAAACGCTTCATTGTTGTCAAGCTTGTAAGCATTGACCGCCGACGTATTAGCGACCAGCATTGGCAAAATTACGGCTTCTGCCGTGTTAATAATTTCGTTTAGATAAGCGTCACTGTACAAGGATGTACTCACGCCCAACACCTGACGCAGCTGGGCGGCAGTCACAATGTTGGGCATGAGTAATCCTTTCGTTCGGCTCGGCCAGCACGGGAGCGCACTGGCCGATGATTAGTTTGGGCTTACGCCTTGTTATTCTTGAACGCACCCGCAGCAATTTTGGTTGCCGCTGCGCCAAATGAATAGACGCCCACTGTGATTGAACCATCCGCAGTTGATTCAGCGCGTAGCTGATACTGGGTTGACTCGTACCATGTATAAGCATCTGGGTTAACGATGAGGATTGTGCCATCGCCATCGCCTGCGTTTGTTGGGTCAACGTAAAGATTAAGTCCTGCGACGTTGCCAAGTAGTGATGTAGGTGTTACAAGACCCGCAGCGTTTGAAGGCTGTGATGCGTTGTAAATTGGACGGCCACCATCGTTAAGACCCATGATGTTTGACCACTGTCCGGTTGATACAACCATGTTGCGTGCAAATGGATTTGCAAGACCAGCTGTTGCGCCATAAACGCTTGCTGAACCGCGTGCAACTACGCCAAGCAATTCTGCCGCTGTTGGGTAAGTTGTTGTTGTTGTGCCATCAAGTGTTGCACCTGCAATGAGGATTCCATTGACGTAAGCGTTTTGCGCCTTAGCCATTGCCGCAACCATATTTCTAAGCAATTCATCATAAAAGACGGGGCTAGTCCTTGTGAACAATTCCACACTAAATTTCTGCTGACCCGCAAATTTCTTGACGTCAACTGAAACAAACGCGCTGTTTTGGTCTGTCTCGTTAAACGCTGCGTCCTCTGCGACGACTGCAACTGTTGGAGCTTGTGTAATCTTAGGGATTTCAAATGTCATACCAGCGTCTGGCAATGTGCCACGGCTGATTGCATCGATAGATGGACGGATTGTTGTTGATAGTCCGTTGATGACTTCAGCAAGCTGTCTTGTGGGTACTAGACCACTATTGTCCGAAGTATTATCTGCGGCTAGGACGTACTGACGTGCATCCTCTGAACCAAGTGCAGCCTGTACCTTGTTTTCAAGATACTTTGCAGCTGTGATTTCAATGCGTGGCTTAGTTTTAAAGCCGCCAACTGTTGTTGCAGCGGCGGTGATTGACTGTGCGGCTTCGACCGACTCTACGGCTTCCGCGTTTGTGACGGCGTTATCCACTTCGTCTCCTTCTGTTGTTGGTTGGGTATCTGCATCCTCTGTTGTCGGTGCAGAATCTTCGGTTTCTTCGCCTTCTGTGGCGGCTACTGATTCAACGCGTGCGCTGCGGATTGCTGGCTCACTTGTCAATGCGACGGCTGTTAATTCACCCTTGAGGATGCGCACTGTGCCGTCTTTCAGCGTTTCATATTCGTCAAATGCAACTTCGACGCTAAATCCATCGCGCAAACCTTCGGCAGCTTCGACAAGCGCATCATTGCCCGCACTTGTTTGGGCGATTTTAAATGTAGCTGTAATTTCTGTGTCTGTTTGCTCCATGCTTAAAGTCTTGCCAATTCTGCGTGTGCGGTCATGCTCAAGGTTAAGCAAAACTGGCTGCGCTTCGATTGAATTAGCTGCAAACTGAACTTTACCGATTGATGCGTTGCCAGTTTCCTCAAACGCAACAATGCGTCCGGTAATTGTCCGGCTATTTGAATCTGTGGCCGTAATCGTCATCGGCGTAATTACTTTTTTCATAGCAACATGTCCTCTTCTTCGCGGATTTCTTCGACTGACATTGCGCCAATTCGATTAAGGATTTCATACACTTGCGCACGCTCGTAAGGATTGCCGCGCAAGAAATCATCAAGGTCAAATTTTACTTCCTGTCCAGCTGGCACAAAGTCTGCAAACGATAGACGTTGTTCAATCTGTGACATGTAATTTCTAAATGCAAAATCCACAAGGTCGCGTCGCTTGTCTAGTGCATTGCTATAAGTAAATGTTGATTGCTGGGCATCAACAAAATATGCAGGCAAACCACACGCACGTGCTAATTCCAACGCAACATAATTACGCGCCTCGTTAAGCTGAATTGACTTAGGGTCATAACCCAGGGTTTCAAGGGTCACGTCTGCGTTCAAAAATGCTGTTGATTTATTTGCACGCGCTGTACGCCATGAAGATAACAACTTTGCAACGCGGTCTGCCGGTAGCGATGTGCCATTTGATTTCAAAACCATTTGTGGAATTGGCTCATTTGCAAAATTCATTGCGCTACGTTCAAGTGCAGCTGCGGCCTTAATTGTGCGACCTGCACGATTTAATAAACCTTCGCCATCGCCTTGGAAAACTACAAGATTATTTGGGTCAACAAAACTGCCATCGATTTGATAAGCAACAATTTCAAATCCCATGCCATCGGTTTGAATAGATACGCGCTCCGGTGCAATGCGCTCCATTGCTCTAATTCTTCCGGTGTCTGCATATCGCTCTGTGACATACGCATACGCGCTAGGGTGAAGGATGAGGTCTGAAATCAACCATGACCAAAACACACTTCCGGCAATGCGTGGGTCGGGCTGATTGATAACGCGCGGTGCTTGTACTTTTTCACCAGTTGCAACATTGCGCACGTGCATTGGCAATGATGCAATTGTTTGAATAATTCCAATTGAACGTGCAACCGCTGGGATGCTTACGGCTTCTGCGCGTGTAGCTTGTGTAATACCCGCAAAGAAAAATGGCGACGTTTCTGTGTAATAAGGTGCAACGCTGGCAGCGTCAACCTCTAGTTGAGGTTTAGCGGCCTCGACTTGTGGAAATAACACATTGAATAAACCCATGCCCAAATTTTAGGCTGGCTGTACTAGTTAGCCCACCATAATGTCAAGGTCTGTCTCTGGGCGTGTCGCAAAATGCGTTACAAGCGCGGTCGCAACGCTGGCACAAACGGCCGTCGCGCTGGCACGCCTGCCAATAACCCAACCGCCATCGCCACGACGCAGCTGAACGGCTGACAACATTTGCGCAGTCAATTCCGGATTTGGTTTGTAATGCAGACGACCGCTATTGATTGCGCCCAACATTTCGTCACAAGCTTGTGGGTAGGCCGCGTCCATGTCAAAGATAGGGATTCCGGCGGGTGCTAGTCGCGATGCAACTGCCCCAGCTGTACGCCTTGAGTAAAGGACGTACTCAATCGGGTATTTGCGTGCATACACGGCCAAATCGTTGGCAATAGC
>Ga0255172_1000340_pt1 | contig 13900 bp, 15 predicted proteins | sample Atl_Yuk_RepC_8d_FD_189952 | JGI IMG/M metagenome (GOLD analysis project Ga0255172, IMG submission 189952) | Freshwater microbial communities from Altamaha River, Georgia, United States - Atl_Yuk_RepC_8d | ecosystem: Environmental > Aquatic > Freshwater > River | place: USA: Georgia | collected... | reverse complement strand
AAGCATCGTCTTCGTCGACGAGGTCTACGAACGCCTCGGCAAGGGCGCGCTGACCGTCCGGACGCAGTTCCGCGAGCTGGAGAAGCAGTTCGGCGACATGACCGACAAGGCGACCAGGCTCGGGCTCGCCCTGGCGCCGATCGAGGCTGAGCAGAAGAAGGCCACCGAACGCCTCGGCCAAGACTATGTCGACAACCTCATCGATCCAATTGCCGCCAGCCTGCGCGCCTGGGAAGACGAGAAACAGTCGATCCTGGCGAACATCGACTACATCAGCCAGCACACCGATGTGATCGTCGACCAGGCCCGCATCGCCGAGGCCCTGCTGCGCCGCGAAGCCGCGCTGAAGGATCAGCTTTACAGCGGTGCGATCTCGCAGCTGGAAGATGCGATCCGACGTCTCAGCCTGGGCGACCTCGCCAACCTCTCGCCCACCACCATGCTGACGGGCGTGCAGGCGGCCTACCAGGCCACGGTCGTGCAGGCCCGCTCTGGCGACAGCAGCGCCACCGCGCGCGTTGCGGCTGAAGCCACGACCTTCGCGCAGGCGGCCCAGTCCTACTATGCGAGCGGTCCTGACTACGAGGTGCTGAAGCAGCAGATCCTCGACGATCTGCTGAGCCTCCAGTCGCAGATCGCCGGCGGCGGGAGCACGACGGGCTCGGCGTTGAACGACAACAATGGTGCCACCCATGCGGCCGTAGCCCAGGTGGCTGAGCTTCAATCCGTCGTCTCGGAGCAGAGCCGGCAGATCGCGGCCCTGATGGCAAAGCTCTCCGAGACCAACGACCTGCTGCTGCGCCGCGCGGTAAACGGCTGAGGGGCGACTACATGGCCAGCACGATCTACCTGACGGGCTTGCCCGGCCCCTCAGGGACGGTCGAGTATCCCGCGCTGACGCAGTTCCCGGTCGATGTCGGCGCCGATGCCGTTGACCTGCAGTCGGCGAGGGGCCTGTCCTACCTGCTGCGCGCCGCACCACCTGATCCCGGTGGCAATATCGTTCTGAGCGGTGGCGCGCCCTATCCCTCGGGCATGACCGATTGGCCGACGCCTTTCCAGGTCGAGTGGCCTGGTGCCCGCACCGTCATCTATCCGGCCGCCTCGCTGGGCCGATCGACGGCGCCGGACGATACGCCGGCCAATACCTACGTCCCGGGCAAACTGAATGGTCCGGTCAACTACGGCATCAGCTTGTTCGACGGGATAGAACCCTCGCCCAGTGGCAAGGGCGGCATAGGCGCCATCACCCTGATCGACCCTGACGGTGAGCTGGACGGGTTGACCCAGCTCGCTTGGGACGGCGCCAGCCTCGACATCCTGCGGGGTGATCCGCTGGCGGCGTTCTCGACATTCGAGGTGGTGGGCCGGCTCACGACCAATGGGCTGCTCTACGACCAGCGCCGCAAGGAGATCAGGCTGCGCGACCTCGGTTGGCAACTGGCTGCGGCCGAGCTGCATGGTCTGCGCTATGGCGGTACTGGCGGTGCCGATGGCGACGCCTCGATCGCCGGGCAGATGAAGCCCTATGCGGTGGGCCCGGTCTACAACTGCGAGCCGACGCAGCTGAGTGCCGCGCTACTGATCTTCCAGCTGTCCTGCAGCTCGATCCTGGCCGTGGACGCCGTGCGGGATGGCGGCGTGCCTCTCGCGTTCGATGCCGACTACCCGGACTGGACGGCGCTGGCTGCTGCTGCGGTGCCCGCCTCAACATATGCCACCTGCCTGGCGCAGGGGCTGATCCGGCTGGGCTCGGCGGTGGTCTACACCCTCACGGTCGACCTCCGCGGCGACAACGACACCATCAACGGCCAGGCCTATCCCTCGACGCGAGGCCAGATCGCCCGGCGCATCGCTACGGGTCGTGGCACGATCGCGCTCTCCGATGCCCAGTTCGACTTCGCGGCGCTGAACTACATGGAGCAGGAGCAGGCCGGCACGGTGGGCTTTTACTTCAAGGACGCGATCACCAAGGCCCAGGCCCTCACTGAGGTCATGGCCGGATGCCTGGGCTGGTGGGCGGTACGCGCCAACGGCCTGCTCGCCCTGGGTTTCCTGGAAGAGCCGACACGTTCCCCCGCGCTGACCGTCCAGTACCCCGAGGACTTCGGCTCCTCGGAGCCGCAGATGATGCAGACCTACCAGGCGCCCCGTCGCGCAACCTATGTCGGCTGGCAGCGCAATTATACGCCCCAGGATCCCAGCCGGCTGGCGGGCTCCGTCGATGCGGCGGCTGCGCTCCTCTATCGGGGCACCGAACGCTTTGCCAGCTCGTCGGACGGGTTCCAGGCCAGCCTCTGGCCCACGGCGGCCGCAGTCTACGTGAGCGGGGGCTTCTCGCAGGAGGCAGCGGCCCACGCCGAGGCGGCTCGGCAGCAGCGCGTCATGGGTGTCCGGCGCGAGCGGTGGCGCGTGACCGTGCCCTGCGATCCCTTCGCCAACCTTCTGGGCAAGGTGATCCAGATCTACGGCTTTAAGCGCTACGGCTGGGACGGTGCCCGCAAGTTCATCTGCGTCGGCATGAGCTTCGCCTCGTCGAAGTCTGTCGCGCTCGATCTATGGGGATAGGCGATGGCGCACAGGATACTCGACCGGGTGCAGGAGACGACGACCAGCACCGGAACGGGCGGGCTCACGCTCGCGGGGGCCACGTCGAGGATGTTGTCGCTGTCCGGCGCCGGCTTCGCCAACGGCGACACCTTCTGGGGCCTGATCGAACACGCGACGGCCGCCGAGTGGGAGATCGCGCTCTGCACCTATGCCAGCGCCGGCGCCGGCAGCATCACGCGCGCCGCACCCCTCAAGTCCAGTACCGGTGCAGCCGTGTCCTTCTCGGCTGGCACCAAGACGATCTCGCTGGTGGCGCCGGCGGCCGTGCTCACCCTCCTGGGCTCGCTCGAAGCTGTCAACGCGCCAACGATCTCGGCCGGTGCACTGACCCTCGATCTGCTGCTGGGCACCGTGCACAGGGTCGCGCTCAACGCCGACGTGACGGGCATCACCATCTCGAACGCACTGGCAGGCTTCGCCTCGGGCTTCACGCTGGAGTTCACCGCCGACGGCACCACCCGCACCGTGACAATGCCCGGCAACGTCACCGCCCTGAACGGCACCTACACGCCGTCCAGCTCCAACGGCACGCGCGATCTGCTCAACTTCGTGACCTTCGACGGCGGCACGACGTGGTTGATGTCGATCGTCGCGCAGAACTACTAGGCGAGGGGTCAAAATGAGTTCGATCGCCCGCCGCCTCGGCGTCATGGGGCAGGCGGATGTGGACGTGCTGTCGTGGCGCGACACCATCGTCGCCGCCGGCGGCAGCGTCTCCATCGCCATCCTGTCCATCGCGTCGCGCTTCGTGGCGGACGAGAAGGCGAGCGGTGCCTGGGCGCTGACCGACGACTACTGGCCGTTCTGGGGCGAGAACCTGATCCAGGCGACGGTGTCCCTCAAACAGCGGCGCACCGTGACGCTGGTCAACGCACCGGCCTTCACGGCACGGCGGCATTTTGCGACCAACGGCTCGTCCAGTTATCTCGACACCGGATTCATTCCGTCGACGCACAAGATCGCGGCCAGCACACACAATGTGCGCCTTGCGGTCTATCTGCGCGACAATCTGTCGAGCAACACGTACGCGGCGGGAGCCAGTTCCAGTTCAAACAGGGCCCTCCGGCTGCGTCCGCGTAGCAGCAGCGTGGCCTATCTCGATGCCAACTCAAACTCGGGGACCTACACGCTCCCCGCCGCGACCAGCGCCGGCTACACGGCCGGCTCGCGCGATGCGGCGTCCGGTGCCAACAGCTACGGCTACAAGAACGGGGTCGCCATGGTGCAGACCGTCGCTCCGACGGCCTTCGGCTCGGCAAGCCTGCCCGTCGTCCCGATCTTTGTCGGTGGATACAACAACGCGGGCGTCTTCGCGGGTCCCCGCGCCACGTCGATCGGCTTCATGACCGTGGGCGCCACCCTCAGCGCGGCGCAGGAGCTGGCCCAGTACAACGCCGTGCAGGCGTGGGCCACCGCCGTGGGAGCAAACGTCTGATGCCGTTGTTCATCGCCCTCACCGCCGACGAGGCGGCCCATGTCCGTGGTCCGGCGTTGCCGCCTTATGCGCTGGAGCCCATCGAGCGGCAGGGCGGCGTCTTCATCCTTCCGGCGGACGTGCTGGACCATCCGGCCTATGCGATGCACGCCGAGTTCCTGGCGGCGCTGCCGCAGATGGATAGCGCCGACCCGTCGTTCCCGGCGGCGCTGGATTCCGCCGAAGACTGAAGCGGCCCATGACCTTGCCATATCCCCACGGCGCGCTGCCGATCGCCGTGGCGCCCTATGACGTGCCCACCGGCGCGGCCGAGCGCGTCCTGCTGCTGTCGCCGCGCGACAGCGATCTGGCCACCTTGGTGGCCAGCACTGCCGTCACGACGCTCCCGGTGACCAATCTGCAGAGCCCGGAGCCCAGCAAGAAGTGGCGCTCGACTTCGACCGTCGGGCAATACATCGACATCACTCTGGCGTCGGGGCTGGGCTGCAACGCCGCGGCTCTCGTCGGTCATAATCTGAGCGGCGCCGGCCTGTGGCGGGTGAGGGGATACGCGGCCCTGGCCGATGTCGGGATCACGGCGGCCTCGGACACTGGCTGGCAGAGCGTGTGGGCGGGTGGCGTGAAGCCGACTGACGCCTTTTGGGCGCATCACCTGGCCCTGGTCCGCTGGACTTCGACCGGGGATCATTGCTGGTGGCGCATCGAGTTCGCCGACCCTGCACCAACCACGACCTGGCTCGAAGCCGGGCGCCTGGTGCTGGGCGTCGCCTTCCAGCCATCGCTCAACTGTGATTTTAGCGGCGCGGTCGGCTGGATGCCGGACGATGTCCAGGAGGCGACGCCCTACGGGCAAACCTTCACTGACCCCCGGCCCTATCGGAAGCGGCGCTTCGTATTGCCTTTCGGTTCGATGGATCAGGATGAGGCTCATCAGGGCGCGATGCAGTTCGCCCGGCTGCATGGTCTGGCGGGCGACCTGATCTGCTGCCTCGATCCCGGGGAGCTTGCCCGCTTCCATACCTGGTCGATGCAGGGGCTCCTGGTCACCGGCAGCCACGACTTCACCCCACGGCCGCTCTTCCTGAACGGCCGGATGATGTGGGGATTTACCTTCACCCTCCTCGAAAAACTCTGAGGCACCGATGTTTGCCGATTCAGTCATGGAGTCCTCGTCGACCACGGGGACCGGCAGCTACACGCTTGTCGGCGCCGTGGGCTACTCGCGGACTTTCGCGCAGGATTTTGCCAACGGCGACACGGTTGCCTACTTCGTTTCGAACCTCGCCAAGACCAGGTGGGAGTTCTGCACCGGGACGCTCACCATCGGGCCACCACGCACGCTGACGCGCACGGTCAGGAAGAGCAGCAACGCAGGCGCGGCGATCGATTGGCAGGCGTCCGACGTCTACTACGTCTTCTCGATCGCCTCGGCCGACGTGTTGGCGGGGCTGATCGCCGGCAACCTGGCGGCAACCCGCCCGTGGTGGGTCCGCACCGGCGCGCGCTGGTGGGACCATGCCGCCGGCCTTGCGGTCTCCTGGATCGACCGGCTGGCCACCGGCGGTGCCACGAACACTCGCATCGGCGTCTACGATGCCGTGAAGGATGCGTACTTTGCCGACGGACGCCGGCCATGGACTGCCATTGGTGCTGCGAACAAGACGATCGCCGCTGCCGACATCGGTGGCGTCTTCACCCAGAACAACGCCGCTGCCGATCGCACCTTCACACTGCCGGTGCATGACGCGGCCGGTGTGGGACACGGCTTCAAGATCGGCGGACTCGGCCTCAGCTCCGGCCAGTATGGCATCGTGCTGACTCCGGCAGCCGGCGACGGCATCGACGGTGGCGCCGAGGGTGCGACCAAGAAGATCCCGGGCGGCGTCCGCTTCGATGTGGAATGGGATGAGCCCGGCGACACCTGGCGGGTCTCCTACCTCAACCCAGTGCCGGCACTGCGCACCGGCCGGCGCCAGACTGTCGTCGCGGGCCCGGTCTCGAGCGCGGGGCTGCCCACGTTCCTGCCCTCGACCAACGGGGCGCTCAGCCTGACGATGCAAAATGTGACTGCCACGGCACGCTTCGTCGCCGTGGCTGCCAACGGCTGGGACTGGCAGGGGCGGCCGAACGATCGCGTCGGCGTCAGCCTGGCGAACCTGCAATGGACCGGTCTCACGGCCAGCCGCGCGGCCGCAACGCCGAACTTCCTCTATGTGGTCGTCGGCGCCGATGGCACGCTGACGCCCGGCAGCACCATCCTCGCGCCGGTCTACCAGGAGGGCGGCACCTCCGGCACAGCCAACGGCCAGTTCACCTTCAACATCGGCGAGATGAAGGGCTATCTCGGCAACGGCAGCACGGCGGCGGAGGCCTTCGTCGTCATGGTCGGCGAGGCCGCCACGGACGGCAGCGGCGTGATCAGCACCGTGGCCTATGCCTACAACGGCCGCTTCGTCTCCGCCTTCACCACAACGCTTCCGGGAGCCGGCACATTCACCTCGGCGAACCACAACCTCGGCATCAAGCCGAACGTGGCAAAGTTCATCGTCGAGAACGTCACGCCGGAGCATGGCTATTCCGCCGGCGACCAGATCACCGAGGGGCACGCTTCGGCCTACAGTACGCTCTATATCCCGATGCCCGTCGTCACCACGTCGAAGCTCATCGGCATTCAGCTGGGCCAGAGCGCTGGCTACGTCGTGACCATCCGTACCTCTGGCGTCACCACCGCATCCGTGACCGCCGGAAACTGGAAATACGCCTTCGTCGCCGATCGCGGATGGGGCTGATCGATGTCGCTCAGTCCTGAGACGCGGCCCGGTATGCCCCAAAGGAACGGAGAGCCCATGAGCCCGGAAGAGCGCGACCGGCTGGTGAAGGTCGAGCAGATCGTGGCCGGCCAGCAGGAGTCCCTGAAGTCCATCGAGCGCAAGCTCGATCACCTCACGAGCGTTGCCGACATGGGCAAGGGCGCGCTCTGGCTGTCGCTCAAGGTTGGGGGGATTCTCGCAGTTGCCGTGGCCGCGCTCTGGGCGCTGTTCGACAAGCTGCACAAGATCGGAGGCACACCATGAGCGACGCAATCGACAATCTCATCACCGACGTGATCCGCCGAGAGGCGGGCTACTCGAATCATCCGGCCGATCGGGGTGGACCGACGAAGTACGGCATCACACAGGCCACTCTCTCCTCGTGGCGTGGATATGCCGTGACGCCGGCTGAGGTAGAAGCCCTGACGATTCCGGAGGCCAGGCAGATCTACCGCGCCGTGTTCTTCCGGGGCCTGGAGGGTGTGACGGACCCCAGGGTGCTCGAGTTCGTGTTCGACTATGCGGTCAACAGCGGTACCGGCCGCGCGGTCAAGGCGCTGATGGTCGTGCTGGGGGCCCAGAAGTTAGGAACGGTCGACCAGTCCACGCTGTTCTGGCCGCTGATCTGTGAGCGCCTGGACAACTTCCTCCGCATCATTGGCAACGACCATTCGCAGGCCGTCTTCGCGACGGGCTGGGCCAATCGAATCACCGAGTGGTGGCGGCCAGCGGGCACGCCGGGCGCCGGGTTCTCCCATCTCACTCCAGCGGACGCCGATGGCATCCTTGTGAAGGGAGAGAAGGGCGGTGCCATCAAGAAGCTGCAAGCCGCTCTTGGTGTCGTCGCCGACGGTGACTTTGGACCAGCTACCGAGCGGGCCGTCATTGCCTTCCAGAAGGCACGAGGACTGGCGGCGGATGGAGTTGCTGGCCCGAAGACCCTCGCCGCGCTCGGCATCACCCTGGAGGCTGCATGATGCCTCTTGTTCCCCTGCTGCTGGGCATTGCTCCTACGGTTGCCAGCTGGATCCTGGGCGACAAGACCGGCGGCGCGGTCGAGAAGGTGACCGGCATCGCGCGGGAGATACTGGGCACCGACGACTCTTCCGGCATTGAGGCCGCCATCGCGCGCGATCCCAACCTGGCCCTGCAGTTCAAGACGGCGCTGATCCAGGCCGAGGCCGATGCCCGGTGGCTCGAGCATGAGGCCATCCTGGCCCAGATCCGCGACGTGCAGGGTGCGCGAGAGCAGACGGTACGCCTAGCCGAGGCGAAGAGCCCGATCGCCTATGGGGCCGTCCTGGTATCGGCCATCGTGCTGGTAGGCTTCGCCGTCATGCTGTGGCTCGTCATCCGAGAGGAGGTGCCGGCCAACCAGCGCGATATGGTCACGCTTTTGCTCGGGACGCTTGCTGGGATGGCTTCAAGCGTTGTCGCGTACTGGGTCGGCTCGTCCAACGGGTCGATGCAGAAGAGCGCCGTGCTGGAGAAGGCCTTGGCGCAGAAATAGGCGCGCCGTAGGAATACCTATCGCGCCGGTTCGCGTCTATGACGTCTTGGGGCTTGCTGACCATCGAAGCCTGGCGCAAACACTTCAACGAGGTGCGCCCGCATTCGAGCCTCGACTGTTTGACGCCGGCCGAGTTCGCCGCGAAGCCTCAACATTCCAACGCAGCTCCCGCTTCCGCAACGGGCCGGGGCGCTGCGCGACATGGGGGCTTCGCGCCCCCGCCCGTTGCAACACCGTCCTTGAAGGGACAATCGAACGATCAGGAGACGCCGGTTCTTCCAACTTAACCGTGGTCCGAAAAATCAGGGCAGGTCAGATCCTCATCCGAAGGTAGCGGAAACGGCTCACCACGTGCTCTGCCTCCTAGGGGTCCCGACGTGATAGCTTGCCATCCAGCATTCGCCGCGACGACGATAGCCGCTTCAGCATCAAAATGCCGTCGTTATCCAGCTTGGCGGAGTCGAACTCGAAATTGATATAGAGATCGATCGTGGGTTTGGCCGCGTCCTGCCCCGGCACGACCGTACCCATCACCAAAGGCCGCTGCTCTCGGGGGTCGCGTCTACAGGAACGATCCGACATCGGAAATTCCGAAAATTGGTGTAGTCAACTACTGCATCGACCTGACTCACCGAATAGCTGATGAGCGCCCAGTTGGACGGCCCCACATCGACAGAGAAGTTTGAGAGCCTGATGCTTTTAAAGTCTTGGGGCTTGCTGACCCTCAAACCGGACGCAAGCACTTCAATGAAGTGCGGCCGCATTCCAAGCCTTGACTACCATGCCCTATCGACTGTGCACTTGTCTATCTTGAACGTTCGGACAACTTGCGTGGGGCTGGTGTTCGCACACTTATGCCGTGTGCCAGGGATGCTTTCGCAAATTATTTGTTGAGGCTGCTCGTCTGACACTGTTGCGGTGCAGGAGTTGCCTCTACGAGTAAAAGTATACGTGGTGTTTGTGATATCGCGCAAGTTTACTAGGCGATTTGGCGCCAGCCCGACGGATTCGGTGCGAACGTTCAACACGATCTTCGAAGCGTCGGCATTGATCTCTCTAAGGGTGCCGTTGAATTGATATGGTACGCTATCACCGTTGTCTCTTTTGTAATTTGCCGAATAGCTTCCGGTGGCCCCAGTACGGCGCTGGATTGCCATTCCTTTCTCGAATCCGCTCATTAAGGGGCTCACCAAGATCGCATCTTTTGCAATTATGATTTTGTCAAGCGGCAGAATTGGAATTGCGATACTCAATCCCGGCGAACTGACGTAACTTCCTTCAATGTTGAGCTCAATGAGCTGGCTAAATGCGGTAGTAGATGTTGTTGAAACAAGTGCCGTGCCGAGAAAAGCGCTAAGTAAGTTTCTCATTGACCCCTTCCAGTAGGCTAGGACATCGGCTGCGAACAATCCGGTTGCATTCGAGAAGTTGGGAGCGCCGGCTTGTCAAGCAGCACGAAAGACGCGCCGATAGATCCATCTATTCGATTGGAAATTAAACACAGATCGGGAACGACACTACAAATGCCTGGCGCGGCCCTGCTTTTGGTGTAAGCGCTTGAACGGTATCTGAATGTACGTCAAGCGAGCACTTCCCGCCCTTCCAAGACACAGTAAAGTCCATCGTACCTAAAGCGGTCTGGCCTTGGCTGGCTATATTGATTGATATTTGAAATCGATAACCAACCCCACCGGAAACGGCGATGCGCGTCATCGTACCAGAATAGGTCATGGAGCCGCCCGACAAATGAAATGTCTGGCCGGGGGCCACACCGCCTGCGAGTGGAAACACCAAACCCTCACCTTCCCGCCTAAAGAAGCTGACCAGGACACTTTGACCGACCGTCTGGACTTTAACATACCGATTCTGCCGATTTGGCTGCTCAATCGACCACATGAGATCGGCATTTGCAGGCTGGCACCACCCATTTGTTGCACCGACAAGGGCCATGCACCAAAACAACAGAACGGCTTTCAGCACGCGAGCGGAGGAACTAAACATTCCATAAGCTCCTACTCTCCAATATTTGTAATCTGTACGCGGCGATTGACGCCATCGTTCGGTTTCGATGGATCCCGCAGCCTGGACTTGCCATAGCCCGCCGCCTTCAACTTAGCGGGAGAAATCTCGTAGAAGGCCACAAGATGGTCGACCACGGCCTTCGCCCGCTTCTCAGACAGTCCCTGATTGTATTCGTCTGTGCCGACTGCGTCGGTGTGACCGGCGATCTCAAACACGAACACAGCCAGCTTGGGATCCTTCAACGCAGCGCCCAGCCGCTTCAGCACTAGGATACCGTCGTTGTCCAGCTTGGCTGAGTCGAACTCGAAATTGATGTAGAGATCGATCGTGGGTTTGGCCGCGTCCTGCCCCGGCACGACCGTAACGCCGCGCAAAGACCGCGTCATCGGAGCCGGCGTCAGCGTTCTTACGATGTCGTCAGCAGAGGGCTGTACTTGAGCCTGGGTTGACGTTGTGCTGAGCAGCAGGGCTCCGGCGATGGCAAGAAGAGTGCGGATCATTGCTTCTTCTCCACGGTTTTCACAGCATCATAATCAGCGGCGAAGGCGCGAGGTGGTGCACCAGGATCCGGCCGCGCGGCGACCGCTGCGCGTAGCGCAGTCAGAAACTCCCGCTCGGTTTCCGTCGTGGGGCGTTTGTCTGCGAACAGGGGCGCCTTGGAAGACACCACGATCAATGACTCCTCGCCGAATGGTGCGGACACGGTGAACTTAGGGCCGCCGTCGCGCCCGTCCCCGAGCGTGCGCTTGGTCTTTGGTGGTGTTGGCGCTAGCGTCAGCGTCTCGGGCTGGACAAGATGGACCGCGTTGCCGTCCGCCTGAATATAAGTTACGTGCAGAAAGCTCGGAGTAGCAGGACTTTCCACTTCGATAACCAATGGCGCGCCAGCTTCCAGCGCTGCATCTCCAGTTCGCACGATCCGTACTTTCGGCCTGTCCGCAGCTTCCAATCCCCGCTTCAGTGTCATGAGCGCCTCGCACTGGGGCCACTGGCGCACGCTGACCTTTACAACAGCTGCTTTCATTGCCTGTGCTTTGGCTTCAACCTCCCTTAGCTCCGCAAGCGTGCCGACAAAGCCAGTGACTTCGACGCCCTTGGGGCCGGTCTGTGCGGTCACCAGTCCGCACTTCACGAAATCGAACGACGCCTGAGGAGCAGGAACAGGTGCGGGAGCGGGTGCAGGTTTAGGTATAGGGGGCGGGGTCACCGGCTTCGGCGGTACGGGATTTTCGCCACGGGCCGGGCGCATCACGTAGGCGCGCCGTACGTCTTTCACAAAGGTAGGATAGCCGATCCACCCGTAGCCGCGGGCGCCCCAGCGCAAGCCCCACGAGTTGATGACCTTGAAGGCCTGCCGCGTGTCGTCGTACCCCACGACCGTTAGCGCGTGGTTGCCGTCGCTCGGTTCATTCTTGCTCTGATAGACGACGTCGCCGCGTAGGCGGTCGAAGCTCGGCCGCGAGATGAGGCTGATGATGACGGGATGCCCTTGTGCAAGCTCGCCCTTGATTTGATCGGGATTGCTGGGGTTCACTGCTAACCAAGTTCCGATCCGGAAGTCTCTGGCCCGGTCCTTCTCTGCCGGAGAGGGTGGCATGCAGCGCCTGGCATCGTACGGCGCCTCCGACATCGAGAGAACCCCGACTTTCAGTAGCTCAAGCGCGTCGGGGATGTAGGAGCCGGTGTCGCAATTCCCGGGCGTCGAGAGGATGGAATTGTAGACGTAGGCTGGACTCGGGATATTGCGGGGCTCGCCGGGCCGATGTTCCTGTGAAATCGCATAGTAGGCTCTAGCCGCATATCCAACGGCCCAGCCCACGCACGATGATTGCTTTCCCTGGTCCCCCGGTTGCGGGAAATACCGCGAGAGATCGACGCTTGCCGGCAAGAACGCCCGATAGGTGGGCGTTGTGGGCCGCGCCACGAAAGACGCGTCAGGTTCCTCTATGGCGCCCTTAGCAAACGGGCCGTCTGGTTCGGCGGTCTGAGCGAACGCCTTGTCGGATAGCCCCCCATAGTGCACGACAGCGAAGAGGCCAACGTACGCCAAGACCCGCTTCATTCTCGCTCCTTGGCGTGGTTGTGTGTTCCATCGCCTTCATTTACCATGAGAAGACATTCGGGCTGATTTATGTCAACCGGCAGTTGACTTCCTGGCGTTGGGGACTGGGATGAAATTTGCATTCGCGAAGTGCTGTATCGCTTCGATGGTCTGGGTGAGCCTGATCATAATGTTGGGCGGGCCGGCTTTCGCCAACACCATCCAGATCCTGCCGGCTGAAAACGCCGGAAAGGACAAGCGGTTCGCGCTCGTGGTCGGGAACGGCAACTACAATTCCGTACCGCAGCTGAGAAACACCATCGCGGATTCTTCCGCGGTCGCCTCATCCGTTCAGAAGCTTGGATTTGAAACATTCCTCGCTCAGAACCTTGATCGTCGTGGGATGAACGAGGTGATCGGCCGCTTTCTGCAACGCATAGAAGCGGGATCGGAGGTTCTCGTTTACTACGCCGGTCACGGCGTTGAGATGCAAGGATCGAACTACCTGCTGCCAACCGACATCCCTGCACTTGGCCCTGAGCAAGAGCGCCTGCTCAGGACTGAAGGTGTCAACTTGACGGAGTTGCTGCAGGACATTGAGGCACGATCAACACGCATGGCGCTGGTGATCCTCGACGCTTGCCGGGACAATCCCTTTCGCCGTGAAGGGACCCGCTCACTTGGTGCTACTCGCGGCCTGGGTCGGGTGGATCCGCCGCGGGGATCGTTCGTCATCTACGCTGCCGGCGTTGGCGAGCAAGCTCTGGATTCCCTTGGGCCCAGCGATCGGGATCCAAATGGGCTCTTTACGCGTCAGTTCCTGAGGTTGCTCAATGAAGAAGGCCTCGAACTGCGTTCGATGGTACGCAAGCTGCGGGCCGATGTGAGGGAAGCCGCTCTCACCCGAGCTGGTCACAGCCAGATACCCAGCTACTACGATCAGATGCTTGGTGACTTCTATTTCCGTCCGCCTGGCTCTAGCCCCGACGCTGGCAAGACCGAGTGCGATCGGCTAGTCACGCCCCAAGCATCACGTGAGGCGCTGAAGAGCGCCGATGTGGAAGCTGCATTGCAAGCATGCACGTTAGCGGTTGAGCGCTTCCCCAACGAACCGAGGCTACGCCAGCTGCTGCAGGCCGCGCAGGACCAGCGTGCGTATCGCAAAGCAGTCGATTCCCGGGAGCGCGCCATGGCTGAGGCGTACCTGGTACTTTTCCCTAACGGCAGATTCGTCGAGGATGTACGCCTTCATCTGGGATCACTTGGCCCTCCCTCACCGGTGACACCTCCGGCTCCCGTTCAACCCGCTCCCCAGCTTGATCCGAAGGAACTCGCACGCGTCCTTCAGGTGGAGCTCGCACGGGTCGGATGCGATCCCGGCACACCCGACGGAGCCTGGGGACCCGCTTCGCAGCAGGCGATGCAGAGCTACAACCGAAGCGCCAACGCCAAGCATGATGCGGCCACACCGT
>Ga0255172_1000336_pt1 | contig 14052 bp, 11 predicted proteins | sample Atl_Yuk_RepC_8d_FD_189952 | JGI IMG/M metagenome (GOLD analysis project Ga0255172, IMG submission 189952) | Freshwater microbial communities from Altamaha River, Georgia, United States - Atl_Yuk_RepC_8d | ecosystem: Environmental > Aquatic > Freshwater > River | place: USA: Georgia | collected... | reverse complement strand
CGAACGATCCTTCCTGTCAACCAATCGCAGATATGGGGGAAGAAGGAAGCCGTATGGATAGACGTTCACGATGCGTGGAAACTATACATTGAGATTCCCGAACTCAGAGCCGTAATCGACAAACGAGCGCAAATGATGTCAAGCAATGAGCCATGCCTGTATGATGCATCCGGAAACAAAGTCGAGAAACATTGGCTACTGGACTTAATCGACAAGCCGAACGCCATTCAATCATGGGCAGACGTGGTATATTCTATGAGCGTACAAGATGGCTTATACAACAACGCCTTCGCTTATGCACCTGCGCGGATGGGTGGGATTCGAAACCTGATTGTACCACTTCCTGCTGACAAGGTCAAGATGCACCTCAGTGGAAAGAAACTCAAGCAAATGGATGCCGAGGATATGGTTGACAAATTCACCTTTGTGTACGACACTGGAGACAAGGAGGCAATAGAGTGGGTGGATATGCTCTATGTTACTACTGACGATGGCATGAACATCATCAAACCTGTTAGCCGAGTGGAGACCTTACGCTTCCCCCTGTCAAACATCCGAGCGCAATACCACAAGCGCAATGTACTACTCGAAAACATTGGAGCAATTGGCATCCTGTCGTCTGAGAATAGCGACATGGCAGGAGCAATCCCAATGACCCCTGAAGAAAAGCAGCAAGTTCAACGCGATTGGTTTAAACGGCAGAAAGACGAATTAATCATTACTGAGGCAAAGGTGAAGTGGACGCCAATGAGTTACCCGACCAAAGACCTGATGCTATTCGAGGAACTGACTGCAGACAAATTGGCTTTGTTTGATGCATACGGGCTGAATGCTAATATATTCAGTTCGGTGGAAGGCACGACCTTCTCCAATGTGCGCGACTCAATTCGTATGATCTACACCGACACCATCATTCCTGAAACGCAGAGCCTTTATGACTCGATGATGCGCCAATGGGGACTGCATGAGCAGGGCTTCTATCTGAAGGCAGAATTCGACCATTTACCGATCATGCAGGATGATGAAGTCCAAGCAGCCAACACCATGAAGATAAAAGCCGAGACACTGGAGAAGTTACGGAATTTAGGAGTGAACATGGACGAAGAAGAAATTCGTCATTTATTGAGAATTGATTATTAACTTTACAATATGAAAGGAAATCTATACAACACCAAGACCCTTGACGGCATCAAGGACATGGACTCTGAAAAGCGGCAGGTAGCAGTGTACCTGTCAAAGTTCGATTCAATGGATAGCGACTCAGATATTATCCGGAAAGGATCGTTCACGAAGTCCATCACTGAACGTGGGGTAAACTCAACGAGCAATCGCAAGATAGCATTCCTAAGGCACCACGATTGGCAGCAGCCAATTGGTAAGTGGTTGACTCTGCAGGAAGACGACTACGGGTTATTCGGGGTGGCTCAAATGGGCAACTCAACGATCGCTAAAGACGCATGGGAGGACTACAAGATGGGAATCATCCGAGAGCATTCCATTGGCTTCCAATACGTGCAAGACAAAATCAAATATATCGAGGACGCTTCCCTGTCAACTGGAGGCTACTACGACATAACAGAGGTAAAACTATTCGAGGGTAGTGCAGTTACCTTTGGCGCGAATGAATTCACTCAAGTGGTGGAAGTCAAGTCAGCCGAGGATAAACGCACGAGGCTCATAGAGACCTCTAAGCACATCGAGAACGTAATCAAATCCCTTACAACAGGAGAATACTCAGACGAAAGGGGTTACGCACTTGAGATGCGCTTAAAATGGCTTCAAAACGAATTCATGTTACTCTCAACTGCAGAGCCGTTCGCAAAAGACGAACACTCAGCCAAGGAAGAGCCAACGCAACAATTCGATTGGGCGCAAGTGGTTAAGCAGTTCACCAACAAGTAACTGGACACAATTTAAACTTTAACAAAGTGGAAAATTTAACACCTGAGCAAGTAGTCGAAAAACTTAACGGGCTATTTGCTGAAAAAACAAAAGGGATGGCGACTTCTGAGGAAGTAAATGCTATCAAAAGTGAATTAGGGAAATTAACTTCCCTTGAGGAAAAAAGCGCATCAATCGAGAGCGCGATCGCTAAATTTGAAGGTCAATTAGAGGCTATCAAAGAAACTGCGAAAAAGTCAAACGAAAAAGCCCCTGCGAACTTATCACAGGCTATTCGTATGGTGGTTGCAGAAAAGCACACCGAAATGCTTGACAACGTGGCTAAAGGAAATGACTTCAACATGGAAGTTAAGACCGACACCACAATCACAGGCGACTATACTGGAACTTACGCCTTGACTACTCTTGAGGCAGGGGTAAACAAAATAGCGCGACCTATCCGCAGAATCATGGAGATTTCAAACGTGGGTACTACTTCAAGCAAGTTCGTTACTTACATTGCTCAAGACACTCAGTCAACGACTGGATTCATCAACGAAGCAGGAACAAAAGCGAATGGACAAGTTCAGTACACTGAGGTTTCTGTAGCAGTTAAGAAGGTGGCAGGATTCATCAAGGTTTCTAAAGAAATGTTGAGTGATCTTTCATTCGTTCAGGCTGAAATCAACAACGACTTGATGGCTTCTATCGAACAAAACATGGACGACCAATTGTTGAATGGAAATGGCGCAGGTAACAACATCGATGGTGTTATCAATCAATCTACTGCGTGGGCTGCAGGTATCTTTGCAGGTGCAGTTACTAACCCAACAGTAATCGATGTTCTTCGAGTGGCTAAGGCACAAATCGAAGGGGCTAATTTTACTCCTACTCATATTGTTCTTCATCCGGATGATGTTGCACGTATCGAAATGAGCAAAACGACTCAAGGTGAGTACACTTACCCGAACTTCGCAATGGGGATGGCACCAAACATGCAATTGAGTGGCTTAGTTATTATTTCTTCAACTAACATGACTTCTGATAACTTCCTTGTAGGCGACTTCACGAAGTTCAATGTACGAGTACGCGAGGGTGTTAACATCCAAGTGGGCTACGAAGGTGATGACTTTGCACGAAACATGGTATCGATCTTAGCAGAAGCACGTTTATGTTCTTTCGTTAAGCAAAACGATACAGGCGCATTCGTAACAGGCGACTTCACAACTGCAATCGCAGCACTTTAATCTGAATCAATAATTTAATCTCACTTAAAATGGCACAGGAAATTAAAAAACGAGGACGGAAGCCAAAGGCGAAAGAGGTGGACATAACAATCGATACTCCCAAAGTGGATGTTGAAATTCATAAAACTGAGGAGGGAGTAACTGCAGATGTTGACACCAAGCGTGTAGACATCCATGTGGAGAAAACTGCTGAGAAATTCACTTTGGACATCGAGGTTGACGACAAGAAAGAATACGAGATCATTGCAACTGGACTCAATCCAACTATGCCCAAGGGGACTATTTGGAAGGTTACAGGCGAACTTCTCAAAATCTTTGTTCGCAAAGGGATTGGAAAACTTAAAAAACAATAGGAAATGATAACACAGGTAGGCGACTTTACGGGTAAATACGAACTGCATACGGGCATCTATGACTCAGCGAAATTACAGGCATACATCGACAAATACGAGCCGTTGTACTTGACAGAGTTATTTGGTGCTACTTTGTATGCTTCCTTCGTTGCAGACTTAGATCAGCAAACGCAGATACCTCAGTCGCCTAATTTCCTGTTTTTTTACAATCCATTCTCAGAGGACGTTAATATTTATCGGTTATTAATTTCCAATGGAATTCCGGAAATGCTCTTAGGCTTCATTTATTTCGAATACGTTAAGGACACGATGAATACGATGACTCCATTTGGCAATACGATTGCCCGTAGCGAATTATCTCGACTTTCATCAACACTAAATACCTTGATGTACAATCGATACAATGAGGCAATTAAGACGTTCACTGCAATTCGGGACTACATTTTCCTGCACTGGAACGACTTCCCTTTGGGACAAATACTTGCAATTCAATTAGAGCAGAACAACATCAACTATTACAGTGGTCAAAGAAATATCTTTGTTGTTAATGGATGGGTGCAAGTGGCTACGATTGATATGCAGGGTACAGGTTATCAGGCAGGAGATGAATATTTCGTTGGTAACACTGGATTCAAAATTGAGGTAACGCAGGTAGGGGGAGCAGGTGAATTGCTTGACTACGATATTCTGCATGGTGGATATGGTTACAATGTCGGCACAATTTATCAGTTAGGCTCAGGAACTGGAACAGGGGCGCAATTGTTAGTACAACAAGTGGGTAATTCACAAGGTGTAATGACAGGCTCACCAAAGATTCAAATCTATGCCGAAACGATTGGCGAAGTGGTATCCGGAAACTTAGTACAAGGTGGTACGGGTGGCTATGTTGACGCTACTGATGTGCCAGTTTTTGGTGGCTCAGGTTCAGGGCTTCTACTCGACATCAGTACTGATCCAAACACGGGTACAGTTATAGGCGTTCAAATTGGCTCATCGGGTGGCTTTGGCTATCAGCCTAATGATATTGTCAATATTAATTTGGGTAATAACGATGCGCAATATGGTGTGGCAGTAGTCAAGGAAGGTTTAATAACTGGACAAAATTTGAATCCATTGAACAAAGCACTGACTACAGGATTTGTTTATGGCGATAGAATTCGTGTTTCAGGTAACGGGAACACTCCGGACGCAGTTTATGAGGTCGTTCAAGTAGGCGTAGGCGACATGACCCTGTACAATGGTAAGGAAAAACTAATGGCATACTGGATATGACAAACGAGGTATCAAATATCATCAAGTCCCTGTGTACTTCTCTTGACGTTACGGTGTTCGGTGTTTATGACTCTAACACTGATAAGACGTACATCTGCAATACAAAGTGGATGAAGGTGGGGCAAATCGTAGAGGACTCCAACGATGAGAAATACCGAATCCTGACCATTGAGTACAATGAGTGGGTAACGTGGGAGCCTGTTGATCCTAATAACCAAAATGACTTAGAAGGGGTTATTACCCTGCCTACTCCATATTGGATAACAGGAACGCAATTAGCAGCGAATAGAGAGTGGACTATCAGTTCGCCTAACCTTAGTGCTAAGTTACCATTAGTTTGGCTCTTAGAAGTCCTGAGAATGCGTAAATACGGCATGGAAAGTACTTATGACTTCGATGCTGATGTAAGAATGTTCTTTCTTGATGAGACAAATGTCCTTCAATACTATACGGAAGACCACCGAAACAACGTCATGTATCCAATGGAAAAGTTATGCGAGGAATTCCTAAACGTAGTGAACGAAGATGTAAGATTTGTGCGATATGACGATTACGAGTTAATCACCTTCAGCCGTTTTGGTACTGAGCGCACAGATGGAATGTTTGCGAACATTCTTGATGCTAATTTAAGTGGGGTTGAATTGAGGATTCGCTTGATTAAATACAAGGCGAATTGTATATGTTAATTTTTGTAAAACTTTTTAATACTTTAAAACAATGGCAATAGGTTGTAATTGCGATATGGGTTTATCTAACACAGGTAGACCAAATTGTTTGCCCTTACAAAGCGTAACGAGCAAACTTATTTTAGTGCCTCTACAAGACAATGCAGGTGCATATAACTACATTGATTTGACAGTGGCACTTCCTAACTGGACGGGCTTAGTCAACGATCCTGATGAGAGTCAGCGTTGGTATCCATTACCTGCATTCGAGAACGTGGAGATGCCGAAGGCGGAAACAGTGTTCGAAGAAGCGAACTCAGGGCGCATGGCTTACCTTCGTCAAGGGAAGCGATCTTTCACAGGCGAACTTTGGGCTTATGATGCAACGCCTCAATTCTTAGGGAAATTATCCTCCGGAAGATGCGTAGAATTCGGTGTTTACATCGTTGACATCAATGGTTCATTAGTGGGTAGCAAAGTGGGTGACTACTTATATCCAATCCCTGTGGACAATCAGTCATGGAATCCAACTATGATGTTTGCAACTGATTCAACAGTTCAAAAGATCATGTTAGCATTCGACTTCAATCGATTCTTCGATGAGTCAACCATGTGGATGATTACGGCAGATGAGGCAATTGACTTCAACACCTTGAAAGGTTTATTGGATGTTAATCTTATCAATCCTGTTCAAGTGGCTAACACTTCTATCCAAGTGGATGCTACCTTCGACTATGGAACTGCACTTAACCCATTGAAATTCAAAGGGGCAGTATTAGCAGATTTCTCGATCTACGATAACACCAACGCGGCAGTATTCCCTATTACCGCAGTGTCTGAGCCAGTCGATGGACAATACGTTTTATTGGCTTCCTTCGTTACGGGTGATTCGTATACTTTGAGTGTCGTTAAAACTGGATTCACAGGTTCATTAACTTTCACCGCAGTGTAATAATTCGGTGGTTATTGACACAAAAATTTGGGGTGTATTTTTCGAAATATGCCCCTTATTTTTACCTTCAAAATTGACAAAAATGGACTCAAAAAAGGGCAAAAAAAGTGGTCAAAATTGGGGTAAAAAATGGTGTTTTTTGGGTAAAAATGGCGTTATATTGAAATGCTCTGAGGCGCAAAATAAGCGCATCTAAGCGACTTTACCCCTTCTAACAGGTCGTAGGTCATTTTTTTCGAGAAGTGACGGATGCGCCATGAGACAGGGATTCCACGGAGGTAAAAATTTAATAAAAAATAGAAGAAATGAAGTTAATGGAGACAGTTTTAGGGCAACTTTTGAACAGGTCATCACTGATGTTAACCGAACAATATTTTTGGCGAAACGCCTTCAACGATCCTATCTTCAGGAAGTGGATTTTAGACCTCATCCGGAACGAACAATTATTCAAAAAAGGGATTGATATGGACGGGGACATCATTGGGTATTATTCTGAGTTTACCGAAAAAATTAACCCATTAAAAAAGGCAGGAACGCACTACACTTTAAAAGATACTGGAGAATTTTATGACTCCATGATAATCTATATTTATACTAATTACATCGAAATCGATGCTGATCCATTAAAAGAAAATGAACAGGGAGAAACTGAAAATTTATTTTACAAATATACTGAGGCAATCATCGGGCTTACTGACGACAACATGGACAAATTGGCGTACGAACTCCTCCGGAGATACCGAAACGAAATTAACAGGGTACTATCAGTCAATCGATGACCTTCCCCTGTTTAATTGGTTGCAATGTCTTGAAGGCAACATTCACTTTGTTAGGTGTGGCACAATAGGAACGCCTGAGAAGGACGAACAGGCATGGGAACGTATCCATGATGCCTATCTGAAGAAATACGGCATGACGAAGCACTATAAGGCGTTGATGAAGTTAATTCAGACAAAAGCGCAAATACAACTTGACTACATCCTAAACAAAGACAAGTTTTCACTAACTTTGTTAGAGATAGAGGAGGAGAATCTCAAAATAATGTTATCGAATAATGGGGTAAGCATGACTATCGAGCAGACCTTAGTCCATTTATCCAAGTTCGTAGGCTATTGGCTACGGGTGAAGGAGATTACAACAGGGGAATATTTTACTCTACTGGAAGAATTTAAACGCACAAATGACATAGAGCATGGCAAAAAGAATTAGAAGTACCGACCTATTCGAAAAGGAAGACATATTCGAGGGTATCAGGCAATCTGCAAAGAAAACAATCGACCAATTGCATTCACTTGATGCTGAATTCAAGAAGATAGCAAATTCAATGAAATCTGCAGTAGGTGGCGCAAAGTTCGATTCAACGAAATCGGTTAATGAATTCGTAAACGCTACACGACAAGCCAATAAACTGATGGAAGAATCCATCAAGATTGAACGCATGAAGGCACAAGCAGATGCCCAAATGCAAAAGGCGATGCAGGAATCAGAGAAGGTGGCACAACAACGGCTTAGAACTGAACAACAACAAATAAAGACCGATCGCGATAGGCAACGTGAACAGGAGCGATTAACGAAGCAATCTGAACGGGCGGCAAAAGTGGCTCAAGACGAGGCAAATGCTTACAAGCAACTTGAAAAAAACACAAGGGAGTTAAAGAATGAATCCAAGCGTTTAGGCGCAGAACTTCTGCAATTAGAAGCCAACGGGAAGAAGCACACTGCAGAGTGGCGCAATCTTCAATCGCAATACCAAAGGACAACTCAAGCAGCCCAACAGGGTGATGCTCAACTTAAAAAACTTGACAAGACCGTAGGAGATAACTTCCGGAACGTAGGAAACTACCGAGAGGCATTAGGAGGATTGCAGAATGCATTAGGTCAATTGGGGTTAGCGTTTACCGCAGGTAGCGTAATTCAAGGCGCATTCGGTATTGTTAAGGACTTCGACCAATCAATGCAGAATCTTGCTTCCATATTAGGCAAGTCAAGAGGGGAGATAGTTAAATTGGAAACCGATGCAAAGCGATTAGGGGCAACAACAAGGTTTACGGCTTCTGAGGTAGGAACGCTTCAAACTGAGTTATCAAAGTTAGGTTTCTCAGAGGATGAAATCCTAAACGCAACCGAATCAGTATTGAACTTAGCAGGGGCGACTGGAACTAACTTAGGACGAGCAGCAGAAGTGGCAGGAGCAACCATGAGGGCATTTGGAATCGATGCAAACAATATGCAACGGGTGAATGACGTAATGGCGAAATCCTTCAACTCATCGGCACTCGATATGGAGAAGTTCGCTGAATCCATGAAATATGTTGCGCCTGTGGCAAAGTCAGCAGGTATATCCCTTGAACAAACATCAGCGTACCTGTCAGTTTTGGCAGACAATGGTATTCGAGGTTCACAAGCAGGTACTTCCCTGCGAAGAATCTTTACCGACATGGCTATGACTGGAAAGGATGCCAAAGGTGCATTAAAGGAATTGAGCGAAAAAGGGCTTGACCTTAAAGACGCATTCGATGAGGTAGGACGAACGGCACAAACTTCGTTATTGATCCTGAGCGAGAATCAAGATAAGGTTGAGAAACTAAGCGATACATACAACCATGCGGCAGGGGCATCAAAAGCAATGGCGGACACGCAGTTAAATTCGATTCAAGGTTCATTATTCCTACTGACTTCTGCATGGGAAGGGTACTTATTGAAAGTTAATGACGCTACGGGTGCAGGTACTTCCTTCACAAAAGCGATTCGCTTTTTAGCCGACAATCTTGAATTGATCTTAGACACTTTGGTATCGGTTATCAAGATATGGATTCGTTACCAAATCATAGTCAAATCGACCTTACTGTACAACAAATTGATGGCTTCTTCATTCATGAACTTAGCACGAAGCGTAGGAGGTATGAAGGGGGTATTAAATGGCATTGGTCAAGCATTCGCAGGATTGGGGCGAATGATTCAGCAGAACATAGTGGGTATCGCCTTAGTGGTTATTGCTGAGATTGCAATGCAAATGAGGGCAGCAGGAGAAGGTACGCGAAAACTTGTAGCAGCACAGGAAGAACTGCGTTCAGCAACTGACACAGTCGCAGTGAACGTACACAGGGAAAAAACTGAACTCAAATTGATGTTCGATGCCCTATTGGAAACGAATCAAGGTTCAAGGGAACGAAGTAAATTGATTACCGACATCAATAACAAGTACGGAACAACATTAAAGAATCTTTCTGATGAGGCAGCCTTCGTGCGTCAGGCAAGGCAAGAATACACAAAATTAGACCAACAATTAGAAGCGAGAGCAAAACAGGAAGGGGCAAGAATTCGATTCGAAACTACTCAGCGACAAATGGCTGAGGCAAGAGCAGCATACGACCAAGCAGCAAGGGCAATTAAAGCATTTAGAGAGGGTGGAATGACCGACAAAATTTTGTCAAATATGTTCGAATTCTTTGGTGCGACTGGAGAGAAAGAATTATCAGACGCTACCAATGCAGCATGGGACTATTACGAAGGTATCCGCGACATAGCAAAAGAGGCAGAAGCAGAATATATCAAGATGCAAAAGGAAACGATCCTAAACACTGCTTTGACTCCTGTATTCGATGATAGCGAACTCAGACAATATTCAGGTAGCACTGGAGACAACACCAAGGTAACAAACGACAATACTGATGCTCACCATAAGCAAAATACCGAATTCAAGAAACTGAACGATTACATATCTGAACAACAAAAACTTCTGCAAGACCTGTACGTTATCGAGCAAAAAAGAGCCGAACTTAAATTGGAAGAACAAATCAATGCGGAAGCCGAAGCAGTGAAAAAATTAGCATTAGAAACAGGAGCATATTCCCTTGAAAAATTCAAAGAGTTAGCCGACCAAAAGTACGGGGTAGAAATCCGGAACTTAGAACAACGTAGGGATGCTACAATCAAAATGAATAATGACACTTACGAGAGGGAGAAAAAAGAACGCTACAAACAATTGGAGGAGGAAAGGGACGAACTTCTTAAAAACGATAAATTATTGGCTTCTGAAAAGACCGAAATCCAAGCCAACTATCAAAAGAAGGTTAAAGAACTGGACGACCAAGAAAAGACAAGGGTTTCTGATCTTGCATTGGAAAACAAGATAGTAACCGAGAATACGGCAGATGAAATTTACGCCTTAGAAAAGGCATCAATTGAGGTTATTACTAACCTGACTAAAGAGGCAGACGAGAACGTGGCAACATGGCGCGAAAACAACAAGGAAAAAGCAGATAAAGATCGCGAAGATGAACTTGCAAAAATAAAGGCAGCCGAGGAGCGTAAACGGGAGTTATTCAAACAAACTGCAGACCTGTTCATACAATATTCAAACAAGCGAATTGACCAATTGGATAAGGAAATTGCAGCAGCAGAAAAACAATACGAGAATTACAAATCCTTAGCCGAGCAGGGCAACATTAATGCGCAACAATCACTTGCGGAACAACAACGCATTATCGATGAGGCAAACATGAAGAAAGAACGAGAGCAGAAACGCCAACAACGAATCAAGTTAGCCGAGTCAGTGTATTCAACGTATTCGCAAAAGGTGGAAAACGGCTCAAAGAATGCATTAGCCGAAACGATTCGAGACACTACCCTTCTTCAGCAGTTCATTGCTTCCCTTCCTACCTTCCTTGAAGGAACTGAGGATACAGGCACCAATGGGCGTGGTGTTGATGGTAAGGGTGGATTCCATGCCGTACTGCATCCAAATGAGAGGGTAATTCCTAAGAGCCTTAACGAGAAGATTGGTTCACTTACCAATACGCAATTGGCAAAGGTGGCTCAGGAATATCAGAACGGCAAAATGATGGAGGGGGCGACACAATCGGCATCCGCACTGGAACTGACCTTACTTGTAAACGAAATCAAAGACCTCAAGCAAATCATCAAGGACAAACCTGAGACGAATATCGAATTAGGCGAAATTACGCAGTCAGTCGTGGAAATTGTAGAAAAGCGCGTGAGAGGCAATAGCACAACGTATAATCGATTCAAAGTACGCAAATGATACATTACCTCAACGATATAGAAATAACACCGAGAAATCGCTTAGAAATCGGTGTTATCTCAGATTTCAGTGGAAATCCGGAAATACTATCCCTTAGCACTGACACAATCATTCTTCCAAGGGAAGCCAAGGACATAATTGACCAACACATCGCTTCAGTGGGTATATTCCAAGCGATCCCGTACAAAGTAACGATGGAAGGTGGCATAACATTGCAATACTACGTTGATCTAATCGAGGGCATGAAAGTAAGGCAACACGAAGTGGAAATTACAATCATTCGTAGGGGCTATCTTGACGACTTCAGGACACAGGCAGCAGGGCTTTCCTTCGAGTACATGGTATCGCAAGGCGTGGACTTTAGTATTCGTAGAGTCCCGTACTTTATTGTCAAGGATAATCAACTGGAGGCTTCATTACAATTGGGTATTGTGGCGTTCATTATGACCAAGGAACTGATCCAAGCGATAAAAGATACTGCATCAGCAATCGCAGACGTTCAGATGGCAGCAATTCCTTCCTTTACTCTTGCAGGTGTACCTGTGGTCAATACGGGTGCTATTATCGCAGCGAGTTTGAAGGCAGCAGCACAAATTATTTACACTGCAGCAGTGTTGGTTGCAGTCATAAAATTGGGGGCGCAGTTATTGGCGACTTACTTCCCACCGAAAAGGAACTTTTTAGGGACGAGATTTCTTGATCTACTGGAAAAGTCCTGCAACTACATGGGGTATAGTTTTGCATCCGCAACAATCAGCAAACAATGGGTATTCGTGGGTGTTCCATTGGTGAGGGATGCAGATTCAATCTTTGATAAGGTGGTTTCAGCCGTTTCACCTGCCTACAATAAGGGGTATCCAACTTCATCAGATACTACACCAACATTAGGCACGTTCATAGAAGCCCTTGAGACGATGTTTAATGCCCGTTTAATAGTAAGGAACAATCAAGTACGTTTAGAGCGCAGAGATTGGCTAAATACACAGGCTATGACGAATATAGTTCCATCCCTGTCATTGCAATCGCAACGAGACGATGAGTATTCCTACATGACGACCAATGGTGAGGTATGGAAGCGATACTATATTCACTACCAAACCGACTTCACCGATCTGCATACCTGCGAAGGCGAGGTATACGGGGCGCATGACGCAGAATTCTCTACTGAGCCTTTATTCCCTGTTACCGATCCACAACTTACTTTAATTCGTGGTTTGAACGATGTAAACATTCCATTCGCACTTGCAAGGCGCAAAGATAAACTCACCATTATTGAGGCTTTAGCCAAAGGACTTTTAGCAGTCGTTGATGCCGTTACAGGCGTATTTGGTGGGGGTACTTCCTTCGTGGCGCAAATCAACTCAAGGAAGGACGCTATACGAATATCTCAACAATACTTTGCCGTTTCAAAAGTAATGTACGCAAATATAGGCGAATTCGTGGTAGAATCGTTTGTTCAGCGACCTGATTATTTGGACTTCTGCAGCGCAAAAGCACTTTGGGATGGTTACCACCAAATCAATTCAATTCAACAAAACGACTGGATACTTAGAGAAGGGGTAAGGGTGCGAATGACTGCACAAGATTTCGTAACTTTACAATCAAACAATTTTGTAAATGTCGATGGGGTATTGGTGGAAATCCTAAAGGTAGAATGGATTGATGAAAAATCCTTCGCACAAATATCCTTCCGGACACGCACAAATTGGGCAAATGGCAAAACTTACGTTACACAAATAGCATAATTATGGAAGGAACAGAAAACATTGAAACCTATGCAAAAGCAGTTACTGAGAATCTGCAAAAACTGCTCAACGAAAATGAGCGAATATTGGCGATCCTGTCAGATGAGAATCCTGAATTAGCCGACCAAATCATGAGGGACATAAACGACTCAATGAAGGCAATGAAGACCAACGATATTAACCGAATCAATCAAATATACGAACGCTATGCCGATAATCGTACAAAGTAAGCAATATGTAGATATGTTCGGTGTTATTCGCACCTTCTACAAAGGTAATGTAGGCGATCTGCAACGGGTTAATTTTCGGCTTCGAGAATCTATTTCAGTAAGTTCATCAGCAACAGTGAATCTTTCATTAAATATCCCTGCCTACGAAGTAACATGGTTAGGTGGAAACTTCGAGGAAGAAGGGTTTCGTACTGGAGATACAATTATTGTAAATATCTACGATAGTGGTGGGGCATTAATAAATTCCTACTATGCTAACGTAACGTATGTCAATGGAAATACCTTTGGCATTAGCACCCTGTTAGGATGGTACGATTACACCAATGGCGAATCAATCGTTATCGGTGTTACGAGCCGAGGAAGAGAAGGCGCAAGGGTGTCGCTTAATCACGTTCAGAATGGGGCAATAGGCAACGCGCTGAGCCTTATTGATGGCGAGGCTACTCAAGCAACTTTTGATCTTACAGGTTCAAGCCCATTCCCTGCTACAAAAGTCAGTTATCAATCGGGGCAATTTTGGTATGATGCTTCAATGGTGCTGACTTCTACCTCAGGCATTTATCGATACTACGATTTGACGATTGATCTAATCAATTCGGGCATCTATGACCAATCGTGGTTTACATCCGCAAATTGTCTGAAAGTATATTGTAAAATTTCGTG
>Ga0255172_1000335_pt1 | contig 14093 bp, 18 predicted proteins | sample Atl_Yuk_RepC_8d_FD_189952 | JGI IMG/M metagenome (GOLD analysis project Ga0255172, IMG submission 189952) | Freshwater microbial communities from Altamaha River, Georgia, United States - Atl_Yuk_RepC_8d | ecosystem: Environmental > Aquatic > Freshwater > River | place: USA: Georgia | collected... | reverse complement strand
CCTGTCCATCCTTCACTAGTAATAGGTATTGCGGTAGCAATATCTTGAACAATCGCTTCATATTTCTTATTAGTTGGAGGAGCTCCATATAATACATCATACAAAACATCATAACTATGTGCTCCTATTAAACAGCGACTACTTGTTTCTGTAGTTCCAACATAAACTGGATTGAAAAATGTACCTCCTCCTTCTTCTTTTTGAATATACCCAGGAGGTACTGAATTTTCTTCTATTCCTCTCTGATAATTCGCATTACCGATCGCAATCGTCTGGGCATTTGTAAATAGTGTACCTCTCTTCTTTTTTTTAATGTAATCTGAACTTGAAAATTTATTTAGAGCAAATGAATCAAAACATCTAAATTCCGACATATCTTATATAAATATAGTAAATTATATTTTAAATTTTATAATTTTATTAGTATTATAATATAGATGTTTGGAAATCGTTCATTTTCTATGCTACCTCTCTTTACAAATAATGCGCAAGTTTACTATAAATCACATAGCTTACCTAGTGGAGGAATTGGAACTGTTAAAAATTATCGCCATAAAGCACGTAAAACTTAAATAATAATCAAAATTATCCTCTAAGAAATTCTAGATTGTAGGGCTCTGGTTTTCCTATATTATAATATACTCTATGAGCATGCTTGTGGGAACAAGTCATACAGAATAAATTTGTTAAAAAAATAGATGTCAATATTAAATTATATTTGTCTTTTGGTGTTTTTTGCTTTCTATGAAGTGAAGGCATATCATAATCTTTTGCAAATTTCTTCATACAATCACTACATTCATGATACCATTTGTCTGTTGGTGTAGTTGTTTTTGAGGTCATTTTATAGTGGAGCTTATTAAAATATTTAGATTTATCTTTAAATATTTTATTAGTCTATTTTTTAACTATATTACGTCTAATCTTATAAATACTTATACATCCAGATAATATTATAAAAACATAGTGCCATATTTTATTCCAAAATGGTATCGATTTTATTCCTGACATATAAAGAAGATCTTTGAAAGAAGCATTTTCATCCCAACCACAAATTTTATTCACGTAAACTGTTAAATCACATAAATTACTATTTGATAACCAATAAATTAAAGTTGATATTGTAGTCAATAAATGAATACTTAATATAATCATATTATTGAATAGCCAACCGTAATTAAGAAAGCAATTTGATATATGATGTAATATCAACCAAAATACCACATTATAATGATCTTTTATGCATTCAAATGTATCTCGCATTGTAAAATTAAGAGCAATTTCAAGTAAAACTATAAATACAAATAATTTCCACATTATAACATACACAAATAAAATAGATTAGCGCATCTATTAAAATACTTATTTACCAATTAAAGATATTAAATAAATATTATAAATTATTATTAAATGGAAATTAAAGAATCAAACTCAGAACACTTATTTGAAGAGAACATTAGATTAAATAATGAATTAAATAAAACGAATAATGAACTTGATGCATGGAAAGAATATACACACAAAATAATAAGACTTTTGAAAACGTTCAGAAATGATTATGTAATTATGCGGACAAAATGTATTCAAAGTTTAGAGAATTCGAATGATGACAATGTAGAAGGATTTAATGAATTTTTAAGAGGAAAAATACATACTATAACCGAAGTTATTAATGATATTCAAATTATTCATTCTATTAAATTTATTGATGATACAAATTATGAAGAAGAAGAAAAAGGAGAAAAAAATGAACCATTAGTACTTCTCACTCAAAAAGAAATTGAAGAGAGAGAAAATGGGAAAATTATGAATTTTTTTGGAATTGATTATGTAATGAATTAAGAACTTATATTATTTTATCAAATGAAGAAAAAATAAATTAAATGTATACTTTATGAAGAACATTAATTCTAATAATATATATCAATGGCTGCGTAAATATGATATTACTCATTCGTTGGTTATAGATAATAATGATATATTTATTATCAAATATAGGAATCCTATAGAACTTGAATACGAGATATTAAAGGTTAAATTTGGTAATAAATTAATCAAATATTTAAATGACATTAAAACAGACGAAGAGTATTTTAATCTTATTTATGAAAATTTTTTTTCTATATGGAGAAAAATAGCTATAGAAAAAGAAAACAGCAGTTTATTTAGTTTAATTAATTATTTGACAAAACGAGAATCTTATAACATAAAAAAATTTATTTTTAACACAGTAACATTTGAAAAATTAAAAGAACCTATTTATTATAAATTTATAAATGAATTCGTTAATTTATAAATGATTGTTGTTTTATTCATTTTGTTTATTATAAATCAACAATTTTATTTTTTGTATTGAGAGAGAAATATAATCCAATATTTGTCTAATATAAATTTTATACTCTTCGATGTTTATTTTATCTTTAAATGAGAAATACAAAATCGCAGATGTTATTAATAAAATTATCAAAAATACTAATATTAAGTGTTTGATTTTATTTATTCTGAAAAACGAACCTTTTTTTATTTTTCGGTTTATTTTTATCATTTCTCTCTGGATTCTTAAAAATAGACTTTGGTTGTTGCTTTTGTGATTGGAGTGGCATATTAATAGAAATCATCTAGTTTCTTATGATAGATAGATCAGGTTTAAATATATGTTAGTTGATTTTATATTCTCTCAATAAATTTTCATTTTTTTATTTCCCAATCTTCCCTGGCAAAATTAAAAATGGACAAGGTTTTTTGGGAATTTTTGGCGGACTTTTGAAACTTGTTTTTTGTGAAAATTTTGAAAAAAATATAAAAAAGTTATGGTAAGGATCTTTTATAAGAAGAGAGAAAATGAGAGCATAATGGTTTAGTGTTTAGAAAAACCGCGAAAATGTAAGATTTTTTATTTTTTGTGAAAAAAACTTAAAAATTTAAAATAGTATTTATATACAATGATGACCGAGGATGACTTAGTGAATGACCAAAAAGTAGCAAAAGTAGCAAAAGTAGCAAGTGATTTTGAATGTAAAATTTGTGACTATATAACGAGTAAAAAATTTAATTATGAAAAACATTTGGATACCGCGAAACATAAAATGATGACAGATGATGACCAAAAAGTAGCAAAAGTAGCAAAAGTAGCAAATTTCAAATGTGACTGCGGAAAAAGTTACAAATATAAACAAGGACTATCTGTTCATCGTAAGAAGTGTAATTTTAATGATGGACTAAATTCAAATGTTTTAACACAAAAAGATGAAAATAATTATAAAGAATTATTGCTTGAAATGGTAGGTCAAACTAAAGTTTTACATAATATTATTATTGAACAAAATAAACAAATGGCTGAGAAAAATAAACAAATATCAGAATTAATTCCAAGGGTAGGAAATAATAACAATAATACAATTAAACAAAATTACAATATTAATGTTTTTTTAAATGAAAACTGTAAGGATGCAATTAATATGGGAGATTTTATTAAAAATATTGAGATTTCCATAGAGGATCTTAATTTTACAAAAGATAAAGGATTAATACATGGAATTTCTAATCTATTTATTGAAAATTTGAAAAAATTACCGTTAATACAACGCCCCCTTTGGTGTAGTGATAAAAAAAGGAAAAAATTATATATTAAAGAGGGTGAATGGAGCGAGGATGTTAATAATGAAAAAACTAAACAGGCTATTAAAAATGTTAGTGCTATACAGGTTAAAAATATGGGAAAATATACTAAGGATAAACCAAATTGGATGGATAGTGACTCTGAAAAAACAAATTACATGACTATGGTTAACAAAGTAACTGAAAATATAGATGGAAAAGAAGAAAAAATAATTGATAAATTAATAGATACCATCCATTTTACGGAAAGTAATATAGAAAAACTAGAATAAAAACAGGTTATTTATTTGGATTACAAAGAATATCTATACTAGACTAGAGCTACTACAATATTAATTTCTCTCTGACTAACCAATCAAATTCCGCAATGTTCCGTTCTTCCAAGCCTCTGTAATGTTTCCATACATAATTTTTCCTTCGGTTAACTTCAGAATAATTTGATTATCAAACATCTTGTGTCCGGTAGTAATTTTTGTATATTTTTTTGTGCTCAATCCAATATGATATTCATAAACGTCTATGCTGCATACACGATGACGTCCAGACATGAAACGGGTGATAACATAATCGTCAATGATAATAGATTCACTTCCTCTTTCTAACTCAGGTTCATAAAATGCGCCACGAGGAAATGTATATTTCCGGTTGATACTGTAGTATTGCATGTTGGATGTTGTTGGATGAGATTTAATTATTTATTAAAAGCATTTCAATTTTTTAATAAATAAAATTAAAAAAGAGGGTTATTTATTTTACAAGAATGAATAATGAAGCGATGAAATTCAATTGATAATAATATCTATTCTACAGAAATTCAAGGATGTTGCCTACACAGTCGGGAATGAGTCTTGTATTGTCTAGTGCCTTCCGAGCAGCCTTGATGCGGATTGGCGATTCTCGGCGGAAATAAAGCTGCCAAATCTTGAGTTCCTCCAGAATCTGGTTGTAGTCGTGCTTCTTAACTGGGAGCTCTTCAGCGTCTAGCTCATCTGTAGGGACAAGGAAATTATTGCGGAACAGGCGGTGCAAAGTTCTGGCGCGATAGAATGAGGGGTGAGTAGGTTTGTTTTCTTTATTTTTCACCGATTCCTGATACTCTGAGTGGTCTAGTGAGGATAGGTACTCATACTCAGGTGTGAGCATGCAAGCCCCCTCTGTCACTCGCCAAGAATGATATTGCCAGCACTCGCACTTCATCTGCTCACTCTCAATATCATCAATCCAATCCCGTAGTATGTTGAGAGTTTCCAGGTAAATGCCGTGGAGGGAAACCTCGTTGCGGAGGGTCTCGTGGTGTCTCTCAATAAACCGGAGCTGATTGATGATAGAGAAGCAGTTTTGGCAGTGATAAGTGGCGAACTCATACACTCCGTCGTCCCCTTCATGGAGAGGCTGGAGAGGCAGAGTCTCATAGAGGTCTGAGAGGTCAGGATAGATTGGGGTGTTCTTGATACAGTTGATGACGGTTCCGGAACGCAGCTTCATCCCCTTATCCGCATTACAGAAGTACTGCGTGTAAGGGGTCTTGTTGTAGTTGGTGTTGTTGATAACACGCATATTGAGTCAGGCTCTTAGTGTTGGAATTCAGATGAGTTTTGGATTCATAAGAAAAAGTATTTCAATTTTTTTATTTTAATATCATAAAACAGGTTAAAATTTATTTCATTTATTTTATTTATTTTTCCCATACTGATACAAATATAGGGTCGGTTATTAATCCATCCCACCAATTCATTCCTGGTCCAAATTTATCAGTTTTTAAATATATATCTGTTATCCGAAAACCTTTATCATTCATATTTTTTTTGAAGAATTCTAAATCTTCATTTGTATTAAAATCATGTTCTATTTGCAGTAAACGTATATTATTTAAAATATCAGGGAATTCTTTCAAATTATCAACAAAATTACCTTCGTTATCAATAATCAGAACATTGAAATCTATATTATATTTTTCATTTAATTGTTGTAATGTTATTGTATTAACTTCCATTGAATCTTCAATTTTATATTTATATGTATACCACCCTCTAGAATATAATTTAACATTTGATATAGCTGAATTTTCAATGTGAAAAGAAAACTGATTTAAGTCTCTATTTATCTTTAATAATTCGGCCTCTTGATTATTTGGTTCAATCACAACATGATTATTTTTATTTGATAAAATAGAGCTTATAATACAGGAACTTCTACCAATAGAACCTCCTAATTCTAGGACTTTGTCGTTTGGTTTTAAGTGTTTCAATATCATTAATTGCTCTGGTAATTCATTGAGGAGTGCTTCTTTATTCGTAAATTTTAAATTGTCATGTATAGATATTAATTTATTTAAATAATCCATAAAAATACAACAAATAAATCTTTATATTTGTTTGTAAATAAGAGAATTATTATCTTACTTATATATTATAATGAATTCTTCTTGGTGGATATTTACTCGCATTATGCTATTTTATATAATTCTCTCTTATCTTGTTGTTCCTGCTATATTTTATTATGTGTTTGGTAAAAGTTTAGCTAGCGCAGGAAATGGTTTTGTTGTTGGAAGTATTTTATCAATTATATTATGGTATACATATGGGTCTAAAATGGTTAAGTAAATTTATTACTATATCACTACATAATAGTAATAAATGGGTTTGAATAATTTATCTTATATCAAGAATATTTCTACATTAAAGTTTTTGAAATATTCTGTCATCATAGATAAAATTTGGGTTCAAATAAAAAATTTATAATTATTTCTTTTGTTGAGGAAGCGATAAAGGTATTCCGCCTCAGCCTCCTCTCTGTTTCATTTTTCTTAACTTAAGTGTCTTACGTTTTCTATACTTCTTACTATATGCTATATGCCTAGTTCTCCTTTTAGCCATTATAAATATAAGAGAGAAATTATTATACTATATCAAGTGGATCTACCGGTTCAACTTCTGGAATTTTTAAATAATATTTACTCATTATATTTGTCGTAAAACTTATAACAATACTGAGAATTTTATAAATGAAGATAGATATTTTTTTAACTGTCATACAAATATGTGAGAGACAAAATGTACCAAGAATAATACCTACAATAGAACCTAATGTGTAGAGGGAATATACTACAATATGGTTTAGAATTATAGATAAGATAGTCGCATTAGGATCATGTGTTTCAGAATGAGGAGTCTTTTTGTCCTTTGGTAAGATTAGATCCGCGATGGGGAAAATTATAGTGCAAAACATTCCCATCACAAAACAAATAGAACAGGCATATATTACTGGCTCTTCATAATTGGTGAATACATGTTCAAATATAGGATATATAATTTTACGGGCGCAATATGCGGTCATTTTCAGGAACACTTTAATGAAATACTTTATTTGGGCTAGAAATAATAGAAACCGATTGTTGATAGAAGATGAGCTCTGATGTTTTGCCCTATAATTTACTCCACATAGATTAATAATAGTTGATTTTTCCTCTTTCTGGTTGTAGTCCATTATTTATTAATTAGTTATTGAATAGTTATTTTGATTATATCTTTTCAATTTTTTAAATAATAATTATATATTCTTTGAATTTCTCTCTTTTAATTCATCTAAAAATTGATTTAATAATAGTTTAAAATAAATAGACAGTATAATAATTAGAATGGAAACAAAACAACTGAAAGGTTTAAAGAGAAATACTATTGATAAATACTACACTAAGATTTCTATAGTTGAGTTATGTATAAATTATATTAAACAACATGTAAATATAAATTATAATGATTTGATTATTGAACCAAGTGCTGGTAATGGCTCATTTATTTCAGGTATAAAATCATTATCTGGACATTATTTATTTTATGATTTGGAACCTGAAAATGAAGAAATAGTAAAACAAGATTATTTATTATTGAATAATAATCTATTTATCAATAAATATGACCAAATACATGTAATAGGAAATCCTCCATTTGGACGACAATCTTCGTTAGCAATTAAATTCATAAAGAAATCGTGCGAATTTTGTGATAGTATATCATTTATATTACCAAAAAGTTTTAAAAAAGATAGTTTAAAAAAAACATTTCCTTTAAATTTTCATCTTGTATTTGAAATAGATTTACCTTGGGGATCGTTTATGGTAGATGGAGTAGAACATGATGTTCCGTGCGTATTTCAAATTTGGCAAAAGAAGTCTCAATCTAGAATTGTTAGTGAAAAAATGGAACCGGTTAATTTTATATTTGTCAAGAAAGATGATAATCCTGACATATCATTCCGTAGGGTAGGTGTAAACGCCGGAACACTAGATAAGGAAATAGAAAAGAAAAGCATTCAATCGCATTATTTTATAAAATTCAAAAATAATAAATCTGTAGAAGAGAATCTAGAGCAGTTATCTAAAATAACATATGATTTTAATAATACAGTAGGTCCAAAATCTATATCTAAGCAAGAGTTAATACAAAAGTTTAATCCATTACTAGAATTTAATTAAAGAATGATGTGATTATATTTTGTAGATTATTGATATAACAAATCGTATTATTTTTGAAACCGATTTCAAATAATTTATATGCTTTATTTTTTTTACTTTTGAACTGTATTTCATTACATACTACACATAATAATTTGCTATGTTCATTATTATGTTTGTTATTTTCCAGATATTTATAACCTCTATTGAGTTGCTGACCACCTCCCCATAAATCTAATTGGTTCATGCCAATTATAATCTTATTGGTTGATTTCTCCAATATATACCAATCAGGTATTTCTGTTGTGAAATGTCTATCGCATTTTCTCTCAAAAAGAATTTCAAACCGGTCTGTGTCTAATTGTAAATTTATTATGAAATTTTTTATAATGTTATTGAATTTATTTCCTCTAATAACTCCTTTTGTTCCTGCAGGAATAAGCTCTAATAAATAATCTTTTATTACATTTTGCTTAGTTTCTTCATTTAAATATTTACTTAAAATAGCTTCTAATTTTTTTATTTCATTTTTAACAGAATTGCATTTTTCATATTCCGGCATTAATTTTTCATCTGTTAAGTCCAATATAGCATCATATGAAATTTCATTTTTAATCCTTGTATTTATTTCTTCCATCTCTTCTTTGGGATCATCTTCAATCAAGATAAGATTCGCTTTCTTACTGGTAATCTTATTACTTTGAATAGACATATTGAATTGCTAATATTTATTATTCTTAAAAGCATTTCAATTTTTAAGCAATTATTTATATATATTTGAATTAACTTAAAGAGGGTAATAAATCTGTTTGTATACCTCCTTACCCTTTATGTTTGCATTCCAAAAAATTTCATCTAACACAGACCACTTATTAAATCTATGCAATTCTGTTATTAATACTTCTTGATGATTGGTGTAATGGAAACATTCTTTATTTTCTTTATCATTTGAGAGGTCAAAAAATTCAATTGGTTTAATGAGAATAATTTCTGTTTGGCCATCTACATTATCCATTTTGGATTTAACAAATCGTAAGAAATAATCAATATCACACCCTAATATATCATCATCTATTCTCGTAATTTCTTCTTTATCGTGCTTGCACACTTTACATGTATATTTGCTTTTGTTATGAATGCATTTATAGAGCTCTTTTAATATATGCTTGTTTTCGTGATAATATTTTTTATTGTATGCTTTCTTTTTCTCTACGGTTAATACCATATTATTATATTTTAATCATAACAACCATTAAAGCCCTTATGATTAATATTATATAAGTATTATAACGGTTCATAAAATTAAAAGTATTTCTTATCAATATTAATTATTTTATATAGTCTATGTTCTTTAATTATATTTTGGTAATTTCTCTGAATTTCTTTGCTTCACAAAGAAAATAAAGTAAGAAATATAGATTTATTGAAATAGTTAATACACTGGTTATGGTAAGATAATTAAATATATATTTATTATTTTATAAAACTTTTTAAGAATTTTTCTATTTTTTAATTTTCCAATCTTTCCTGGCAAAAAAAAAATTGGACATACTTTTTTGGAATTTCTTGGAAGACTTTTGAAACTTGTTTTTTTTGAAAAAAATAGAAAAAAGTTATAGTAACAACAATTTTAAAGAAAAGAGAAAATGAGAGCAGAATGGTCACAAAAATGAAAATGGTGAGTTTTTGAGAAAATTTCATTTTTTTTGCCGAAAAGAATTTAGGGACTTTTTCTGGAAGTATAATATACTTCCAAAATGACTTCTAAGAAATCCCAAAAAATCCCAACATTTGAGTGTGATGTATGTGATTATATTACAGGCAGTAAAAAAGATTATTTAAAACATTTAGAGACGATAAAACATAAGAAGAGAACAAATACTTCCGAAATACTTCCAGATACTTATAAACCCCCGGATTTATCTCCAATACAATTTACCTGCGAATGTGGTAAATCATATAAACATCGGCAAAGCTTATATAACCACCGTAAAAAATGTGATTTTAAAAATGAAGAAAAAATAGAAAATATTGAAAATATTGAAAAAAAAGATGAAATTATTAAAAAATCTGAAAATAATGAAGAATTATTTGAAAAATTCGTAGAAATGATTCAAAAAAATAATGAAAAAACATCAGAATATTATAAAGAATTATTTTTAAAATTTGCGGAAAATCAAACAAAAATAATAACAGAACTAATTCCAAAAATAGGAAATAATAATAATACTAATAGCCATAATACAGTAAAGCAGAAATTTAATGTGAATGTTTTTTTAAACGAACAATGTAAGGATGCAATTAGTTTAAATGATTTTGTTAAAAATATAGAGGTTTCTATAAGTGATTTACTCGTGTCAAAAGATAAAGGGTTAGTAAAGGGAATAAGCAATTTATTCATAAAACATTTAAATGACCTGCCTATTGTTCAGAGGCCATTATGGTGTAGCGATAAAAAGAGAAAAAAAATATATGTTAAAGAGGAAACATGGACCGAGGATGTAGATAATAATAAGACCAAGGAAGCCATATATAATATTTCAAAGGTACAAACTGGAAATATTAATAAATATATAGAAGATAAACCTAATTGGAAATCTAGTGACAAGGATAAAACGACTTATATAGATATTGTAAAATCTGTGACAGATTCAGTAGATGATACAAAGAAGGAAAAAATAATTGATTCTATTATAGATGTTATACATTTAACTGAAGATAAGGTTAAATAATTTTATCCAAATAAAAAATGGGAAATATATTCCCACTTTTTATTTATATACAAAGGCTTTATTTACCAAGAAATTTCAGCTAATCTAATCGTGCATCCTTCGGGCATCTTGGAAGGCCTTCCTCTGTTCTTCGTAAGCTTCAATGCGACTCCAAACTCCTCGCTGATGGCGTTGAAGATATTTCCTCCGAACAATAGCGACTTGTATACCTCAAGTGATAGGTAAACACCTGTGAATTTCTCAAACCCAGGCTGACGAATGGAGTTAATTCTACTAGGGACTACTAGGTAGGTTTCTGTTTCTTTTGAGCGTAGTACGCACTCGCGGATGGTTTCTAGCATAATGGTCTCGTCTGTAGCTGTCTCAGGACGAAGTGACAAGCAGAATCCTCCGTTCATGATTTCTACTTCTCCTGTCTCTAGGAAGTTGCGATATCTGAAAATTTCCCGGCCGTTGGTTTTGGGAAGTTGTTTAATGCGTTTTGAGTAGGTCTCTGTAATCTCCTCTTGTGTAAGGAGTAGGTAGCAGCACAGATAATAGGAGCCGGTTTCCATTCCTTCTGTTGCTTCATCAACGTAGTAGAGAGAACAACCACCACAACCAGAACCGAGTTTTGCTGGTTTTCTGTTCTGGATGGCTTTCAAAATTTTACTGGGCGCGTCCTTGAATGTCTTGTTGGCTTTGGATATCTTACGCTTATTTATATTTATCTTTTTTGTCTCACTATCCAAAACCTGCTGTAATTCCTGGATGATTTTTTGCTTGATAATCTCTGTGTTGTGGTTGTTTTGGATAACCTCGTCGTCTGTTTGGAGTGCATCAAGGACATCTTTAACAAGATTTTCTGTTTCTTTGAATTCTACAGTAATACACCTGCGAGGAATATGGATGGGGATTACTGGGCTTAATTTTTTGTTTCCTTTGCTGATGATAGGGACGGATTCCTCGTCTCTAACTACATTTTTGGCGTTTTCTGGAACGCTTTCCTCACTACCTCCGCAGAAATCAATGTAAGTTTGAATCTCTCCGCTGTTAAGAAGATCTCTGTTAATATACACTACCAAGCTATCGTTTTGATGGTATCCACAAGCCCGCCCGAGTAGACCTTGTAGGAGTGTGTCAGTCTTTGAGCTTGTAGAGGTCTCAAACAAGAATGCTAGATGGTTCTTTGGCACTACAGTTCCCATTCGGCATCTTTCCCTCAATATGACGATGGTTGCTGTTGCTGGTTTCTGTTCTAGTTCCTTCATGTTGACGATATCAGAGTGTTCCTGGTCGTATTTCCTGACATCCCACTCTGCACGACGACAAATAGTCTCAGCTGTTTCCATCTGTTCGTTTCCTCGGACTCGGATGATTGCCCATGCGCCTTCATCTTTCTTAGCGTAGAGTGCCTGTCTTAGAGACGTTTCCCAGTCGTCAAACCCGATAATCTTGTTGTTTTCACTGAGCCATTTAACTCCGCGGTATCCAGAGCCTGGCGCCATCCGGACGACCTGTTTTGATTGGCTGAAGTTTCCGTTGTCGCATAGCTCAGAGAAGGGTGTGGCTGAAATGGAGCAATAGTAGTTGTTTTTTTCTTCTAGCATTTCGTTGTCTCCGTTAGCTGGTAAACCGATTGCTTCTAGAAACTTGCTGGGCGACTGTCCGAGTGATTGAGCGAAATGCGACTCTTCAAAGATGAAGAGAGTGTTCTCTGTAGCGATTCGCTGAGCCTTTTTCACAAGTTCTGTTCCCCAGACGATGGTGATGTTCTTGAGTCTTTCAACAAGCTCAAGTTGTTCGAAAGGGTTTAACTCCAAACCAACTAGGTTCTCGATGTATCGCCAATATTTTGTCTGAAAGAAAGAGAGTTCTCCAGTTGTAGGGTTACCTTTTACCTGTGTGTGTAGTTGTTCCTTCAGCTCCTTCTCGCGGTTTCCAGTGAAGATGACGACGTTGTCCACTTTTTGAGTGCGAATCATCTCGCCTGCTAGGAGAAGAAACGCGCTCGTTTTTCCAGACTGCATCTGGGCAAAGAGAATAGATGCTCTCGTTCCAGAGGCATAAGTCTCCATGGTCTCCGAGATAGCGGCAATAGCCACGTCAGAGATGTCACGTGTCGGGTTGAACATAGTAGAGTTCATAGTGTTGTTTCTTTGAAAGAGACAGAGTTTGAATTTTGTATGAAAATGTGTACTTTCAAGAAAAGTATTTCAATTTTTTATTACTGTATGTAAAAATTTTTAATGATCCGAAAAACTTTTCATACTATATATTATATGTCAACCGCAAAAAAAACTCGTAAAAATAGAGGATTATCCGCTTCTTATGTAGTAGCAATTCCTTCTTATGACCGACCAGAAGCAATAAAACAAAAAACACTTAAAACACTAGCAGAAGGCGGTGTTCCTAGTAATTTAGTTCATATATTTGTAGCAAATAAAGCCGAGGAAAAACGTTATAAAGAAGCGATCCCGAAAGATATGTATGGTAAAATAGTAGTAGGTAAGATAGGAATAACAGAACAGCGAAAATTTATTGTTAAATATTATCCGGAAGGACAGGCAATTGTTTCAGTAGACGATGATGTAGAAGGTTTATATCGTAAAAAATCAGATTCTGAACTAAGTAAAATTAAAAATGTCCATAAATTTTTTAGTGATGCATTTACTAGACTTAAAAAAGAGAACTTATATATTTGGGGAATATATCCAGTATTTAATGCATTTTTTATGAAAAATAACACCTCAACAGATCTTAAATTTATCATAGGAACATTATATGGATTTATTAATCGCAAGACAAAAACTATACAACCGTCATCAAAAATTAAAGAAAAGGAAGATTATGAACAAAGTATAAAATATTTTATTAAAGATGGGGGCGTTGTTAGATTTAATGATGTAACAGTTAAAGCAAAAAAACACTCTCCCGGAGGATTAGGAATAACAAACAATCGTTTAGAGGCAAATCGTGTGGCAGCGAATTATTTGGAAAAAACCTATCCCGGTTATGTAAGCATTTTTCATAGAGATAATGGAATGACAGAAGTGCGTATGGCTCGCATTAAAAGAGGAGAAAAGCCTTAAAATGAGTAGAATATTATTATCATAAATAATAATAATAATATTGTATATATGATTATAAAAAAGGAAAGGAATGGAAATGTGGATGTCTATCATGTAGATAAAAATATTTCGGATGAAAAAATGGATAAATTACAGAATACATTTGTAAAAAAAGAACAAATTGATCTTATAATTAGAGAAGATGCGGATGTTTATGATGCAGGTGGTAAGTTATTACTT
>Ga0255172_1000299_pt1 | contig 15837 bp, 13 predicted proteins | sample Atl_Yuk_RepC_8d_FD_189952 | JGI IMG/M metagenome (GOLD analysis project Ga0255172, IMG submission 189952) | Freshwater microbial communities from Altamaha River, Georgia, United States - Atl_Yuk_RepC_8d | ecosystem: Environmental > Aquatic > Freshwater > River | place: USA: Georgia | collected... | reverse complement strand
CATTAGACCGGACAGAATTGGGTGACGCAGGACCGTCTGGGTCGCGGCCTGACCAAAGCGTCTGAGCGGCGACATGCTGGGAGGTTCTACCGGAGGAATAGGCAAGGTTCTGGCCCCACGTGGTCCGCTTCCGACTTGTTCGGGCAGCATAAGGTCGGCGCGTTCTGGTGTCATGCGGTATCCGGGTCCGATCTTGGCTTCGGCTTCGGCGACCTGTCGGGCGACATCCCACGACCCACCGGGCTTTTTGCTCATATCGGCGGCTCGCGCAGCATCAAAATCGGTTAACCCGAACTTTTTCGCGTAGTTGAACGTTCCTTGGCCACCGGCGGGAGTACGACTGACTGGTCCTTGAGGTGGTGGTAATGGACCTCCGCGACCGGGTGCAACCGGACCTGCGCCGGGACGACCTTCGGCGAAAGCATCTGCGGCTCGGGTGATGGCCTGTTGTAATTCAGCCGCCCCTTTACCCGCACCATATATCGCCTTAGACGTGCCTAACGCCGCGCCGGTCGGACCACCAAACGTCGCCCCTGCTACCATAGTGGACGGCGAGAATCCATATTCTTTAGGAGCGCTCTCTTTCGACCAGTCTCTCCAAGCTTGAGCCATCCCCTCCCCCCGATCACGAATATCTAGATCGGGTGAACCATAGTATTCTTCGGACGGGGCTTCAGCGATCGGTGCTTCAATCGGTGCAGGTGGAGCTTCGGCAGGAGCTTCTTCGGCCATTTTAGCGGCTTCAGGATTTAATAACCCACCAGTCAGAACGTTGAAATCATGCGCATACTGCACCGCTTTTGGCGATATATCGTCTTTACTACCGGTCTTGAAATATGTAGAATTTGGCCCATCATGGTAAGCGACCACCAATTTTAATGGGTCATATCCCACTTGTTTATTTTTCAGCAGGTCATCAATGTATTTGATACCACACCGGACATTTTCACCGAGATTTTCGCGGTCGCAATTGTAGGTTTTAGCGGTCGCTTTGGTGAGTTGCATGACACCACGTGCACCAGTTTCTGATGTCTTACTTTGATCAAAAGTGCTCTCGATCCATGCCATCCCTAGTACGATGTCTGGATTCACACCCTGACGCCGAGATTCCTCGATGATCATCTTGGCGATCTTCGCCTGTTCGGGCGTGAGCTTATCCGGATCCCAACTAGTCACTACTTTAGAGGCCATGATAGTCCTTACTTGAGCTTACCTTCTTTTTCGAGCTTGTCAATCGCGTCTTGTACGCTCTGCGTGGTCAAAGGTCGAAGCGGTTTATCTTTTTTGGTCTTACTAGGTTTTTGGGGTTTACCTTCTTCTTCAGCTATGCGCTGTAGATCCGGTGTACGACTTCCGGCCATGCGTGGTTCGATAGTCGCAGCTGGGGCTTCCCCTGTTTCTTTCTTCCTGAATGGGATGCCTAGGTTCTCATTCGCCCAACGCTCGGCACCCTCGATCAGTCGCGCGTATCGACCATCGGCTTTGTCACCCTTGAATTGTTCGAGAGTCTTATACTGATTGCCCGGTTTGTTGCGGTAGTCGCGGAATGCGGCGGCGATATCCATGTCCAGATCGAAGCCTCGGGCCACCATCGCCATTTTCTGCTGAATGGCTTTTGGCGTGTCGTACTTGCTGCCCAGAACGTCTTTGATAGGCTGGCCTTCGAGGTTCGACACCGAACCCATACCGGATCCAGCGTAAGTTTGACGACGAAGCCCAAGCTCCATGCGAGCCAAGTTGCCGACGAAGATGTCCAGATCGGTGAAGTCGGAAATCTTAAAATTCTTATCCAGCTTCTGCAGCGTTTTTTCGATGTCGGCTTTCGTGACGTTCACATCGACGCCGGACGTCCCAGCTTTCGCGTGACCGGTCATCGCATCTTGCACTAATGACCATAATGCATTACCAACACCGGGCTTGTTCAGATACCCGAATATCTTCGGGTTACGACGCACGATTTCGAGGTTCTGAGCGGCAGCGGCTCTCGACATCCGATGTTCATCGGCTTGTAATAAGAATTTATTAGTCGCTTCAGCCTGCTCGCGAGCAGTAATGGTAGCGGCTTCTTTTTCAGCTGCGGATTTCGCTTCTCGGCCCGATATCGTAATATCTGCGGGTGCACTCGGAGGCGCGGCTCCGGTTTCATCGCGTGGTCCGACGCCCTGAATATAACGATCAAGGATGTTGTATACGGTTTTTTTATCATCGGATTTCCGCGCCGCCCGAATAGCGATGATGTCCTCGGGAGACATCGCGATATCGCCCTTGAGTTCGGGCACGTATTCCTTGACCATCTCCCGACCCGGGAATGGTGTGAATTCGCCGGTGAGTTTATTGTAAGTACCGCTGGGCTGCGATCCCATGGTCTCTAACTGCAGCTTATACTGAGTTTCTAATGCCTCGCCGAAGTCTTTATCGATCAGCTTCGCTTTCGCGATCATGGCCGGTGTCATCATGCGACCCTGCACCATCATCGCCGGACCGGATGTGTCTCCTTTGATGGGACCGACACCACCTTCGGGAGTGATACCTTGCTGTAGTGATGTGAATTCTTTGAATGCTTGCGACCGACGTGCGCGATCAAGAGGAATCTGCGCCATCTGCATTTGCATCATCGCATCTTCGATGTCGCGCTTTTCCTCGGCCAGCTGCGCGGCAGAATAAGCTTTGGCTCCACGACCAATTGCTTCGAATGCGCCACCGGTACGACCGGGATCGAGTAGCTCTCCGGCCAGTGCAAGCATTTTAGGATCGAGTCTAAACCCGCCATCCTCACCCATTCCGGTGCGGCGATTCTGTAGCATCGTCATCAGCCGATCTTCAGCATCTTGTGCCGCTCGGTATTTTTGATCGTACTCGGTACCTTCGCCTCCGAAAAATTCGGGCGGTATCATCGAGGCCGATTTTAGTGCTGAAGCCATGGTGTCACCATTCAGATAATGTCGCCGGTGCCGAAGTCACCAAAATCAGGGAGATATTGCGAAAAGTTTATGCCACCTAGGAATTTACCGATGCCCTCGATCGGACTTGAACCGCCTCTCTGAGATGCAAACAGAGAGCCTAAGCCGAGAATAGCCTGCAACGGCGACGTACCATACGCACCCGGCATTGGACCTGTGAATGTCTGAGTAGTTCCAAGTGGCACCTGATATCCGCGCATTAATTGGGCCGCGTTACTGGCCATCTTTAGAGGTGCTTCAATTCGCGCTTGCTCAAGAGCCTGTTGTAGAGCACCAGCATCCAATAACGACTTTGCCCCGGTGAGACCCATCTCTTGCTCTTGGCGACCTATACCAGCTAATGCACCAGCACCTTCTCGCTGAATTCCAAGATTTCGAAGCGCCGCATCAAGAGCGGTGTTATACCCGGATTCAAGAGCTTTAGTCTGCTGGCCGGTAAGATTCGCCTGAATGTCGGCGAGCGTCTGTCCGGTCGCGCCCATCATCCGCTGCGAACCGAAACCGCCCGAACCCGCGAATGCTCCTTTCAGACCCGGTAAGATATTACGCTGTACGTTTTGCTGCGATAATCTGGCCATCTCGTCCACCACGTTGCGGGTGTACGGATTTAGGAAGCCTTGAATCTGTTCAGGGGTGATACCGCCTGCTACTCTAGCCGCCGCTTGCTGAGCGGTTGCTAACGACGGCATTCCGGCACCCGCCGCCGCCTCGGTGGAACCGAAACCCTTCTGCTGCAGGTTCGAAAATCCTGCGACCATTCTGGACGGATCCATCGCAGTCGCGGCAGACCCCGCTTTTGCAAGATCGGCGAGGTAGGTATTGTAATAGTCCGGCGCAGTGGTTAGCTGCGTAGTGGTGGTTTTTACGTCTGGTAGCGGATCACCCTGAAGGATAGCCATTTATGTTACCTCTTTGAGATATGCTAAAGGCGATTTCGCCTTAGGCGGTATTTTATCATTAGAAGCACTTCTTTTGTGTTTTCTTATAGCCTCTCGCATTTTGTCTAGACGTCTCGCGCCCTCAGCGTTAGACCCGTCACCAAGAGCTGCCACCACGTCGGCATCGAAGACGTATTCCCCATCGGCCAGCCGCGCGTCGATTAGGTCATCTTGACCGCCCCCAGCGCCTTGCACATAGTGTGATCCCTTATGAGGCACACCCGAACCACCCGCCGCCATCAAAGGTGCGGCTAAGACGTCTCCGCCATCAGCAAACGCAGCCAACCCACCGCGTCTCATGAGCATTCTGCCCGGTTCAGGTACAGGTGATATTTCATCGTCTATCGCGCCATATGAATAATAGGACGGAGTGTCACCCGAGAGCATAGCGATCAACTGCTCTAAAGTGGGTTCAGGCGCGGTGACGTCTGGCGCGGAAGTAGCAGGGTATTCCATATCGGCCTCAGTATCAATGCTAGTTGGTATAGTGACGAGTTCAGACGTCCGTTTAATAGGATCAAATACTGATTCGAATTTGTTCGGTAATATGCTCGAAGTTAAATATTTATCAAACCATTCGCGGTTAGCCGGAGCGTTAGCGGATGATTCACTCAGCGTCAAGGGATTTATGGAAATCGTCTGAGGCTGCGTCAGGTCTACTTCAGTGTCTGGTGTCTCTGTGGGTTTTTTGTCATCCGGCGGAGTGAGCGGGAATTCTTGCGTTGGGATTTTATCATCAGGAGGATCATAGATTACAACGGGACCCTCACCACCCGGTCCCTCACCGCCGGGACCCTCACCACCCGGTCCCTCACCGCCGGGACCCTCACCGCCGGGACCCTCACCGCCGGGACCCTCACCGCCGGGTAAGTGCGGACCAGTGGTATCAATGGGTCCTACATACGTCAAATCACCCGGCCCAATAACACCAGTTGTTCCGGTAGTACCTGTAGTACCTGTTGTTCCGGTAGTACCTGTTGTTCCGGTAGTTCCTGTTGTTCCGGTAGTACCTGTTGTTCCGGTAGTACCTGTTGTTCCGGTAGTACCAGTTGTACCTGTCGTACCAGTTGTACCTGTCGTACCAGTTGTTCCAGTCGTACCAGTTGTTCCAGTTGTACCCGTTATTTTTGTGGTCCCAATAATATTCGGAATAATTTGACCGATATTGATACCTACATCTCTACCATCGTCTTTTTTGATATCTGTTGGTTCTTCGGGTTTTGCAGTAATATCCTTGGTTTTAGTGAAGATAGTGTCTTTGTTCTCACTAGGTATTTCAAGACCGATTCGCTGAGCATCAGCAAGATCTATTGCGACCGGTACTCCATCGGAGATTCTGAAATAGCTGGTATCAAAACCACCCATTGGGCCACCTTCAAGAATCTGATATTCATACTGCTTGGTCTTTTGGTCGTATATCTGTGCGTATGTTAACTTTGTTCCATCAGGAAGTGTGCGCTCGACGAATTGGCCTTGAATAGGGTTATCTCGTGCGTCGGTGTAGGACATCAAGCCGTGCTCGCCGCGTGTTCCTTTAAATTCGCCAATTACCACGTCGGTATCAGCTTTACCAAACAAGTCGCCGTATTGGATTTTACCGGTGGCGTCGTAACCAGCGAGTTCTGGGCCTACCTGACGACCGAGGTAGTCGTTAATGGTGTTATGGGTGTCAGTTAAATCCGCTACCAAATTCGAGGCGACGTCACTACCACCGATTAATGAACTTGCGACTGATCCTGCGGCATTTGACGCGTAAATCGCCGCTCTATTGAAGTCACTCGGATCGAGACTAGACATGAATTGCTTTACTTTGTCTTTAGCTTGTGCACCAACGAATGATGCGGCCAAAGATAAGCCGAACGTCTTCAACGGGTCCTGATTACCAAGCACCGCTGCGTTTAATCCTGCAGCCAGTGATGAAGATATAGCATTCTCGACGGTTTTAGTGGATACTCCAGCCACATCAGCTAGTTGCTTGATTCTAGTCGCGCCTAAAGCCTCATCACCGGCACCCAGTACATTTGAAGCTATCGGACCGGACATCGATTGTGCGAAGCCACCTATCCCACCACTGATCGCGCCCTTTACAGGATCGGCACCCACCAATGCATTGATACCAGCGTTGAATAAAGCACTACCCACCACATTCGCTGCCGTGCCGGATAGACTGAGTGCTTCTCCAATCGCGAGACCTGCACCCGGAAAAAACATCGGTATCGCCATTGCGACCGTGGCCAGCGCATTACTTTTTACTTTGTAGGGCGCATTGTAATAAGTAGGATCCCCTTGGGGAACTAACTTATCACCCATCGCCTTATATAATATCGATGCGTGATTACCGGTGATGTCTGAACGGTTTACCGCAGCTGAATCTTGTGGCGCAGTACCCACAGCACCTGACACGCGATAGTAATCACGCGTTCTTTCAGAGACTGCATCATAGAGCGCATTGCGATCAATCTCAGACGTTGCTGGTCCGTATTGGCTTTTTATCTCACGCTTGAAATCGTCAGGATTTATGCCGACCGCTCTCGCCAGTCCTTCAAGATCCCCGGTGATTTGAGTAGTACCACCCATCGCCGGAACATTTCGTTCGACACCGAATGCAGCATTACCACGAGCATATTGAGCACTGTCCGACGCCGTATCCCAACCCAGTGCATTGTCATCGTTTACTGGATCGCCACCACCGATCAAATTAGTTCCGGCGGGTTGGAACGCTTTGTCACTGTCGATCAGCTGGTCTAATATCCCGCGATTCAGAATCGGCATGCCATTCACGTTGCCGTATTGACCACCGACACCGCGACCGGGCTTGTCGATCGGATCGCCAAGCGGAGTGAATACCGGCCCAAAGTAATCACGCACTTGATCATCTCGTAAGCCTGTCGCGCGAGCCACATCAGCACCAGTCAGACCTTTGGATGCCGCATATTCCGCGATCTTGAATGGATTATCTTCGTTCTCGTAAAAGAAATTGTGTACATCGCGACCAGTGATGTCTTTGTTCGCACCGAGCTTCAAGTCGCCGGTCATGTCGTACGAGAATCGACGAGCCATATCGGTCGGCGTGAGTTCACCTGACTTTAACTTTTCCGTCCAATACTGGAATCCGCCCGGATCGATGTTCTCGGCTCCGGTACCGAGTCCTGCACGACCATACAATCCGTAAATGGCTGCGGCTTGCTCTTCAGGCGTCTTCGGCACCCCAGCGGCAACGTCAAATGCAGACACGAATTGATCAGGCGATATGCGGCCACTTTCAAGTTCACCGAGCCAATAGTCGTATCCCGGCTGGTCAATGGACGTCACGCCGGTGCCAATACCTGCTCTGCCCAAAGCCCCGTATTGTTGCTGTACCAGACGATCTGCAGCAGTCCTGTTCAATCCGGCGGTAATTGGTTGGATAGTTGGTGCAGTGCTTACTGTGGCTAGATTACTCGGTAGAGGGCCGGCGTTCTGTGTGGTAGACGGTCCACCGATTTGGTTAATGGTAAGCGGTTGAAGATTTCCACCGACGTCAACAGGCGCTGGGGGACCCATAACATCTACCGGCCCACTGTAACTCAGCGTTGGGGGCGTGGTGGTTTGCGCTACTGACAATGGTGAGCTACCAGATGATGCTACTGACAATGGTGAGCTACCAGATGATGCTACTGACAATGGTGCGGCTTGCGTTATCGGAGCAGAAGATGAGGCGTTTCTTGCTGCTTCTATCGCGGCTACTTCACGCATGATTGATTGCGCCTGCGCTAATCGCTGAGCACCGTCGGGTAGGCTGGCGAAGTAAGCTGCCGCTGCCGGATCTATATCTAAGGTAGGCGTCATTTCTAAACCTTTACATTCTAGGGCTTATAATGCCCACCAATGCCTCTGCCCAATTTTCCCAATCGTCAAATTGATACGGATCAGGAATCCCCTCGTTCGTGAATACATCTATAGCTTTAAGTCCCGCTGCCCAGTCTTTCCAATTTGTACTTGCTGTAGGAATAGACAGATTCTGCGCCGCATACAGTTCGACCATTAGAGATGCCCATGATTCGAATGTGTGATATCGTGGGTCATAAATAATAGCGACGTCAGTCATTAGTAACCTCTCACATCACCGATATCAGCATTAAGCAAAATGCGACCGGTTTGATATGTACCACCCACCACGTTCGATACAAAGCGGAGTCTCAATTCACGCCGTTGTTCCTTCATGTCGATTTTATTAGTGTTTGCATCAAATACGTATGCGCTAGACACTTGGTCTTGTGACTGAGCGTATGGCCTACCGGTTACATATAATGACATTTCTCCGGTCATAATGAAATCAGGCTCTACCCTTTCCAGTCTCAACCAGTTATTATCTCCGACTAACGATGGCTGGGACGGACCTCCTGATACCAGACCTAGATCGTTGGTCTCAAAATAGCTCTCTATCGCGTATGGGATGTTATTTCGGATCTCATCATTACCAAATTCGTGTTGCCACAGAGATACATAACTCTGGGTGAAATCAACCGTTACTTGAAAATTCGACCCACCCGGAATCACCGCAGATAAAACGTCTCCAGCGGTATAAGAGAGGCCTCTATCATCAAGTATCACGGCGGTTACAACACCACCTGCCACTGTGATGCTTGCGGTCGCACCGGACCCCGTGCCGCCGGTTAATGGCAAGTAAGGATATGATCCGTCCGTATATCCCGATCCGGCGTTGCTCAAGGTCAGGGTACCTATAGCCCCCACACCGTTGATGGTGGTTCCAGCGTTTATCGGGTATTGGAATACTTGCGAGAAATAACCCGCTGATCTGCCAGCACCTGATGCTTGACCAGCATCATACCACTTCTGTTCACGCACATTGTATATGATAGCGTCGTTGCATTCAGTCGAAGACCCACGTGGATAGAACCACCAAATCTCTCCAAACCGAGGTACCTTCGTCGCATAAATCTTCTGACGCTGAGAATAATTCAAATTATCGAAGAAGTAGTTCTGATTAAAATCATTCTCAATCTCTTTGACCACACCATTGTAAAGTAAGAAACGGTCAACGCCACACCAATAATATATACCGTCATATTCGATGACTGATTGGGAAGAAATAATCGAAGACTGGCTTGATATAATGTCGTATCGCCAATATTGAGCCGGAGTGCCGACGCCGCCAATAAATGACACGCGCACTAAACTGTCCAAGCTCCAAAACAAGCCAGACGGCGCGTTGCTACCACCACGCACTGGTAATCCTTTAACGATCTTACCTGTCGCAACATTGGTTTCATTAGCATCGGCGGACACCCAATCATTGATATTACCCGCTGAGCAGTTTTTAATCAGTCCATCATTACCATATATAAACACGTATGGATGCAGCACTGCTACCCCACCGGACACCGATATGTTGTTGTCGAACGTAGCAGTAATTGTTGCAGATGCCGTGGCGTTAGCCGACATTGTGACCGTCGTACTGACCACAGACACTACTGTTGTTCCGCTCGGGATACCGGTGCCGGATATTGTCTGACCTGCCGCGATCAGGATATTCGCGGCGCCAAGAGTTACCGTATTTAAACCAGTCGTGGTGGTAACAGTATCTGTAAACACCCCTATCTTTGATAATGAAGTACCGGTGATAGGACCCGCTAGAACCGGAGTGTTGAAGGTACTGTCAATGTACTGGAGATTATGACCGGGGTGTGCTAATAAAGTCGCAGCACCACCCGCAATGTCTGTGAACGAATCGAATTGCCATAGATTTAAATCATCAGGCACGAAATCAGACAATGTAAGATCTATTAGTCCTGAACCCACGCCGTTATTATTTACTGACAGCGACTGAACACCATCGCGATACCCGTTGAACACTATTGAGAATGCATTCTGCGGTGTTACGTATATACCCCTCGATAGTCCAGCTAAATCATTTACTATTTCTCGATAACCACCCATCTTCCGTGGTCGATTTCGCTGAAACCGCACCCACCGCCCATCTGAATAGAATTGTTTATCAAAAACCGTACCATCGCGTTGAATTCCAGCGATAGTATCCAATGCGAATACCTTAGCGGTCATGAGAACACGCCTCCGGTAATGCCCTGAGTGAATGTGCCAGTACCAGTAACCTCTATCCCGTTGGCGTCTACATCGACGATCTGATTAGTAAGCACTGTAATCCCGAATCGACCCACTCCCGGCCTAAATACACCAGTATTAGTTTCATTTGCGAAATATAGAGACGGATTGGCTGCTGATCCATTAACTAGCGAGAAACTACTAGCGCCCGACTGCACGGTGTTTGCGTTAAAAAAGTTCGTACCATCGCAAATCAATGTTGAGCTTTGGCCAGCAGGTACAACGGCGTCTGCACCACCCGGAGCACCCGTGGTGATAGTAAGCGAAAAACCATTACTGGTGACGGTGTTATAAATTACGTAAAAGCTCACGACTGGTGGATAAGTGACCACCACGGCACTTGATAAATTACCCACATATTCATGAATGAGGTTCGACGCTTCATTGGCAGTAAGAGTGTAAGCTCCTCCGGTGACCGATTTTACTAATGCAGAAAAATTATAAGTGGTGCTGCGGCCAAATCCAACAGTCACAAAAGCGGTACCAGTACATAATATGAATGCCGAATCTGCTGGCTGGAACGTTTTCGTGGGAAGTCCGTCTATTAATTCACCACCCGTGGTGTTAACCACTAAAGTACCGGTACCATTGTTTTTAAGCAATGTAAACCAGTTATTCCCTAAAGTTGTGGCAGCAGGCAGGGTAGCAGACCCAGCACCACTCGCATATACTAAAGTAGATGCCCGGTCGGTAGCTACAAATGCGTAGCCACTTGATATATTGCTAGTTGGATGCGATTGATTCAGAGTGGCGCCAGAAGCGAGAAGTCCTAGCCCGGCGAGACTTGATGCATCAGGTGAAGATGTACCGACACCGAAAGCAATGATACCCCAAGTACCCGACTCGGTCGCATTGGCGGTAATGTAGATGTAGCGGGTTTGGCCAGCGGTGATAGATGCTATCGTATTGCCACTAAAATCCGCTACTGTAAAAGTGTTAGCACCAGTATTTCGGATGAGTGCATCGTTTCCAACCGATGTCTGGTTTGCCGGTGGCATTCGTAATGTGAGCGATCCCACGGTTGCGTTCACATCCATTATACGAGCCGCGTAGTTCGGCGTCGCGTTGCCGTTTATGGGCCAAGAAAGTGTGGTGTTCGCGGATAAAGTTACAGACCGATAAGCTACATCTGTCGGCTGGATGACCTGACCGGTGAATGGAGAGACGTAGGATGTCATGTATCAAGCACCGTAGCTTGGCGGTCACCAATGCGGGTGACGTCTTCGTTCTTAAGAGACGCTATTACTTGCGTGTACATAGCCTGCCATAATGCTACCCGCGAGTCATTCTTAAGGAATGGCATTGCTTGCAACAAAGAACCATAAAGCATCGCCTGAGGAGCATATTCCGTGAACCAGTTCGTCTGATTTGAAGAATCCAACGGTTGAACTCGCTCGTAATATAATACCTCAAAGTTATAATTGGCGTCCGGCGTTGGACCGACGATCCAGTTTTCAAAGTCATAATCCCCATAATACAGCGGTGTATCTTGGCTCGAAGGATTATCGGCATATTCACGGATATACTCATACTTCCTCAGAAATACCGGTTGACGCACACCATTCACGGTAATATTCATCGAAACCGTTTTGCGCCACCGAGCTGGCTTCGCGATAATGGCTGTCCCTTGAACCATCTGAGCGGTCTGCACCGTAAGATTCCCGAGGAATTTGATGTCTGACGCCAGCGTCTGCTCGGCGAGCATTATAAAAGTCGGTATTTTGTCTACCGTTGCGGTGTCGGTACGCTCCAAATAGCTCTGGATATCGGCCACCAACGAATTGTATGTCATCACCGCTGCAGCTGGCATGATGGTCCTTTCGTATCGAAGCAACGGGGTATCATATTATATCACGCCTTTTGTATATCAGCAATTCGAGGATTTACTGTTTTACACTATCGGCCAGCATTTGCCTTACTTGGTTGTACTGTCGGACACATTGGTCGTAGTCGGCTTGGAGTTTTGCTGCTGAGGCACTGTACCCTGCAAGAAACTCTCCATCTCGGCGAGCCAGTTCCGCTCCTGAGGCTGCGACGCAAGCGGGGGCGGTACTGGACACGGTACTTTGGTTACTGGGGCGCTCGGTACGCTCCGGCCTGTTGCGCAAGCTGCTAGAAAGAGAGGCAAAACGGCTATTAATCTTTTGTATTTCACGATCCTTCTCCAGTCGTATATGTTCGGCCTCATTTTGCATAATCTGCTCTTTCTTCCGAGCAAGTTCAACTTCTCGGGTCCGGTCTTCCGCTAATTTTCGCATCTGCTCATCCCACTGCTGCTGGACGAACCCTTGACCGGCATTATAACCTTTATAATATGAAGCTGAGGCGACCGCCACCAGAGCCACAACTATCGCGAGGAGCTTATACGGATTCATTTTGGCTCTGCAAAATACAGCGCTATTTCGTCATTCCGACGCTTCACCAGCCCCGGCAATACCTTGCCACCAGCTTTGGTGAACTTCAGGAACTCCTGCTTTACGCCCTCAAAATCCCCACGGTTATGCTTTTGCCGCAGGGTCGATCTCTGGAGGGTGCCTAGCCCAACATTGAATGCAAAGCTGACCAACGCACCCAAGCGATTTTCGTTAAGATAGTCAGGGCAGTAACGAAGAACACCAACGACAAAGCGCTGTAGGTCTTTCTCAAGGATCGAATCAACTTCTTCTTTGCTAAATACACGGAAGTCCTCTATTTTGAGTGCGAACTTGTCGCGCTGATCAATGGGCATCTTGCCCTGCTCAGGGTACAGCACATGCCCCACTCCGACAGTCCATAACTTAGCCGGACACTTATACGGCTTGTATCTCACACCCTCATGGTGCTTAATCATTGCAATTGTGGCAACTGGCAGTTTCATTTACCAGCCTTACTGTTACCACGAGAACCAAACCACATAGCGATGATCGTACCCAGCAACGCCATCTCATCAGCGTCAAATACGATTTCCATGATTTGAATTAGCTCACCAATTGATGTCACCTTGTCGCCGTGCAGGAATATCCACAGCATGGTCAGCAGATTAATCAGCACCAACTCAAGCACAAAGATAAACGTGACGAACGGGCGCGTAGCCGCAGTCATGTCTTTAACCCACTGGGAAGAGGACTCCAGCAGCTTCTCTTGGTTGTTATAGATGGCACCGATCTGAGCCATGTACTGCTGATGATCCTGCTCGTCGTTCTCTCGGACTTCCTCGGTCTTATCTGACGGGGAGTAGCCACGCTCTGATAACGCTAATTGCTGGCGCATCTGCATATGCAGGATGTCTAGCTCGTGCTTCTTATCAGCACGATCCTGCAACATGTCAAACAATCTTGGGAAGAGAGCGACTATATAGCCGCCGATGGTCGAGATAAGTGTCAGCATCACCAGTCCTTATTGTCCGTACATCCGTTCAATTTGTATCTCTTTGCGTAGTTCCCGCATCTTTCTGACTTCATGCACCGCCGCTTGGGTTGCGTAATACATGTCGTAGTACATAAAAGCTAACACCGGCATAATGATGAAAAACATCAGTAACACAGCCAGCACTACCACGATAAGTGACCAAGGTACATCCTCTGAGTTGCGCTTCTCGTTGTCAGCCACATTAGACCCACCGCCCACGCTATTACGAAAACGACTGCTGAAATCCACACCGCTTTTGCCCTGAGTTCCGCTATTCTTCTTTTGCGTCGCCATCTTGCTATCTGAGCTAACCTCAGTTCCTCCGCGTGGGCTTCCTCCTGCTCAACGATAATCCGCTGCCACATTTCCTCAAACTTGCCCCAAAGATTGCCCAATTCAGGCGGGGCTTGGTATACCATCGTCTCTCTGATTTCAGCCAACATAGCGTCTAACCTTGTAGTAATCAAAATACGTTTCAACGCTCGTCTGCCAATGCTCTCTTCACCTCGATATACCTGCTTTGCTTCCAACTGCTCTTTCAAGAACGCCTTACTAATAGCATCATAGCTATCCATCAATGTACCCAACTGATTGCCAATGTCAGTAAACACATCGTTTGGATCAGCTTTGGCTATCTCCTGCACGCGCTGTACTTCCGCGTGGTACTGCTGTTTCTGCGCTGGCGTTGGATTCCCGCCTGTTACCTTTTCATACTGCGCCTTCAAGTCATCCAATACCTCTTTGACCTCGCCTGCTGCGCCCTTAATCTCTTTATAGAGCGCGACACCCTTCTTTACAGCGGCAACAGCCGCATTTGCTGCGGCTAAAAGGGTAAGCGGGTCAATTTTTTACTCCGACGCAGGCTCACTGGCTGGAGCCAAAGTTCCATCTTCTTGCAATACCCAGCCTATTTGCGTATCGGCATCGCAAGGGACAGAGCCTGCTAAAACATCAGGGTGGAAACAATCTTCGATAGCAAAGCCACCAACTGGACGAAGAATCTCGATTACTACGTTGTCTTTGATTCGCGCTCTCATGATTACCACTCCACAATAACTAGACCTGCACCGCCGTTAGATGTTGCTCCACCACCACCACCGGGAAGTCCGCCTACGCCTCCATTAGAGGTACCATGATAGCCACCACCTCCGCCGTTGATGCCCGGTTGTTGGAACGCACCCCCACCGCCCACACCAATCAAGTCTATGCTGAACGTTCCACTGATTCCACTGGTTGGTGGAATAGAAGCGCCGCTAGTAGTTATCCAACTTCCACCCGTACCAATTAATCCACTACCGCCGTTTGCAGCCGAAGTATTACCGCCGCCACCCCCAGAAGCACCCGCACCGCCAGAAATAGCACTGGATGCGCCATTGCCACCATTACCAAAAATATTTCCAACGCCCCCACCACCGTTCGAACTATTCCCACTGCCGCCTGAAGTATTTGTATCACCGCCTGAACCAGACCCACCGGTACTATTATTAGTACCTCCAGTAGCGCTGACATACGAGCCAAATGAAGATGTGCCGCCAGTAGATGAAGTTGATGTACCACCTGCGCCGACCGTGACGGATACTGACGTTACCCCAGAGAGATCATAAATGGTTCTTATGGCAAATCCTCCGCCACCACCAGCATATGCACCGCCACCCCACATACGCGCTCTTACCTTGCCTATGCCGGTTGGTACCGTCCATGTGCCGGACGAACTAAATACTTGCACGTTACCAGTGCCAAATACCCCAGTGACTGGGTTATTGATTGAACCTATTTGAGGAATTGACATTATTGTGCTCCTTGCAAATTAATTGCTCGACCGTTGACGGTTCCACGTTGCGCCCAATACGAATTGCTCTGGTAATCAAACGCATAACCAGTGGAAACATTTGGATAAGTAGACGGTAAAGCAATACCGCCGTTGGTATAAATCAGACCCGAACTACCTGCCGCTGCTGTGGTTGCGCCGATACCGAGGAAGTAATAACCGTTCGTTGGTGTATAAAATCCTGTGTTCGTCAGCGTTGTCGTGTTCTGAGTGTAAGTGGCTTGATTTACAGTAATGAATGCGGGTTTACTAGCGTTGAATGCTGCAAAGTATAGCGATCCATTTAGCGCGTTGTAGAAGTTATTGTATGCGTAATTATTTGGAGCAAAGCCACTTATGTCACCTTGCGATGAAAACGCAATCGCCGATGAATTAATTGAAGTAAATCTACTTACATTATAAGATCCTGTGCCGCTATTATAAACCATCATATAGGCGGTGTTATTTTCCGCGCCAACACAAACTTGGCAAAAAACACTAGTAATGCTATTCGTTGCGCTACTGCTAATAACAGTTCCATTATTCGTAACGGAGAGTAACCGACCTTGACCATTCGAAGGATTTCGGTTACTCACAATAAAACCACCATCATACGCCGCCA
>Ga0255172_1000297_pt1 | contig 15884 bp, 29 predicted proteins | sample Atl_Yuk_RepC_8d_FD_189952 | JGI IMG/M metagenome (GOLD analysis project Ga0255172, IMG submission 189952) | Freshwater microbial communities from Altamaha River, Georgia, United States - Atl_Yuk_RepC_8d | ecosystem: Environmental > Aquatic > Freshwater > River | place: USA: Georgia | collected... | reverse complement strand
ACAATCTCACTCTTACCAATGCCTGGCGGACCCCACAAGAATAGTGGACGCTTGTTCTTAAAGCAACGCAGAATTCGGCTACGAGCCTGTTCTGGCGTTACGGTGCGTGATTCAGTTACTGCCATTTATATTCTCCTTGTCAACGTGTGAATACATATTATAATATACAAGCGAATTAAGGTCTGTGGCTTTTACACCACAGACCACCAAATTACGGCAGCAAGCCTTTTGCACGTTTCTCAGCTACCTTTGCTTCTTTAGAAGCGAACCACTCTAGTGCAAACGCCTCTGGAGTTTGGCCTTTACGTGGTTTGTCGCCGACACGCTTTGCTTTAGCCGGAGCCTTAGCAGCCTTTTCCGCTTTGGCTTTTACAGGCTTTGCAACTTTAGCAACACGTGGCATTTTGCCTGCTGTGATGCCTAGTGTTCCAAGATAATCAATCGCAGCCGCTTTGTCCATTGCTTTAGGCAGCTCAATCATGTTTACATCAGTGCAACCAAAACGCTCGAGTGCTTTGGCACGTTTGGCGTCGTTGGCAAATTTGTAAACAACAGCGCCTTTTTCGGTACAAGTACCAGCAAAAGTAAAAAGTTTAGACATTGTTAACTCCTAAAAGTTATTGATTAAAATTAACTACAACAGAACTATTATAGCAAAATGGGTAATTATAGTCTACCGTTTTTTGTGTTGCTTTTTTGCAACAGTTTTAGGTGTTACTACAGTTGCAACTTTATTTGCATTTTTTAAAATGTGAAACAAAGTAGTTGCTTTTTTAAAATCAAAATTTGGGTGCTTATACATATAGTCTATTTTACGCTCTAAAACTTGCAAAACTTCTAACAAGTCCATTTTTGTTGCAAAATCGCTATTCATTAGTATTTTATTAACATCATGCTTATCTAACATATACTCTACCCATTTTGTAGTAGCGGGTATTTTGTAATACTGAACTATTGCTTTACTGCTATTAGTTGTTGCATATTTGCTAATGTAATTGCGAGCTAACATAACAAAGCCTCCTTTTACTAATACAGCATTATAGCAAAAGGAGGCTATTTTGGACAACCAAATTTTAGTTTGGTATTTGATCTTCTGTTAACAGCATTACTCCATCAACAGATTTAGTAAGTGTCAAATCGATCCAATCATAAATTTGATCATAAGGTACATCTTCAGTTATCCATTCGTATTTGTAACCACCCAATCCTACGAATCTTTGATGACCACTGTGTTCTTTAATTTGAGATTCAATTTCTCTAATTAAACGTTCAGGCCCTCCCCAAACTGCACTAAATCTTACCTTGTGTCCCACATGTCCTTCGTATCCACGTATCCTATCACGTAGATTACCTGTAATACCAAAACATGTACGTTCTACAATTTGATCAGAATCTGGATCAACGTATTTGTGCTTCCAAAGATAAAGATAGTGCATTTTATATCCCCCGATAAGTTTTTAAACCGGGAACTTGAGGCAATGCATATTTTCCACCCCAATTGTAGTAATCCAAAATTAGGATTGGCAACAGGCAGTTATCTGTCCAGGATTCTGGAAGATCGTTGGTTTTTTGAAATTGTTTCAAACGATCTTTACATTCTTTGTGGAATCCTTTTGGCGAGCCATACTTAGCTCGGAACAAATTGTAAAGATCTATCTCAATGTTATGATCAAGTTTGATAGCTGGTTTAGCTAGTCTTGCAGCAGCAGCCAATCTACCAAAGGCCAAAATAAAACCACCGTCTACACCTTTCTCACCAGCATAGTAAGTATTATGCCAATGCAATGCCCAATCCAAATCTTCTTTACATTGGTCAAATATTTTTTTATCAGTGTCATGATTTGCAATAAGATTTAATCCGTGTATATAGGTTACCATGCCTGGAGTTGCTTTGTTATTAGCGGCATCACTGGTCTTAGCCGGGAACATATTATTGTTCTCTAATATACGTTGAATCTCTTCACTTTGCTCATCTTCTCGGAACTGGGATCCGTACACACGAACGCCAGATACGCGACTCCTGTGCAATGTATATGCATCAATGCTTTTACGCCCTTTGCCATTAATCACACGAAAACCTAAATTACCTACCGCTTCGCCTTGAACATTAGTACCAGGCACAATAAGATCTTCGTCATAGGCTTTGATTTGGATTAATGTATTTTTATCGATTATTCCCGCCTTGTACATTACATAAAAAGCAAGACTAGTTTGCTGACCCTCCCATGCACTATATCTACCATTCTTTAGTCTGGTACACATAATAGGCATAGCGATTCTTGGATCGTAACGATCAATAAGATCGTCGGCAATATGTTCCGGATCTTCATCACGTTGGATATCAATATTGATATCTAATGAGTCATAGGTAACGGTAAGAACTTCACCAAAATGACTTTGATTATATGTTTCGTCTTTTAGTCTTGCCTTGAGATTCTTAAGGGCTTCTTGAACTTTGGGATTATTAAAAACTCGATCACCTCGCACTTGTAAACTTTCGTAAACATTGGTGTTTGGTGCAGAAGTTACTGTAATGTTTTGTTGCTTAATGATCGGTGCGAACGGATTTGCACCGCGATTGATGGTACGTGGCTGAATTGCCACAGCAGTATTAGACATAATTTTTCCTTTGTTAAAGTTGAGTACCTATAACACGATAGGCAAGTACATAATATGATATGTCAACAATGCTGTCAACTTTATTCTACGTTAAATTGTCCAAATATTGGCCCAAATTGCCTGCATGTAACATTAACATTGTCGCAACTTCTTGATTTATAACTGTTATAACAGAATCTTTTTCTCTTACTGTAAGATAATATGGACCAAGATTAATTCTTGCCAATTTAACAAGATGTGTGCTTAATAATGGATGGGCGACTTCTATAGAATAAAGAGGTATTTTGGTTTCTTTTTTTATAAACTTGATACCTTTTGTACTTAGGCGTAGATGATTTTGATTAGTATGATTCCACCAAAATAACAGCCAATAATCTGAAGTGTTTTTTTCTTCGTCCATTCCTGCTTCACGCAGAAATAAACGAGTATACTCGGATTGATTAAGGGTAGATTTGGTCACCTTGTTTCATTAAGACCACTGTGAATTTATCAGTCTTGAACAATGTGTTTAGTTTTTTTGCAAGATTAATAGCGTGTCCAGAATTACTAAATGAAACTTTTTTATATTTTGGACCAGGATATGCTACAAGCATATTTTGACTTTTTAAATTAATGGGTTTTTCGTCGTAGAACACTGCCCAAATTCCTTCACTACTTAGGACTTGATCGCTTTTAAAGTTAGTTTTGTTTACGTGTTCTAACAACACTGTTGGTTTAGGTCTAGACATTTACTTTTCCTTCAACTACGTATTTATGCGAAAAAATACGCATATTATTAATATCTGCCTGCATCTAAATTTACAACTCCTGCAATCGCTTCTGTTTGTACCACTTCTTTTTTATTTACATCTGCCAACTGCGATAATAGGGCGAAAATATCTGAATGTAAATTTCTTGCTTCATCTGCACTAAGAGTCATTTGACGTGCATTTGTTTGATTCATTTGTTTTATTCTGTTGTTGAAATTTTGGAAAGAGATACTTAAGTTTTTCATAAAGTTTTCCTAGCTAGGTTAATTTCGTTTTCATTTTTAAAAGGACCAAGATATTCATATCTGTTTAAAGTAATATTTTTTGGACAGAAAACTTGCTTCCAAATGTTGTTTATTTTCACTAAAAAAAATCCTGCACAAAAAAAACTTTTACTCTTTTTAAGTTTTGTATACAAACCAACTTTTTTTTGTACATCCCAAATTTGATTATATGCCTTTCCTTGTATAGGATAACCGTAAACATTGGCAAATTTATCACTTTTATTTTTACTAGGTGTAGTGAATTTTATTTTATATTTCTTTTTTAAAATATTAAAAGTATCAAAATATTCTCTCTGATCATCATGAACATAAACAAATCCACCATCATGGCGTGCTTGTATGGTAGCGATCTTTTCTCCTTGATCTTCAACGACCCAGAATTTGTTTTTAACTACAGGAGTGGCTATCAATTTGCTCATTCTTTCGATAATGTGTGATGTGTTACTATTTTGCCTAATTCTTGTCCTAGGTCTTTATCGTCGGAGATTACATACATATCGTCCTCCACTCCATAAGATTGGGATACCCTTACAACATATCCTCCGTGTGCAGTATGTACATCGAAAGATATTTTTTTGTTAGGTAGTTTTTTATTATCCATTGAATATGCACCTAAATCAATTTGTGTTATCTGCGAAGCTGTTAATGGTGCCACACCTGGCATTGCCGATCCGGCCATTGTATATTGACTCATTGTTTCATTTGCTCCATCATAATTGATTGTGCTACTTGTTTAGCAAAATCTTGATCTTCGTGAATCATGTATAGTGTATGTTGATGTTCATCTTTTCTTTCAACATAAGTTGTACATTCAAGTATGTGGCCACCCACACATGGATATAGTCTAAAACTCATTGAGTTAGCTCTCAAACGAGAATCTGGTGTTGGTACTGCCTCGGAGTCATTTGTAAATAAACTAGACTTGATCGCCCTTCCTCGTTTAAGAGTATTTCTGGCTTTCGCTCTTTCTTCCTGCTCAAACTCATCGTTGTCGTCCCACGCTTGCTTGCTTAACCGCCAAAATAATCGTCTAAACCATCTCATTGTTCAACTCCAAAATGTTCTGCTACCGCACAAACACGATTGATAACTTCTAACATCTTACCATCACCTGGTTCGGGCAAATCTTTGCTGAATACTTCCATACATTCTGCCACAATCAACTCGGCGAACTTTTCATTGTATCGTGCCATTGAAAAAGCATTACCACCTATAGCGTTATTAGCCTGTTCAGCAAGTTCTCGAATTCGTTCGTTCATTTTATCTTTTCCTTTTCTTCTTCCTGACAAAGAACACGCATCATTTCAAACTTATCATTTAGTTCTTTTAGTCCTGGATGACGTTCCATCATTGCTTTTAAATTTATTTCTTCATGCATCTTCTTTTCGGCCCACGTTAGTGTTTGTTTAATATTCTCATTGAGATCAACATTTACCGAACCGTTGGCAACTGGCACCCAATTCTGCCCATCGTAAACTTCTAAACATCCACCATTATTGTTATTGTTATACCTCACCATGCCTGAAGCAGCCTGTGTAGTATTAATATAAGGTTTATTACCTTGATAAGTTTGTATGTTCACCCAGGCACTGTTTCCATAAACGTTATTAATCATATGTATTCTATTAATAAAAATGCCACTGTAAAACCTATGCCTAAATAAACAATAGCATGTATAAATTGATCTATACCAATCCACATCCAAAACTCGTTACTGTCTGGGGTCATTCTAACAGTAATTCGTCTGTGTGCCCAATCTATAAAATAATGAACGACAGCGTCGAATACAGCTAGTATAATACAGGCTTGTAAATTCAAAAAGTGCATTAGGATTACATAAGTTAGCGCACCATGCAATCCAGCATGTTGCAAGCCACCTATACGCCAAAAGTGACCTTTGTCTCTTAGCATACGATCAGTTTGCCAACAGAAGTCCGCTAAGAAATGTTTAACAAATAGCAAGGCTAAAACTAGCCAAGTAGTCATTCAGATAATACCTTCCAAATTCGTTCTTTCTCTACTTCGGCGTCGAATAGTTCTTTACAATGTTTTGGCATGCCGATGCTACCTATCACAGCATTACAGTCAGTGCAGCGATGGCTAACATTGCCATCATACATTGCAGTACTGCCGCATGGTAGATTCAAATTTCCAAGCTCGTCGATGGTAATCATCTACTTAACTTCTCCCACACAAGTTCGTGATCATACATAACTCATCCAGGATACTCCGCACCAAGAAACTCTGCAAAATTGGAACTCTGTTCGCTTAGTCGATTAAGCTCATACTTGCCACAAAACTTTAAGAACTGAGCACCTACCATTGGCTTAGTCTTTTTAACCGAACCTGCAGCAATAGTTTCTGCAATCATGGCCTTGACATCGTCAGGCTGTGCTGTAAGATCAACTAGAACACGATTACGTTCATAGTCGTCTAGCACTCTATGTTCCACACCGTTATGGTCCGTCCATCGCTGAAGCATAAGGTTATTCCAAGCATATCCTTTGCTATGTTTGTCAGCAAAAGCTTCAGTGAGACCAATTTTGTTTTTGGAACCCTTCGTCCTGACACCAGGATAGGCAGAAAAGATATTATCTGTTGGATCGCCCCGCATACACTTCTCAAACAGGATCCACGCCGGGTCAGGGATACACTTGGGTTCCTTAGTCTTTTTATCAATTACTAACTTACCTTTCTTATCGTATATACCGTCAAGGGTGTGTAGTTCATCTGCAACACCGTTGTATTGACGCACATTAGATGCCAGCAGCTGATAAAAGTCAGTGTCTGACGAGATAATGATATGTTCGTCACCAGGGTGGGAATGGATCCATCCGGCAATAAGATCATCTGCTTCGAGGTTATCATGTCTAAGGACTGTACAATTAGTTTTTTCAGACAGGAAATTCTTAAGCTCGTCAAAAGTCTCCCAAAAAAGCCTATCCTCTTCAGCCTCAGATTCCGTAAGAGCGGCCCGGGCCACCGCACGATTCTTTTTATATGGTTCGTAGAAATCTTTTCGCCAGCTCCGTCCCTCCAAACAGAATACCACATGATCGGCTTTATGGTCTCGCCAGGCTTTATTAACCGATCCAAGTGTAACATGGATAGCAAATCCTAAACGATCCCATGTGTCCGATTGACGGCTGGCAGCGTGACGAGCACGAAAGAATGTGTTTGCGGTGTCGACTAGTAAGTATCTCATATGGTAATAGTAGCATATTACAATAATCTAGTCAAGTGGGGTAAAAGAAATTCTGCCCATTTTGCGTGTCCGTCTGCAAAAAAATGATTCCATTTTGTATGTTTGTGTCCTTCTGCACTAAGATATTTGCTATAGCTAAAAATTGGCGAATATGGTTCTATATAATTTAAACCCCAATCATAAGTCTCAAAATTTGAATCTGCTGTAAGCGAAAAAAAAGTATGATCGCAGTTGAAAAATAAATGAGGAATAGACAACGTATTTAGATATTGATGAAAATTCCAAATTTCTTCGTGCCAAAATTTTGTCTTTTCCGACCAATTTGCATTTATTACAAATTGTTTATACCTATCGGACCATTTTTTTGGAACACTATCGTGGCCCGAGGCACCTACCTGATACCATACATTATCATCTTCATTATACCATTCTTCTCTTTCCCAGGTACTCCACCCAATTATAATTAAATTAGGTTTATTATTTTGTAAGTATTCTTTGGTAGTTCTGATTATTCTAAAATTAGATCCAGCAGATCGAGCATGACAATGCAAAACTGCATGAAATGTGTTGGCCAACACTTGGCCATATGACTTCTCGAGATTTGTTGGGTACGGTGCCCACCGTGCTTCATCCCCCCACACTAATTGTAAAATAGGGTCTTCAATTCCTAATCTTAAATATTTGTCATCGTCACACAAAAAAGTTGCAGGAGACACTGCTTCTCCACCGGCACTGTGGCTATCACCATTGACATATAAAATCATGATATTTCGGTGCGACCATTACCAATATTATTTCTATCTACTCTGCGAGGTCTAGTGTCAATTGGTTGATTAGCTTCCCATTGTTCAAAATTCTCGTTAAGAATATTTCTACATACGCTCTGGAACCAACGATCAACGATTTCCGCGTCAGTATCTTCTTTCTTCAACATAAATCCAGATTTTACTAGGCGAGCAACAAAAACTTCATTCCAGTCAAGTTCAAAAGAACCATTGCCCACGTTTTCTGGGTCTAATTCAACACTGACCACACTCACATAAGGTTCGCCTGCTTCTGTAGCTAGTTCTTTTTGACTTTTTTCCTTTTTAATTTTTCTTGGTGTTTCTTGTTTAGGTTCTGGTTTCTTTTTTAACCAATCAAACATTTGATTCTCCTTGAATTCTATTTTGCACTTGATTAATTATGTTTTGCTTTTCTTCATCTGTATATTTTGTCCAATTAGCTATTTCGTCTAATGTTCTATAACAACCTATACAAATTTTATTTTCGTCGAGCTTGCATATATTAATGCAAGGTGAATTTACGTGCCCCATTCGTTTTTAAATAATGGCACTTGTAATCTGTCACTGTATCTTAATCCATGTCGCATCGCTAGATCTGCTACACGTCGATTGTTTAGTGTGTAAACACTTTCAACTCCGCCTACTGGCATCAAGTAGATTGGACCTTTGAATCCAGCATTCCGGTATTGATCTTTAGCTTTAATTGCGTCATTTACATCTTCCTCGGTAGCAACAACAAATTTTAAATAAGTGTATCCTACTGTAGCATAATCACAAACAACTTCAGGAAGAATAGCTTCTTCCCACTGCTCGCCACTGGCAGGCAATTTTGCACTTACACTGAATGTAACTTCTCTATCCCGAGACTCAGCAGTCCACTCGCCTAGATAATGTTTAAACTCTTTAGTTAATGCCTGTGTACCGTTAGTTTCAAAAGTAATTTCTTTTAATCGTTTCATCCTAGGATGATTAAGTAAATCCTCATAACTGCGTTGCCAACCTAGTAATGGTTCACCACCGGTAATAACTAAATGTTCGTCCCGCCATTTACCATGAGGAAGAATCTCCATAATACGTTCCGCAATCGCATCGCTTGTTAACATAGGACTTAGATCTTTAAATCTTGGATCCCACGACGCATAACTATCACATCCAGTACTTACAAGTGGAAGGTCTTCGTACCTACTGTACTTGCTGGGATCTACTGCATTAGCTTCCTCGCTTAGTTGCCCTCTGGACATACCAAAGCCTGCACATTTAAAGTTGCAACCAAATGTACGTAAGAAAACAGAAGGCACACCCATATAGCGGCCTTCACCTTGGATACTATAAAATAATTCTGCTACTTTTATTTTACTCATAATTTACCAATGTCTAATAATACCTGCTATGATAAACAGGTTTGTTATAATGTATACCAACACAATGGCGGTACGGATGCAAGCAATCTTGTTTGCTTCTACATCCGTAGATCCTGATTTTTCGCCTAGTGCTTTAGCCCAAAGCCTCCAGATACTACGCAAAGAGATCTTCATCCCATTCACGGTGACCTTCTCTAAAGGCCATATTACTTTGTGTTTCACGAACTTCTACACGATAACACCATAAACGTTCAGCTTCACTAGGTCCCCACATGTCAGGAATGTATACACCATTTACATATTTGTATAACTGATCTGCTAGCCCTTCGCATCCCAGTTTTGGAAGTATCGTTAATTTTGCTAATTTTTTTTCTTGTAGCAGTTTAAAAGTTTCTATTTCAGGATCATCTTCGGCTACTAGTAAGGTATGATCAAATTGATCTTCTAATACTGCTTTCAATTCTTTCAAGCCGCCATAGTCGGCAGCCCAATTACGCACATCTAAATGATCCGTACCAAAGTAAAATTTCATACTAAAACTATAACCATGAATTAGATTACAATGGCTGTCAGCACGCCATTGTCTATATGCACATGGAAAAGCGTCGTGATACTCTTTGGTACTTACATACTTGTAAGTTCTTGGTGGGTTAGTTTCATTGAGGTAAAGCATTGTATTCTCCTATATTAAATTTTAACATAGGCCTGCAGAATTTGTAAAGCGGGATGAAGAGCCAGGAAGGCCGCTGTGACTGATATTTATCTTGTTTTTTTATCAAATTTGAATTAGTGTTCGTAGTTTTTATTAACATCATTTGTATTAAATTTTTTACACAATATTGTTATTGATTTATGTGTTCTTGGTGGAAATTTTTCTAGCCCGGGTGTACTGAAATGATTCTTGTTAAAATGTCTTTCTAGTCTATGAATTTCAATTTTCCATCCAAACCAATAGAACATTTCTTCTATCCATGCAAGATTTGGTACAGAAACAACAGTTATTTTTTTATCAGGATTATCGTCATATCCAATAAAATCACTTTCAGTTGATTGAAAATAATAATCTAACTTAGCAGGAGATATGTCATCTAATAACGAACTCTCAAAAATAATATTTTTAATATCGCTCTTAGAAATAGTTTCTAGTAAAGCATATGGATTTTTCATATATTCCAGCACTTGTGTAAGGATTACTGTATCTTTATCTTGACATGCTGACTTTAGAAAATCTAAATCTTCAATATTGTGTTGTTCAAATTTAAAATCAGTAACTCCGAGTTGAGAAAATGCATAATTGGCTATGGTTAAAGGAAATTTTCGAGAATTTACACCGTGTACAGACTTAGCTCCTAGGTATTTTGCAATGTAAGACATATACCCAATATGGCAACCAAGATCTAAAATTTTACAATCCTTTACATAATTAAGATCCTCAAGAAATAATTTTTGAAATCTTTTTAAATCAAGACTTGGATAAGGCCAATTGGGAATTTGATTTGGCAAATATTTCTCATATGAGATCAACGTTTTGGAATGAAAAAGATGAGAAAAATATTGATAATGATCAGCTGGCGGTAATAGCGAAACATCACTCACTAAGTTGTCCTTGAATATAGTTTGGTATACATAAGTAGAATTTGTTGAGGTTTATGCTGTTTCTCGAGCTTGACGTTGCATTGCTTGTTGTAAATTGTTTGCTGTTATATGGTCAAAAAACTTCATAATAAACATACTAGCAGCAGAAGCATCTTCACCATTGAAGTGTAGTTTGGTGCCACCTGTGCCGTTGTGATGATGGTGACAACGCTTGCCACGACCATAACTTACATAATATACCGACTGCTCTCTGCCACGAGTGTCGTACCAGGTATCTTGACGTACGGTACCACCAACTAAACGATACCATTCGATCATTTCGTCGGTAAGACGATCAACATCAATCCATACTGCATATGTGACGGTACATCCCGGTGGAAGTGCAATCATTGCTCCCACCACGATTCCCATGGGAATACTACCCAACAAGGATCTTCATACTTATTAATATTGCGTCCGCTGTAGTCTACTTTTTCATATGGACTGGCATCATTATTAATTAACACTGCAAATCTTACATTCTTATTCCAAATAGACTGCCATGCCGGATTGCTCGGTAAACAAGAAGCTTGCCAATCTGCTCTAATCCATTCAAGAGTAGCACCGGTATCATTGATATCGTCTACTACGAGAATCTTTTTACGATAAGCAGGATCTGTTTCTGTACCTGATTCACCGCGTTCGTTTTCGGGAACATAACCAAAAGCATCTTCGGCCATCCAGCAGTTACTTTCGGCCCTTGGTTTTAATGTTTCCATAGGAACATTAAAATAATGGCTAATCATTGTAGCAGCAGTCAAACCTCCGCGAGTAAGTCCTATTACGTAATCAGGTCGCCATTCACTATTAGCTATATCTCTGCAGAGTTTTTGCACTAGACTTCGAAACTCTGCATCTGAAATTATTAACTCTTTCATTAGTCACGTTCCATGGCAGTAGCTTCTGTGATTAGAGCAACTAGTTCATCAAGGCTATTACAAAGAATTTTGGCAGTAGCCCATTCTTCAGCATCAGTGCGGCCACTTATTTCTAACATGTAACCGTTGTCATACATGTAAACGGTAAAGTTGTCATTTACCTTGGCAAGTTTATCTTCGAGTTGCATAGTTTTTCCTTCATTTTGAGTAAGTGGAAATGGCCAAGCAGCCATTGGTTTAATGATTTCTGTTTCGCTTGCTGCATTTATTTTTTCTAAGTCGTCAAACGTTATGTCATCGTTGTCATTTTCTTTGAAATCTACAACGTTACCTTCTTTGTCGGCACAGATAATTCTAACTTGATTACCTGTTTGGTCCTCGATAAGTATAGGACCCCAAATCCATGCATCTGTATCATTTTGACTCCATCCTTCGTCACCTTCTAACACCTCGTAAATGCTGGAATCGTCAAAAAGTTCTTGCAGTCGTTCTTGTTCTTCTTCATCCATGTCTTCAGGAAATTCAATGTCCTCCCAACATCCATCCCACATGTTGTCTAATTCAACATTTTCAATATTGTTAACACAGCAGTCGTACATGTTAATACTATCGAGTCTGCCATCACCACCGGGCACATAATCAAATTCAAACTCTGGAGGATTGTCGTCAACGGTTTCTACAATAAACGTAGCACCGCGATATCCGGTTTTTCTAGTTATTGTTTGCTCGTCTTTGTAGTAGTGTTCGTGTTCTTCGCAAGATTTTTTATAGTATGGTGATACTTTCCATATAGCCATTAATCCTCCTCATCAAGTTGTTCGGCTAGGTTGTAGAAAATCATAAAGGCAGTTAATAAAAATATTATAGCAAAAAGTTCGCCTACATGCAAAGATAAGGTGCCCAAAATCCAAAAATATAAAAAAATAGTTAATCTTCTCACTTTTTGCCTCTATTAGCCACAGCATCCTTTAACATAGACTTGACTAATAAAATCATTTTGTTTTTTTCCTTGTCAGCTAAAATTTGCACCAAGGCCTGTTTGTCTTCGTAACTTTTTGCGTTATCTAAGAAATCGGCAGGTACTGTTAATTTTGGTTTCTTTTTAAACTTTTTTAAATTTGCTTTTAGGTCATCATCATCGGACATTTATTATTGTTATTCTTTCCGATCTCCAAACAACTGAAGCAAACTTAGAAATAAATTAATAAAATCTAAGTAAAGGGTAAGAGCTCCCATAACTTCAATCGCAGGACCGTCCGATTCCATAAGTTGCTCTCTAATTTTTTGAGTATCATACGCGGTCAGGCCTAAAAAGATAACAACTGCTACGGCACTGATTATGGTTTGAAGCAAAGATGATCCTATAAAGATATTTACTATACTTGTGATAATGATCGCGATTAAGGCTACCAAAAGGTACTTTCCGAGACTATCTAAACTTTGCTTAGTAAAATAGCCGTACGCACTCATAGTTACAAACAAGATGGCTGCACCAAAAAATGCACTGGCAATACTGGCTGTAGTGTATACAACAAAGATAGTTGCAAAACTTAATCCCATTAATGCGGCAAATCCGTGTAAGCAAAGTAAAGCCACAGGTCGACTAGGTTCAGAGCTGAGAATAAATCCTACTGCAAAGATTGCAGCCAATGGAGCAAACATAACTACCCACTTCATGATACCAGTGAATAGGAAAGTCATTAATGCAGCATTGGAAGCAACCAGAGCACTGACTACCATGCTGGTAATTACAGCTAATGCCATATTATTATAGACACTTATCATACTGTCGTTTATTTCTGCTGGTGTTTTATATGGTATAGCGTATTGCATAGTAGTCTCCTTATCTAGGGGCAAATTCTTGTTGAAGTTTAACATTGTCAAAGAACTCTTTTTTAGTTGCAGGGTCGTTTTTAAATGCACCTTTTAACACGGTAGTTTGAGTAAGGCTAGAGTGCGCCATAATTCCGCGATTTTCACAACAGCCATGTGTCGCCTGTATGTATACAGCCACATCCCCAGTTCCAGTTGCAAATTCAATTTCTCGTGCAATGTCCATACAAAGTTCCTCCTGTAGTGTACCTCGGCGAGCACACCATTGCGCAATTCGTGTGTATTTTGAAAGCCCAATGAGTTTGGGACCAGCAATAATACCAATATACGCCACGCCGGAAACAGGCTGGTGATGATGGCTGCAAACACTCTTAAGTTCTGAACGGACAACGAGCATACCTTCGTATTTTCCTGCCGTGTCATTTGGAAATGCAGTTGCGTTTGGAGTTGGATCATATCTACCTGCCATTAATTCATAAACATACATCTTGGCCAAGCGACGAGCTGTGCCTTGACTATTAGGATCTGTTGCGGTATCAATGACTAGACTTTGCAACACTTGTTCAAACTTATCTTCTAATTCGTCAACTAGTTGTTCATGCTCACCGGGATTGATATAATCAGCAATATTATCACCGGCCCAATAACGTGTATGTGCCTGTTCAAGTCTATTTCTAATAACCTGACTAATTGGTCTCAAGTTACTTGGTTGCTTTTCAACTTCGTCATTACTTTCGTACATCTTTTCGTAAACCATTAAGTGTCTCCAATAATTGTAATATCTCTAAGATCTGGATATTGATGGTATTTAGGTCGTTCATCTATGTCACGCAATTTTATCAAACCAAGTTGTGCGTCTTCAATAGTGGGCCGATAATGATAGCCAACTTTGAAAACACGCTGCGTCTGCCACGGTTGGACCGTAAGGTTACGTCCATCATATCTTTGCTGTAATAAAAAGCCATATGCTTCCTTGTCATCTAATAGTATAGCACCACCGTGGCCTATTTGTAAAGGCTTGTTATGACCAAAACTCAAACACTGCATCTGTCCGGATCTGTACATGTCTTGTTCTAATCTACGTGCTGAATCCCAAATATCTGTACCATAGAATCGGTACTCTCCAATCCATTTTTCTGGTACTAGTTCATAATTGATACCTAACTTGTGCATAGTCATTGGTATTGACAAATAGGTATAAGCAGTAAATTTGGTATGAACTACTCTACGATATCTAAGACACATTTCAATAGCATGAGTACAACAATCGGTCATTATAGCATACGGTGCACCAGTGTATTCGGCTAGTGCTTGCTCAAATTTCAAAATTGTATCAAAGCTCACGAGTATACCACCGATATGCAGAATCGACAATTTGATTGATAGTTGAATATTTTGGTTGCCAAGCAAGTTCTCGTCTTGCTCGAGATGCATCGGCAATTAACTGATCGGGGTCGCCTGGTCGCCTTTCGCCTATTAATACGTTGATAGGACCATAGGTAACATTAACATAATCAATGATTTCTTGATTACTGATACCTTGATTAGTACCTAAATTAAATATGGCAGCTCTACCATAATTATTCCATTGAATAGCTCTAAAGTGTGCATCTGCTAAGTCCCAGACATGTATGTAATCTCTAATACAAGTATGATCTGGTGTTGCATAGTCCACTCCGTTCAATGTAAACGATTTATTGTTTATTTTTGATTCAAGAAGCCTAGCAATAATATGTCCTGCACCTGGTTCTTGACCAAGATCTGCATTGATTGGCTCGGCACCAGCAGCATTAAAATATCTAAAGCAAACACTCGGTAATCCGTATGCATGATTATAATTTTGTAATACTTTCTCGATTATGTCTTTGGTATGCCCATATGGACTAATTGGATTTATCCTGTCTGTTTCAACCAATGGAACATGATCAGGATTGCCGTACACACTAGCACTAGAACTAAAAAGAACGAGCGGTTTCTCCTGATAATTTTTAACATGGTTTAAAAAAGTAATAGTTCTAGCAACATTGTTGTCGTAATACTTTGCAGGATTCTGCACACTTTCTCCTACAGAAATATCGCCAGCACAATGCACTATGACGTTGGGTTGAATTTCATCTAACCATAAAAAACTTTGTCGTGATACATAATCAGCATGTAAGAAACCATCCACACCTTTTAGTGTATGATCTCTGCGTTCTCTATCTATAATATAGATATGACAATTTTCAATTTTTTGTTTTAAATAACGAGAGATGTGGCTACCAATATAACCACATCCTCCGGTAATAACTATTTTCATTTGTAGTTTGCTTTTAATGTTTCTAATAGTTTAAATTGTTCATAGATTTTTGTCAATTCTATTTCGCCACCAATTGGATCTTGAATAAAATATTTTAGCTTTTCGTAATATGCTTTTTGTGTATACTGATAAAGCAGGATGGCGTGGTCGGGGTGTAATTCTTCCCACCACATCGCATCCTGCAAACATCTATACCAATCGTTTAGATCAATACTTAGATACATGTGTATGTCGAC
>Ga0255172_1000293_pt1 | contig 16107 bp, 23 predicted proteins | sample Atl_Yuk_RepC_8d_FD_189952 | JGI IMG/M metagenome (GOLD analysis project Ga0255172, IMG submission 189952) | Freshwater microbial communities from Altamaha River, Georgia, United States - Atl_Yuk_RepC_8d | ecosystem: Environmental > Aquatic > Freshwater > River | place: USA: Georgia | collected... | reverse complement strand
CAGCGTCCTCCTGATATTATCTCAAGGTTTCGTGAGACCTAGCAAGAGCCACTCCGTCAAGTGGTTATCCTCTTCTAAGCCCCCTACTGGCTAGGGAACCTAATATATTTTAATATGGTGCCCCAGGACGGACTCGAACCGTCACCCGAAGACTAGTTCCTAAGACTAGCGTGTCTACCATTCCACCACCGGGGCAATTTGTTACTAATTTGTTAATGAACGTTTACTGCACTATTTCATTATTATAGCAATTTAGATATTTTTGGTCTACCACAATTTTGGTTGTATTTTTTACAACAAGTTGCTAATTTATTAATGGTAGAAGAGGAGGGACTCGAACCCACGATATACACCGTATGAAGGTGCCGCATTAGCCGCTATGCTACTCTTCCCTAGAATCAATTGTTTTCATTATTTTGCCTTGTACACTAACGAATTTGTTTGATTCAACGTTTTTATAGACTGCTGCACCTGCTGCAATTTTAGAATTGCGTCCTACGATTAATTTTTCATTGTAATAACTGTTAACCACTGTACAATTAATTCCCAACATACTGTTTTCTTCAATCACAACATCACTACTAGTGACGGCATGCGCTAATAAAATTGCGTTTTCCTTTACGTGTACATGATGTCCAATACCGGATCCGTGACAAAAATAACTAAAATCACCTAGAGTACAATCTGCTCTGATTATAACATTGTGCCCTACATACACACCTTGCCCAATTTTTGTTGTTGTATGTATATAGGCACTTGGTGTAATTAGATTTATTAAAGGTAATTCCTTTTCTCGGATCAGTTTTATCCTTTGTAATCGCAAATTCATTCCATTGTGATCTGGATTATCAATCAATGGGTTGCCTGAATAAAAACTTCCTAGAAAAAAATTATACTTTTCTTTGTCTTCTTCAGTTATGTCTAGTTCACTGCCGAGTATTGGATATCCTGCAAAAGTATCTGTATTACCTGCATAGTATTGATCAAACCAGCCCGCTATAGAAAATCCTAATTCTTCAGCTGCTTGAAATAAACCATCACCGCCAGACCTTGTGCCTATAAATGCAATTGGTTTTTTCATAAATTCCTTATATGGTACCCTTGGAAGGTATCGATCCTTCGTCTCTCGCTTATCAAGCGAATGCTCTACCTTTAAGCTACAAGGGCTTAATTGTAAATTCTTAAATATAAAAAGTCAATGGCCGGTCCGGAGAGATTCGAACTCCCGACAGCTGGTTTCGAAGACCAGAACTCTTCCGCTGAGCTACGGACCGTAATATTTGGTGCTGCCTCTAGGAATCGAACCTAGTTCAATGGCTCTTCAGACCACCGCTATGACCACATCAGCTAAAGCAGCATTGGGGTGTCCGACCAGTATCGATCTGGTACTATCGCTTTCACAGAGCAATGTGCAGGCCACTACACTACAGACACCACTGGCAGAGGTATAGGGACTCGAACCCCAACGGACGGAATCAAAATCCGTAATGCTACCATTACATCATACCCCAACTGTACCATATAGAAACACATTCCAGGGACTCCGTAAAGATTCCCCTAGCGCCGGCCGCCTATATGTGTTCGAATGTGTTTTTATATGGTAGGTGCGGTGAGACTCGAACTCACAACTTATCGGTTAAAAGCCGATTACTCTAACCAGTTGAGTTACGCACCCATACGTTTAGGACCGTCGTCCGTCTTGTCACTATCCATAACAGGATCTCCTATTTAAAAAATCTATCTAACCAATATAACAATCCCACCACTCCTAGTACAACTATAACAGCCCCATGATTGTTCTCCTTTAAGTAAGTGGAGCAGGATACCAGAGTCGAACTGGTGACTGGACGTTGGCAACGTTCCGTTTTACCCCTAAACTAATCCTGCAAAATTTGGTAGTAGGCCAGGGATTCGAACCCTGTCGTTCCAGCCCGTCCGGCCAGTCTCCAGAGCTTATAAGACTCCGCCGCATACCAATGCTGCCTACCATTGTTGAGCACACTCTGGTTACCCGAAGGTCGCTATTACGAGTCGGTATCGATCAAGCTGTTCATCCAAAGTGTATGATTGAGTAGACTAGTTGCTACGGTGATAGCATTGCCGATTTCAAGCCAGCTGGGTTTACAAGTCCCCTGCTTTTCCTCTAATCCACTCAATCATTCCTATTTTTCACACCACACAAGGTGATTCATCCAGGGCTCCGCCCGTTCGGCAATTTATAGTGCTGCCGCGGCCTCGTTCCGCATACACTTTTTATCGTCGTTTAGTTAAACGGCGTAATTCAAAATTTCTTTCTGCTTGCTGACGCAAACGTTCCATTTTTGCTTTAAACAATTGATCAAGTAACTGATCGTTAAAAATAAAATTACGCTCTTCTAACTTTTTTTGAAACGACAGTATTTCTTTTTCAGTTGTCATTTCTTCCTTTATAAAAACAAAAACCCCAGGGCTTTGAGTCCTGGGGTTCTATAGAATTTGGTTAATATACAATTAGATTCTATAAACCCCCAGGCCACGATTACTAATAATATCACGTGTAATCACACCCCAATAGGCTATCTGCCCACATTCAGGTAGTGATATAAATGATTTATGTAATAGTGCGGAATTCATCATAGTCTCTAGTGTATATTTATTTATCATTGTTGTCAATATAATTTATAAAAACAAAAAGCCCGAATTACCGGGCTTTATTAATTTTTTGTTAATTAACAAAAAATTAACGATTAGCGATATACATAGTAATTTCGAAGCCGAAACGCATATCTTGTGCTGAAGGTGTAGTCCACTGCATTTTAATCTCCTTGTTGAATGACATACTTGTCTAATGTATGTATCAAAATTATAATAGAAAATTTGATAAAATTACATACGCAAAATCATTAATTTACTATAAAGATTTTGATTAGGGTCAATCCTCGTGTTCGTCGTGATGTTTATACCCTCGTTGCGCCCATTGCTGTTTTTTGTTAGCTACCCAATATTGGCTAAAAACAAATTTGTCCCAAAAATGTTTTTGAAATTCTTCAGTGATAGCAAGACAGGTCATAGTGTCCTGTCCGCCTAGTTCGCCTTTCATAAACATCGTGTCGCAATCCCAATAAAACCTTTCAAGTGTTTCAAAATTCAAATCACTTAAACTTATAGTGGCTGCAACTAATAAAGTTTTGAGCATTTGATGCTCCTAAAATTTTATTTATTGGGATTGATCTATCTTGCCCCAACTCAATTTTAACCAAGCACGTTCGTGGATATAGTGTGCTATAGTCATCCAGATGTTAATTACAATTGCACCACTTAAACCGGTATAAGCTGCGGTAATCAATGTAGCAACTATTCTCCAACATACTGCTCTCACAATTGTTCTTTTATGTGTTTCTGTCAATTTGTTATCCTATAAAAAAGCTCCCTTAAAGGAGCAATGTTTAATAAACCTGTGTGTTTTTAAACAACATTCTGCCTAGCGGACTTATAGGAGGCTCCGGCACAGGGTCATTACCGGTTATCTCTCTAACTTTATTCAGTAGTTTTTTTGCCAATCCTAACTTTCTGTACATAGGCTGCACAAATATATATTCTATTGCTCCTGTATCTTTGAATCTTACAAACCCCAACGTGGTGTTAGGGTTTGTAAAAGTTATGACACCATCAATTACGGTGATGTCATATTGGATATTAGATACCTTGTTCTGCTTTGTATGCATCAAGCGTTTTCTTGAACTTACCAGCGTGGCTACGCTCTGCTTTGGCTAGAGTTTCAAACCAGTCAGCGATTTCATCAAAGCCTTCATCCCGTGCGGTTTTAGCCATGCCAGGATACATGTCAGTGTACTCGTGTGTTTCGCCCGAGATTGCACTTTCTAGTGCTTCAACTATATTAGTAGCAGGAAGTCCAGTTTCTGGATCACCTGATCCGCCATTTACTAGATATTCCATATGACCATGTGCGTGGCCTGTTTCGCCCTCTGCGGTGTGCCGGAAGATGTTGGCTACATCAGTGGCGCCGGCAATATCTGCCATGTTTGCGAAATATAGATAGCGACGATTAGCTTTTGATTCGCCGGCAAATGCTTCTTTTAGACACAGTTCAGTTTTGGTTCCTTTTACTTGCATTGATTTCTCCTTAAAAAATTTGTGCATTGCAATATATTTATTATATATGATTGTAGAAGTATTGTCAAACACTTTTTAACATATTCTATTAAATTTATTCATCTTCGTACACTTCTTCATATTCATCTTCGTCGATCCATTGTCCTTTTTCGTTATCGTATGCTTTGTAATATGCTTCGTTTGGACTAAGAATTCTAAACTTAGTAGCATACTTTAAGCCTAACATAGTCATATCATGTTCGTGTATGATATCACAAATACTCCATGATGTTCCGCAGCCCCCGGTGATATGTTTGAATTCAGTATGTTTAAACTCTCCAGCTTTTAATGCTTGATGAACTTCGCCGTTGTTATAGAAAAGAATCCTGAAGATTAATCTTGGGTGTGGTAACTTTTTGTCAAGTAGCCCAATTTTGGTAATCTTAGCACAGTTATCATCGTCAATGATTAACTTACAATTTTTAAACTTTAAACTACCTTTGGTATGATCGTTGTTGGGAGTTTCTTTGGTAGTCCACGGAACTTCTGCGTCTACGTGATTTACATAAAATGTTACACCATGACTTTTAACGACCCACATGGGAATGGTCGGGTCCGCTAAGTGACCTTTGTTGAAGTGAAATACTACATCTTTACATTTATAAGCAATCTATGCCATTTTATTTTTCCTTTAGTTAAGTGGTGCGTTAGGTGGGAATCGAACCCACAACACAAGAGTTTTAGAAGCTCCGGCTCTGCCATTGAGCTACTAACGCATGTGCTTATTATATTTAATCTAAATTTTGCAGTCAAAAAATTTGGTAAAATTAAATTTGAATCCTGCATGTTTACCCAATAAATATTTGTGCTTAAGGCTTTCAATTATGGGTGGACAATGAATCGATATGACGAACTTGAAATACTAATTAAAAAATTTACCAGAACAATACCAGACACAGAAGAATACAATAACAGATTACAAGAAGAATTAGAAATTATTGCCCAACTAGGTTTTGCCAAACACTTTCTTCGTGTTAGAGAAATCTTAGATTTAACAAAAGACATACCACACATTACTAGAGGGTCAGCAGGCTCAAGCTTGATATGTTACCTTATGGGTATCAGTGATGTAGATCCTATTTTAGAACGTATACCACTGAGTCGATTTATGAATCCAAAAAGAGACGACTTACCTGACATTGACCTAGACTTTCCGCACTGGCAGCAAGAAACTGTGATGAACAGAATTTTCCGAAGATGGCCCGGGCAGAGTGCTAGAGTATCAAACTATGTGATGTATAAAGAAAAATCGGCTATCCGAGAAGCAGCCAAACGCTATGGAGCCAAAGGTAGACTCAAACGTAATTTTAAACTAGAAGATGTGGTACCTGCCGAGTATGTGAGCGAAGCTGAGAGACTGGCAGACAAGTTACTAGGAAAGAAACGCTGTATATCAAAACACTGCGGCGGTATATTAATCTTTGATCGTGCAGTACCTAAAAGCCTAATCAACGGTGAGAATCAAATACTATTAGACAAATATGAAATAGAAGACCTAGAACACTTTAAGATCGATATTCTAGCTAATCGTGGACTGAGTCAACTGTGGGAAATAGATCAGAGAGACTTGTTAGACTATCCCGAAACAGATGAAGCGACTGCTGAATTATTAAGTAGAGGTGATGTGCTAGGAGTAACACAAGCAGAATCGCCAGCTATGAAGAGATTGTTTCGTGCTATTCGTCCACAAAGTCGTGCAGACTGTGTGTTAGGTACAGCACTTATTCGTCCGGTAGCAACACAAGGTCGTCGCCGTGCGTCTGCTTTTCAAGATTGGACTAAAGATAATTTGTCAGAAACAATTGTGTTCGAAGATGACGCAATTGAACTTATATCAGAAATACTAGGATGTGATCAATATGAAGCAGACATGTGGCGTAGAGCATTTGCTAAGAAGAACGAAGAGAAGATGTTTGAGTTCATGCAAAAGGTTGGGGATCATCCTCGTAGAGATGATGTCTTGTTGGCCTTACGCGAACTAAGTCACTTTGGTTTATGTCGTGCCCATGCTATCAACCTTGGTAGATTAATTTGGGCGCTGGCCTATCAAAAGGCACACAACCCAGAGGCTTTCTGGCGTGCAGCACTAAAACATTGTCAAGGCAGTTACGCTAGATGGGTATACTGGCAAGAAGCCAAATTGGCCGGCGCTGTACCTGCTGTGGGCGAAGGCGGCGAAGTAGCTGACCTGTTGCAGGAAGGTCGTTGGCGTAGTAAAAGATTTATTCCAGTGTGCCAAGAAATCCGTAAACCCGGACAGGTTGAATTCTGTGGCCTAGTTGCTAACTATCGTGTGTTCAAAAGTGGACCAAAAGAATACATAACATTTGCCACACTAGGCACAGGCAATGGCAGATATTTAGATGTAATATTACCGCATGCGACTTCATTTCACGAACAGCCTATCTTGTGGGGAACGGGCAAATTAGGCTATAAAAATAATTCAGAATATGTTACAGTATATCGTAGTAAAAAAATGCGTTTATCTGATATAGCACATATAACATGAAAAAAAGATTACATTTATACCCACACACAGGACCTCAAAGCAGAGCATACATAGTTGCCGAACCTGGTGCATTACGAGCCTTGGCCACAGCAGCTGAAGACGCAGCTCGAGGTGTTCTTGGATTTGAAACTATCAAATTTTATAGTTCAGATGGTCACGAATATGAACTAGCAATAGTATGTGATGTTAGTGAGGAAGAATGGCAAGGGTTGCCTGTGCCCAGCGATAAAAAATCAAATCCCAGTCAATTGTCAATTGTTCAAACTTTTGACAGTTTAAAACAAAACTAATGCCGTACACGAACTAGTTTTAGTTTTTCTAATATTTTAATATAGAACCATCCCATATCAAACTCAAACCATCTACGACTAAACTTTGCACTACCTGGAAAGTTGTGATGATTGGAATGTAACTCCTCGCCAGCAAACAAAATACCTATAGGAAAAACATTCCTTGCCTGATCTTTATCTCGTCTATTACCGCCTTTTGTTTTATATCCAATCTTATGATAACCAAAGTTTGAAATTAACAAATATAATTCTGTTAAAAGATATCGCAGTATGACTATACTAATTAACAAACCTATTGGACCATAAAGACAAAAAATAATAGGATACCAAAGCCAGTATCCTTTGTTTTGATATGGTTGATAAAGATTTTTGTCCAGCCATGTTTCATTTATTTGCATATGACTAGAATATTTTGCAAAATCTTCTGGGCTCACATAGTATGGACGACCAGGTTCATTGTGATATATGTCTAATAATTGTTTTGGGGTGTAGTAATAAGGACTGTGTGGATCGTTGGGTTTATCTGATTCATCATGATGCTTGCTGTGTTGAGCTTTTAAAAACTTTTTGTAATTATCAAAATACAAACAGTTCGTCCAGGCAAAAAATTTAAAAATAGCTTCTGCTTTGCTGGTTATTACCAGTGTTTCATGAATTATTCCTCTGTGCAGATAAATTGTTAGAACTGCTGCTCTACAATGTAGAATTAAAAAATAAAAGACAAAGACCCAGTACCAATCAAACATGTTATTTAGATTTATATTTTGAACACATTAATTCAAATTCAAATTGTTTACTTTGTACTTGTCCATAACTAGCTTTAGGGTTATGTTCTCTATAATCTTTTTTTTGTTGCTCGATACAAAGATCATATTTGTTAGTGCAACCATATAATAAAAAAATAAAAATAACAGTTAAAAATTTCATTTTTATCTCCTCATAAGATTATCTACAAATTCTAGTAGAAACTGATGTCGACCACCATCCCAACGTTTAGTCATCCATGAATAATCTTCATACCAATGCTGATCGGCTTCGGGATGACAACCAATTAAACCAATACGATCTTGTATAATTGCCATTGGATCATTGTTAGAATATTTTGCTATAGTTGAAAAATTGCTGCCTTTGTAAGTACAGCCATCATAAAAGTACATCGATGTTTTTATGCCATTCCATGATATAGGCATATGTTTTGCGTGAGGTCTACGTGTACAAGCACCTGGTGATTTAATGTATTGCGTAACTCTAATATCATTTAACAGACCAAAATAATCAGTATCTGCCCAATATGCTCCCATACAGATGCCTAAATATCTACCACCATCTGCTACATAGTTCCTGACTCTTTGCACATTTATTTTAAGCAGTTTTTCAAATGTATCACTATCACCTATTCCCCCGGGGAAACACACCATATCAACTTCATCAAAAAAATCATCTTCTAGTTCGTGTTTTGTAAAAATTTTAAAAGTATAATATCTATTGAGTGCTCTTATTATTCCATTTGCAGATTGCACAGAACATCTAGGTTGATGCAGGAATAACGCAATAGTGGGCTTCATAACTGTATTTACGTCTGCTCTTTTTTACGTATCTTCATACCCACTAAAGTCCCAACAAATGCCCCTGCTAGCGCAGGAAATATAGCTAGATGATCATTGGTATAATTAATAATAGCTACACTACTAGCAAAAGTTACAACCATGCCCCAAAAGGCTGCTCTCCATTGTAAATCCTGCTGTATGGACTTTACCAAGTTAACATACAACACATCAGTTAAAAATACTGCAAAAAATGTTATAACATATTCGAACATACTCTACTTATCTTGAAATACTCCCCACAAAGGGAAATCTGGTTACGAGTTCCAGCGGTACTCTATCATTGTACCCGATTTAACTCCAATATCTACTGTTATCTAATTTTTCCCAGTATTCTGTATTGTTGCGGTTAATAAAATTTTTTATTAAATAAGCAGCCATACCAAAGTATCCCATTTTCTTGAATCGTCTAGAGTCCTGTCCAAAATAATGATTGATTATTTTAAACTTTTTTGGATCATACATTCTAGATAAAAAATAGTCTTCGGAGGTTGAGAACTTTTCTGAAAATCCACCAAGTTCTTCAAATTTATCTCTACGAGTCAACATGAATGCTCCTACCGCAAATGGAGAAATGTGTTTCAATATGTTGTTAATTCCATTGAAAATCATAAAACCTAATGTAGCTCGTAAATCATTGTCATAACATCTAATATTAAGGCCAATTAAGTCTAAATTATTTGATTCCATCTCAGTAACTGCATCTCGTATCACATAATTGTCAAAGAAACGCACATCTGCGTCAATGAATAATATATACGGCGTTGTTGCAAGTCGAGCGCCATTGTTCTTAGCAACACTAACAGGACCTCCTTCTACAATGTCAATATTTAAAAATGCACTATTTTCTTTAATAATTTGTCTAGTATTATCCGTTGAGCAATCCGCAATTATTATACGGGTTGCACCAATTTCCTGTTTGCGTAAATCGTCTAACAAATGTTTGATATAATTTTCTTCATTTTTACAAGGCACAACAATTGTAATTTTATCACTTAGTTTCATTGTTTCTTTACGCATTTCCCTTCAACCTTGAAATTTTCAAATTTTACCCAATAATTAATTGATTGTTTACTTTGCTCACAACTTGCTTGGTCGGGGAATTCAAGCGTGACCTTTGCTGGAATATCCTTAGGATCGTTGATATGCACTGCTATCAATATCATCAACCACATTGTCTGATTCCTTTGTCCACGTTATAATCTCCCATCGACCATCATGATGTTCTACTAAAGCAGTTAGAGATTCCACCCAATCACCATCATTCATATACTTTACACCATTTACATCTTTGATTTCCGCATGATGTATGTGCCCACATATAACTCCATCATATCCTCTTTTTTTACAATAGAGAGATAAGTTATTTTCGAAATGAAACATAAAATCAACTGCTTTTTTTACCCGGCGTTTAAGATAGCGACTGAGACTAAAATAACCAAAGCCCATTCGATGTAAGATCCAATTGATTCTAGTATTGATAGATAAAACTGTGTCATATGCCCGATCTCCTAATATTGATAACCATGGTGCCAATCTAGTAATACCATCAAACATATCACCATGTACTACAAGATATTTTTTTCCATCTGCTCCGTTATGTTCGTATTGATTGTGTAATTCAATCATACCAAAATTTAAATTGTATTGGAGATATGGTCTTAAAAATTCATCATGATTTCCTAATACATATATCACATTGGTATTTCTTTTGGCATGTCCCATTATTCTACGAACGACATTTGTATGACTCTGTCGCCAACGCCATTTGTTTTGTTTAATTTTCCAACCATCTATTATGTCACCTACTAGATAGAGTGTATTACATGTATTATTTTTCAAAAAATTATTGAGTGCTTCAGCTTTACAATCTTTAGTGCCTAGGTGAACATCACTAATAAAAATACTACGATAAGTTTTGTTCATACAAATATTTAAGGTCTGCAAGATTACAAATCCATTACATAGCCAATAAAAAAGCCCCTTTCGGGGCTTTAATTAGAAATTTAATTGACTTCTAAACATAATCGCCCGATCGCCGTTCACACGACTTCCTGAACTGCCTACTAGGCTGTCAAATTTGGTATCTACGTAGTTTACCATAAAGCGTAGATTTTCTGTGGCGAACCAAGTTAAGCCGTATGTCATGGCAGTTGCACGATTTGATTTGCCAGTGACCACAGCTATATCGCTAGCATCAAACTCGCTCAAACGAACACCCACTTGCCAAGCACCACGACCACCCTTATCTACGGGACTATTAGGTTTCACTGCACCAAACACCCCATCTCGGTAGTTGTAGCTTTCGCCAGTCAGGTTGTACACAGCCAATATATAGTAACCTTTAATTTCTTGATCTAATCCTTTGGTGGGATCGTAACGGAAATTGAACTGTTCTGCTTGTACTTTTAAGGCATTGTACGCAAATGCAGCTTCTAATCCAGTTCTTGTTCTGGTAGTGACACCACTCAATGCTGGACCGGTAAACCATGCATTGGCAGAACGAGATTCTGTTCTACCACTTGCAGGTGTGACACCACCTTTGATTTCACCTGTACTATATGCTGCACCCAAATGTGCCACATAAGCCTTGCTGCCTTGTAGATCGGCAATATTAGTAGTTACACGACCAATGTAGTCAAGACCGTCACTGACTGCGTCTTTGTTAGTGCGACCACGACTTACTGCCACAGCATAGGTAATACCTGACTTTGGCACGCCATGAAGCATAAATCCAGTTTCTTTGGCTGGAATAAATTCGCCTTCAGTCTGGCCAATTAAACTGCGTTCCATCATATCAATATTGTTAGAACTAGTCAGTTGCTCTAAACTAAAAGGCATCTTGAATAAACCAAATTGAAATTGTGCTTCTGGATTGGCAGCGTAATTGACCCAAGCTACATCCATGTTAGTCGACGAACTGGCTGCTCCTACATCGTTGCCAAAGTTACCAACTAGTTCGTATTTGAAGTCTCGAGCAAACTGTCCACGTACTCCAAATCTAGCACGACGCATTTCAGCTAGGTCCTGATACGAATCTGTGGTTTGACCGACACCGTAAGACGGGGTGTACTGACGATAGTCCATGTGTAATCGACCTGTAAGCTGAATGGTATTGTTTCCATCTTTGCTTTTAAGTCCAATTCCATTTTCTGTAACTGATCCGTCGTTGACTCTAGCAAGTCTGTATTTGTTTGATTCACTGACATCTCTGTCGATTCTTTGCTCAACGAATTTTTTGTTTTCTTCCTTATCTTCATATGCTTTTAATTTAGAATCATATTCTTGTTGTGTTAGAATACCTTTGTCTTTCAGAATACTTAATGTTTCTTTGTATTCATCTGCATAAGCTGGAATGCTAAATGCCAAAGAGATAGCTAATGCAATTTTTGTAAATGTTTTCATCATAGATCCTTATTTCCAAATTGGTGTGTTGTCAGGACCTTTTAGATCCTTTTTCCAGTTATCTTGTACTAACTTGATAACTGATTGAGGCATGTGTACATACTCCAAATCTTCGCTCATCTTTGCACCGTTCTTGTAACTCCAATCAAAGAATTTGAGAATTGCTTTGCCTGTTAGTGCATCGGCCTGTTGCTTGTGCATTAGAATAAAACTTGCGCCAGTGGCAGGCCATGCATCTTTACCTGTCTGCCAGGTTAGTAACAAATACATGCCTGGTGCATTTGCCCAATCTGCATTTGCTGCTGCTGCTTTGAATGTACTATCGTCTGGTTGTACAAAATTACCATCACGATTCTTTAATTGTGCCCATGCAATTTTATTTTTCTTAGCAAATGCATATTCAACGTAACCAAATGCACCCTTAACACGTTGAACGTTAGCTGCAACACCTTCATTACCTTTACCACCTACACCCACAGGCCATTTCACTGCTGTGCCTTCACCAACCACTTTTGCGAAATCTGGATTTGCTTTGCTCAGATAGTTTGTCCAAATGAATGTTGTACCAGAACCATCTGCACGATGAATTACAGTGATGTTCAATGCTGGTAAATTCACACCAGGATTCAAATCAGTAATTGCTCGATCATTCCACTTTGTAATTTTGCCAAGATGGATACCTGCAACAACATCACTCGTCAACTTTAATTGACCTGGTGCAATACCTTCAAGATTTACAACTGGAACTACACCACCAATGATAGCTGGGAACTGCATTAGACCTTCTTTGTCTAATTCTTCTGGCTTCAATGGCATGTCACTTGCACCAAAGTCAACTGTCTTTGCTTTGATTTGACGGATACCGCCACCGGATCCGATTGATTGATAATTGAGTCCTATGCCTGTTGAAGCTTTATAAGCTTCTGCCCATTTCGCATAGATTGGATAAGGGAATGTGGCACCGGCTCCTGTCAAGTCAGCAGCCGATACACTAACTGACAAAGTAGCAAATAAAATTGCTAAAAATTTTTTCATCTGTAATCTCCATATTATGTGCAATGCACAATAATATTTAAACATACTAAGATTACAGTTCTGTTACAAAACAGCGATTTGGCAAAATTATTTTATAACAATCCAACCAATTTTATTTAAATCAGTTTCAACTTCAGGAATAACTTGGCCTTCGTCGGCATAGCCTCCCCAATCATGACAATAGGATCCAGAGCAATACCAATCCAAATAATCGCCCGACCCTCTAATGTCTGCAATTATTCCTCCTGCGTAGCGCCATGAACAGCTCCAGCGAATGTTTTGTAATATAGCCCAAGTATCTTCAGGTGCAAACTCATTATTGCATAAAGTTGCATACAAGTTTTGAGCATATACATCCTTGGCCTGTACTTTTTCTACCAACCACCAAGTAGTACGCAGATCTCTTTCTAAATTAAAAATACGCCTTGCCATAAAAATATTTATTAGGTCATAAAAAAAGCTCGCCGAAGCGAGCTTTTTGTGTGCTTACTAAGATTAGTCTACTAGACCCATTGCAATGGCTTTGTAACCAGCTGCAACGATTTTACGACTAGCTTTACCATGCTTGTACTCAGTTACACGAACGCCGTTTCCTGCTTTGCGAGTGTTAGCGTAGATTGGGAAACCTGCGTAACGAATTTCGCTAACGGTAGCACGTGGATTCTTGATGCTGAATCGCTTCTGAATCTGGCTAGCAGTTAGAGACTCTCCTTCAAGGACGAGAGCACGGAACAACTTACCTTGTTTTGTTTTTAAATCAAACATTAATATCTCCTAATTAGATATGCTGTACGACAGCATCCAAGTATTATATGCGAATGTTTTGAAAAAAGCAATTGGTTAATTGTCCAATTTTTCTTCTTTTTTAACCAAACTCCAGGTACCGTTTTTGTTGTCGATCCATTCTAACACGTCACCTTCTTGCCAGCCAGCATCTTGAAGCATTTCTTCAGGAAAAGGCAGTATTAGTTCTCCGGTCTCGGGATCTTCTTCAAGTGTCACTGTCCAGGTTTTGGTAGTCATATAATGGATTGATACTAATAAAATTACTTAGTTTAAAACTACGCCACCCGTTGGCATCAGTACACCAAACGGAAATGGCATCCGACTTACTTTCTTTAAGGGTTTCAAAAGTTAGATCTTTTTGATCTGGTGCCGGAAGTAGGTCGGCCTTTAATGTGCAAGGCATAACACGCCGTTCACCGTTTACCTTGTTAAAAGTAACCTCACAAACGCCTCCACGCAAATATTCAATAAGTTCTTTGCGTAAAGGTTCAAGCTCCATCATTGGATCATTGGTCATCTTTACCTCTATTACGAGCTGATCGCATTCGAGCATTTTTTTCCAAGCACTTAACTGTTTCACGAATGTAATGACGCTCTCTATCTCGATTAAAAGAAAGAGTAGCTAAAACTTTGTCGCCTTTTTTTACTCTAACTGATTTGCTATCGTATCCCATTTATTTTTCCTCTCGTTTCGTGTAATCATATTTTACTAATTGATGCAAACGATCAGCACAGTCTCTAATGTCTTCAGACAAAAGACCTAGGCCTATTTGCTTTTCTACAAGTCTAGCAACATTGTGTAACGCTATTACAGCTTCATCTAATGTGTTCATTGTGTTTTTAACTCCTTGATGACCATTTCCTTGGCTCGCCTATCATCTTCTGTTTCTCTGCACTTGGCCATTTCCTGTGCCATGAAGTTCATGAATTCTGATAAATTTTCCTTACCATCTTCGGTCCAATGACTGTATTCTTTTCCAACGCTGCTTCGATAAAATAGTCTAGGATTTTGTGTCATCTCCTCAATACCCCCGTACAACAAATCTTTTAGGGCTTGTCTATTCATAAATTTTCTCCATATGGTGTTAGAGTTTTTCCCCAACCGCGAAACCACGGAAACGCAAGAACCGCGGAAAGCGAAGAGAATAAGTGCCATCTTGATTCTGTGTAACGGCATCTGCTCTAACTTCGGCAATCGTACCCGCCAATTCATTACGTCCTGCCCAATAACTATCACGGTTGCTATCGGAAAAGCCACTGCCCACATTAACACGAATTCTACGATCATCGTCTACACCCTCACATATAATAGCACCTAGTCGACCTTGATTACGACCTGTTCCTTCTTCAAAATCCACAACCTCTAGGCTTACTTCAATGAATGGTTTGAGTTTGAGCCAAGCAGTAGTACGTTTACATTCATAAGCGGCATCAGGATCTTTGATCATAATGCCTTCGTAGCCGCCTGCTACAGCCTGTTCGTTGATTTTTTTAAATTCAGCCTGACCTTCTTCGCTGTCTAAATCTACTTCACGCTGATGTAGCACAGTAACATTAGGCAATCTACCCATGTTAAAATTATACCATCCTACCAAAGTTTGGCTACGCAAGTGCTGCGGAGTAGTACATATACCTTCTTCGAAATCTTCCAATGGTAGAATATCAAATAAGTTCAATACAGCATCTCCACTTTGCACATCACTCTTACGATGCACTTGTTTCATTAAGTCTTGAAAACTACTGCTCATTACTTCACCATCAAACACCATAGGCACATCATAGTGTCCAGCAGTTAACGCCATTTGATTGTTAATATGTTCAAAGTTTACAAGCTCTTTACCATTCCGGCTAAACTGAAGAACACGACCATTTGGCCAAACAATAGTGATAACACGTACACCGTCCAACTTGACTTCCACCAATTTTTGTCCCGCCAATTTTCCTTCATGATTAGCACTATCGTGAGCAAGCTGGCAAGAGAAAGTAGGTATAATGTAATTTTCATTTATCTTCTCCACTACTTTGTTGATTGTTTTTTCGCTGACACCACAGCGAAGGTCCTTAATAAGGATGCGACGATACCAGTTATTCCATTCTTCCAAGGTAGCAATAGACATAGCGTGTTCGACTAGTGCTCGAGCATTATTGCCTGTAGCTACACGTTGACTTAGATCATTTACAAGATCTTTGAATATATCCCAACTAAGGCCGTCACCTTTATTATCTTTCTTCTCTGGAACTTGTTTAAGTCCAAAAGTGATCATTGGATCTAAGGCTAGTTTGGCACCGGCAAAGAAAATATTATTGCCGTCGGTGGCAATGTCTT
>Ga0255172_1000290_pt1 | contig 16548 bp, 19 predicted proteins | sample Atl_Yuk_RepC_8d_FD_189952 | JGI IMG/M metagenome (GOLD analysis project Ga0255172, IMG submission 189952) | Freshwater microbial communities from Altamaha River, Georgia, United States - Atl_Yuk_RepC_8d | ecosystem: Environmental > Aquatic > Freshwater > River | place: USA: Georgia | collected... | reverse complement strand
ATCAAGTTGGGCAAACCGCTTTTCACAAAATATATTCAAAATGGTTCAATTCCCTGCACAAGAAATAAAACAAATAACATTTGATGCAATAAAAACACCTACCTATAAATGGTTAAATGAAATGATAAGAATTAAACATATAGTTAACAATACACAAACAATTGACAATGTTTATGATATTGCTGGTATTGAACATAATATTACACCAGACCAGTGGACAACTACATTTACTCTTAAACCTTCAGCATGGCAATTTGTTTTCCAAAATCAAGGTTCATTACCAACGCTTGAACTAAATGCTCTAACTGGAGATAGCAATTTTAATTTTACTGCAACAATAGTAGATACTGATCCAGAAGAAATAACTGCAGTTCTTTGGGCATTAAGCGCATTTGATGGTTACTTATTACAAGAAGTTTGGCCATATGCAACAAATGGTAATTTTTATAAAGATAGTACAGCAAGAAGTGGATTAACTCAAACCTGGAATTTTGATGATGATGGCATTCTTGCACCTTATTCATTTGACCCTGATTCAACATATACAAATCCTCTTGACAATCGTTATGGTGGTTATGGTGCAGGAAACTATACTGTTTTTGCTTATATATTTTTAAGCAATCGTTTTATAATTTGTCTTCAACAAGATATAGTTGTTGGTACTCCAGTAGTAGAAGCAGATTTTGGCTGGGTACAAAATACTATAAATAATTTTGGACAAGTAAGTTTTACAGACACATCAACTAATAATGAAACTGGAGAACCAGATTCTTATCTTTGGGACTTTGGAGATGGAACAACATCAACAGAAAGAAACCCAGTTCATGTTTATGACCCAGCACCAAGTGAAACAGAATACGATGTAAGTTTAACTGTTTATGCTTATGGTCCTGGTGGAACAAAAGTTTACGATACAAAAACAGAAACAATAACATTAACACAACCAGTAATGGTTCCTGACTTTACCTGGACACAAAACCAGCAAACAATTACATTTACAAATACATCAACAAATGTTGGATTTGAAGAGCCAGATGCTTATTTCTGGGATTTTGGTGATGGTACAACTTCTACACTTAAAAATCCAGTAAAAACTTATGGAGTATCAGAAGATGTTTCTACAGACTTTGATGTTACATTAACTACTAGAAATATTTGGGAACAAACAGAATCAATAACACAAACAGTTACAGTTCTTGCAGTTAATAACAGTGGAACATTTGGTGTTCGTTATATTAAACTTAGAATTGACCCTTATCAAAAAGCAGGAACCGTTCCTAGCATTGGAGATTTAGTAGTTTTAACTCCTGTCATGAGTTTCCTAAAAGGAATTACATCTGGAACAGGTGCAAATTTAACTTATTTAAAACCAGTTTATAACTTTAATGATAATTATATTCCAAGGCTTGGCTGGAGAAGTACTAATGGTCAAAGCCCACAACAAAGTCTTGGATGGGAATATTATTTAACAAGAGACCCATCAATAACTCCAACAACTTCTTATGGATTGGGTGCTGGTTCACAAAACGGTATTCCTGGAATTCCTTATGCAAATGTTCGTTGGGAATTAGTTGTTGACCTTGGAACAGAAATTTATACAATTAATGACATAATTTTAAGATTTGAAGACTTTTTCCAAAATGGTGGAGTTTATAATGGAATTCGTACTGAAACTTTTTATCCAAAGATATCTATAGATGTTGCTAACACTATTACAAATTATACGCCAAATCCAAGCGGAACTTATGGTTCACCAACTTTAAATGGTAATTGGATAAATGTTGGTTATATTAAACTTGATGGTGGAAGAATGGATCCAACACAACCTGCTGGAGTAAGAACAAATGCAGTTAAAACAATGTTTAAGATGAGACCAATGCCTTTGAATATTCCTTATTTTACTTATACATTCAATGACAAAATAGTTTCTTTTACATCAGTAGAAACTGCAGATTCTTATCTTTGGACTTTTGGTGACGGTACAACTTCAACATCAAAAGACCCTGTTAAAACATATGCTGCTTATGGAACATATAATGTGACACTTGAAGTTACAAATGGTGGTGTTGTTACAAGAACAACTACAGAGCCAGTAAAGGTTTTGACACCAGTGATATAGATTTCTGGAACTGCCTCCAGGAAAGACAGAGCCCTTCCAATAACCGTCTAATTGAGGAAGGGCTTTGTTTATTAATCTTCTAGGCTTGGTTGCACCTCTGGCAGTAGTTCTACCTCAACCTTCTTGGGCTCTTTCTTCTTAACTTTAGGACGCTTTGTTTCATAATCCCAATCTTTTACAGGAATTAATTTGCCTTCGTAGTATACATTTTTAGCCATCTTTTCTCCTACTATTTCTTTTAGCAAGTATTTCGTATATATCGTCTACTCTTTTTTCTAGTCTTGTTACTTGGTCTTTCAAACTGGACCCTGAATTTGGGCGTAATTCGCTTAAGAACTTAGAAATCATCCATCTGGAGAAAGCAAAAAAGGCTCCAAGGATGGTGGCTGCGCCAGCGAAAAGGGCAGCAATAATTTCAGGGTCAGTCAACATACATCAAGTATACAATTGATGTAGATTAACCTTGGAGGAAATCAATGGAAACCCTGAATTTGCAGCCACCTACAATAGAGTGGAAGTTATACAGAAATGACACATCACCGCTTACTGTATTATTGACAGATAGCGAAGGAAGAGATTTAGATTTAACAGATTGGGACTTTGAAGCAGAAGTAAGAGAATACCCAACAGATTCAGAAGTAATTCAGGCATTTTCATTGGTTAAGAACGGTAATGTGCTAACACTAGAACTTGACAACACAAATCTTCCATTACTAAGTTATTTTGATATCCAAGGTACAAATAGCGTAAACTCTAAGGTTTCTACAGTACTTAGAGGACAAATTATTGTAGAAGAGGATGTAACACGATGAGCGTTGAAATATTATCAACAGGCAATGTGGAGATTGTTTCTCCTCAAGAAATTAAAGTTTTAGCAACAGGTCTAGAAGTTGTTGCAGGACCACAGGGACCTCAAGGACCTGCAGGACCTCAAGGTGCTACTGGTGCGACTGGTGCAACTGGTGCCACAGGAGCCACAGGAGCCACAGGAGCCACAGGCGCAACTGGACCTCAAGGACCAATCGGATTAACTGGAGCACAAGGTCCTACTGGCGCAACTGGCGCACAAGGTATTCAAGGTGTCAAAGGAGATACTGGTGAACAAGGACCTCAAGGCGCACAAGGAATTCAGGGTACCAAAGGCGATACTGGCGATCAAGGGCCTCAAGGTATTCAAGGTATACAAGGAATTCAAGGTATACAAGGTGAAAAAGGCGACAAAGGCGATACAGGAAATGCAGGTGCTGATGGAGACCGTTATCACACAACATCAACAACAACACACACAATTGTTAGTACAGGTCAGTTAACATTTTATACAGTAGACCTACATTTAGATTATTCAATTGCACAAACAGTAATAATTGCTTATGATTCTGCTAATCACATGCATGGTGAGGTTGTTTCATATAATGGAACAACAGGTGCATTAGTTGTTGATATTAAAAACAAAACAGGAAATGGAACACATTCATCTTGGTCAATTAATTTAGATGGTGCTGTTGGTATTCAAGGACCTCAAGGAATTCAAGGTGAACAAGGACCTCAAGGAATTCAAGGTATTCAAGGAGAGCAAGGAATTCAGGGAGAGCAAGGAATCCAAGGTGTTGAAGGGCCTAAAGGCGATACTGGAGACCAAGGTATTCAAGGAATTCAAGGCGAACAAGGACCGCAAGGTGAACAAGGACCTCAAGGAGAAACAGGAGCCCAAGGACCGCAAGGAATTCAGGGTATTCAAGGACCGCAAGGTATTCAAGGAGAAACTGGAGCAACTGGAGCAACAGGTGCTACTGGTGCTACAGGACCAAGTGGTTCACAGATAGTTAACACAAGCAATATTCGCTTTACAGATTCAGGTGCATTAGCAGCATTAACAACAGGTACAGATAATACTGCTCTTGGTATAAATTCTTTAGCAGCAAATACATCTGGCACCAACAATACTGGTGTTGGTAATTATACATTAGCAGCAAATACTACTGGTACTTCAAACATGGCAATTGGTACATATGCATTAAGTAAAAATACAACTGGTGTTAATAACATGGCTATGGGTAATCAAACTGCTCAAAATGTTACAACAGGTTCTTTAAATACTGCAGTTGGTGGCGCAGCACTTATTTTCTCAACTGCAGGAGGAAATAATACTGCTATTGGTGGTGGTGCAAACAGAGGAGCATCATCTATTATTGCAACACTTGCAATTACAAATCCTGGTTCAGGATATACTGATGGTACTTATACAAATGTTACTTTAGTACCTGCAGTTGCAGGTTTAAATCAAACCAATGCATTGGCAACAGTTGTAATTTCTGGAGGACAAGTAACATCAGTTACAATAACAACTGATGGAAATTGCCATACTTTACAAACATATACAATTAATTCTGCTCAAGTTGGTGGAACTGGTTCAGGTTTCTTAGGAACAGCAACAGCCATAACAACTGGTGAATTCAATACAGCCATAGGTTCGCAGGCTGGTAGAAGCAATGTAACAGGTTCACGAAATGTATTTATTGGCTATAATGCAGGTAGAAATGAAACCACATCTGATAATCTTTATATATCTAACCATCTAACATCAACACCACTGATCTATGGTAAGTTTGACTCAACAGGCTCAACTGGTGGAAGAGTTAAGATTAATGGAAATCTTGAGATTAAAGGCAAGACTCCTGCTTCTGCTACAGACACTGGTGTAGTTGGAGAAATCGCATGGGATGCAGATTATTTCTATGTATGCATAGCCACAAATACATGGAGAAGAATACAGCATCAGACTTGGTAGGATGGCCTTTAAAAGCCTTCTAAGGGCCTTTAGAGCGACTTTTAGCAGGTTTAGGTATCTAGATATGGGTCAAGGCCTATAAAGCCCTTAAAACGGCTTCTTGACAACATACCAACCATGATGTTATAATTAATACATCGTCATCCCTAGTGAACGATATTTTGGCCTCATACTCAGTTCTATCTCTCTTTCTGGGTATGAGGTCAAGCCCTTTCTTGACACAGATTTTGGCATCTGCTATACTTATATTCTTGGACAGTTTCGGAGATTGCATCAAGGGCTAAACTCCAAGCGAAGGAAACAATTCCTGGGTTTGTTCTTCTACTTATATTAAATTATAAGGGAAGGGCTGTACTCAGGAAACGAGGTTTCAACTACAAACAAGAAAGAGAAACAATGAGTAAACGAATTAACAAACAACGATTAAATCGTGAGCGATTAATCAATTCAAACATGAATCACCAAGACCTCAATTGGAGGCAAATTACTAATAAATACAAATCAACCTGTTGTGTCTGCAATAGAGGCATTTCAGCAGGTGAAATTATTCTTTGGCATAAAGACGATAGCCTTGTAATGCACCTTCCAGAGGTTTGTAAATTCCTTGGCACCCGCAAAAAAAGGGTATCAACAAGAGAACTTGGTACTAATCCAAGAGCCAAAGGTACCAATCCAAAAGCGGTAGAAGAAGAAAGAATGGCAAAACGCATAGCAGAATACAATTTCCCTGTGGAGGTTTCATATGTCAAGTGATAAAGATAAAGCAATTAGAGAAAATATTAAGAAAGTAAAGACAATGAATACATTTCTTTCAAATGTATCAATTGATGGTAATGAAAATGATTGCCATGTTTGGCAGGGCAAATGGAAAGAACAAAAAGGCTATGGCTATTTCCCTGTCTATTTCACAGAAAAGAAAAAGTCTGTAAATGTCAGAGCACATAGGTTTGCATATGCTATGTATTATGGTGCTGATGCTTTGCCTGCTGGAGTTGAGGGTGGCAATAGACAAGTATTGAATCATTTATGCTTTAATAGACTTTGTGTAAATCCCTTGCATTTAGAGGTAGTTACAAATGCTCAAAATGTAAGCCCTAACAAAAGGAAGCCAAAGAATGCCTAGACCAAAGAGTATTGAGATATCTGTTTGGGATAAAAAGTACTACACCACTGATCCTGAGCGGGATAAACAAGCATTATTCAATACTAAACAAACAAGGCTAACAAAAGCATATACAAATGTATTTATCCTGGCTCATGAGAAAGAACCAAATAGAGCAGAAAACAGAATCATAGAAAGGGCTGTTGCTGATATAATTAATAGGATATGACAGCACACCCAAAATATGGGTACTCTAATTCACCGTTCTATTACCTGGGTAAATACAAGACCAGTCAAAGACCCAGGGTATGTGAAAGATGTACTCAATCAGCCTATTACTACCATGACGATTGGGGCTGGTGTTGTGCAGCACATTTACTAGATTTGGTCAATATAGGTGGTTTGGCATTTAGTTGGGATGACTATAAGGAGGTTTGGGATAGATGCGAGAGGCTACTCCAGAGGGAGCCAAGGACATCTGGTACTGTGAACAGTGTGGATGTGGAGAGCAACAATGCTGCGGAATGGGAGTAATAATAGGATGGATACAGTCTTGACTGATTATGAACATTGGATTGTTGGTTGTTTAAGGTTTATATGTGTAGACTGCAAAACAGACACATCTCCATTGGGATTAAGACAATACTACATGGTTAATGATGAGGTTTGGGAACAGTCAGGTATGGCTCCTGATGATGGAATGCTATGCCTACTATGCTTAGAGGCCAGAATCGGCAGGGACCTAGAAGCATCAGACTTCACCAATATACCTATGAATAAGGAATGGCTAGAGTATTATGGGTAGCCCTTATGCCACTGCTGAATATAAGCGTAATAGAAAGATAGTCCTAGAGGCTAGTAACTGGACCTGCCATTATTGCGGGTATCCAGCAAATGAAGCAGATCACATAATACCTGTAAGTCTTGGAGGTACCAATGAAGTATCCAATCTATTACCATGCTGTAAGAAATGTAACAGTGGTAGAGGTAATGAGACATTAAAGCGATTGAGGTATTGGAATAAGAGGTACTCATGATACCTGGTTTGATAGGCTATGCTGGTTTGGATACTCTTAAAAGAGCGGCCTTTCTAAGGCCTGTCCAAATAATGAGACAGTTCATCTCAAACCTTGATACGCCCATACGCCCATATCACAGATATGAAGGTTTGTCAAGAGCCCGCAAAATCGCAGGGTATAGGAAAGGATATCCATTACTCCTGGTAAGATAACAAACCTTGTATTGGGCATATGCTGGATATGCGGATATGAAGGTTTGGGATACAAAGGTTTGAAGGTTTGAGATAAATAAATTATTCTGGTTTTTTTATTTTTATGCAGGAAACCCTGATAGAGTATAATAGAAACCAGAAATATAAAATAGTAAAAGGAGCAATATGAGAACAGGTATACACCAAGGCCCTAGAGGTCTAAGAGATGTATCAGCAATAAATGAACCACTAAACCTAGATATGAGCCTAGCCGAATCTGTCCGTCTATCCATATCCAAGGCTACATGGCTATCTGAGGAAGATTTAGGAGCAGCCAAACAAGCAGTCCTATTGGCAGAAACCATAGATGCCTTTCCTGAGAAACGCCATCAGAATGCACCTATCCTAATAGCCTTACTTGGCAATCTAGGTTTGCTCAATAACCGCAAGGCTACAGAAATGTCTCCAGCAGATATGTTGGCTGCAATTGCTAATGGCTAATTGGCTTCCTACTTACTTTACCGTGCCACTTTCAGAAGATTATCCTACTGATGGCAATAAGGTAATTAATATTGCACAAACCTTATGGCGATTACCTGAGAAGAACGATGAAATCCTGGTATTAACTGACTGGCAAAAGGATTTAATCAACAGGGTCTTAGAGCGATATCCAGATACCTACCACGACCCTTCTAAGGCTGGTAGGCTGCGTTATAAGCAGGTAGTGATATCTATGCCTAGGAAGAACGGAAAGAGCCTCCTAGGAGCCTTATTTGCCCTTTATGGGATGCTCCTGCATGAGCCTGCACCTGAAGTTATCTCTGTTGCAGCATCTGCTGATCAGGCTAAAATCGTTTATCGCAGGCTAAAACACCAGGTAGATTCAAGTGAATTGCTTGCACATTTCTTTAGTAAATCCACAGAACATAGAGGACTTTGGACTAAAGATGGTACAGGTATGTATAAGGTTATTGGTAGTAATGTTGCAACTGCTCAAGGTCTGCATCCTTCCATGGTTATATTTGACGAGTTGCATGTTGCCAAAGAAGATGTTTGGACTGCTATGAGCCTTGGTTCTGCTACCCGCACAGATGGCATAACAATTGGAATCACAACTGCTGGCGATGACACATCAAACCTTCTCAAACATTTGTACGAAAGAGGAATGGCTGCCATAAATGGGCAAGAAGACTTGGAAAGATTTGGATTCTTCTGCTGGGAAGCACCAAAGGGTTGTGCCCTAGATGATGAAGAGGCTGTGCGTACCGCAAACCCACAATTAGCAAGCGGAATCCTAAATTGGGAATCTGTCAAGAATGAATTAGCAACAATGCCTGAACCAGACGCTAGAAGATATCGTTTAAACCAGTTTGTGTCCAGTATGAACGCTTGGATCCCTGTTGGAGCCTGGTCTCAATGCCCTGAAGGAAGGCCAACCAACCCAGAAGTGTTTGCAATTGAAAGAACCTCTGGCTGGGAATATGTCAGTATTGTCACTGCACAGATGCAAGAAGACGGAAAGATAGCCACAGAATTGGTGGCATCATTAAATAATACAGATATAGATAATGTCATTAAAGTCTGTGTAGACCTGGCAAAATACGGAAAGCCATTTATCATGGATGGAAATGTGTTGGATGATTTGGGTGCTGCCCTAAAACAAAAGGGTTTGCGTGTACAAATGACAAGTAATAAAGATTTAATATCTGCGTCAAACAACACTTATAGTAGAATTATCAAGAGGCAATTAATTCATCCTCGTGATGAGATAGTTACCCTACAAATGCAACGAGCAGTACGCAAAAATAGCGGAGAATCATGGAGAATCGCCCGTAAAGATAGTGGAACTGATATTGATGCAGCAGTAGCAACAGTATTAGCCATCTGGTTTGTGGAAACACAAATCAAACCGCAACAGATGGTACATTGAGGAGAACGCAATGGGATTTAGAGACAGATTAGTAAGCAGACTTGGTTATGAGTTAACTCCAGCATTTGTTCCTGACACTGAAAATCGTGGAATAGCAAACACTGCACCAGCAAGAGAAGCAATTGGAGTAACACCAACTACTGCACTTACCCTTGTTCCTGTTTCAAGAGCAACTTCAGTTTTGGAAACTGCAATAATGCAGATCCCTGTAAATGTTTATAGAGGCAACGAACAATTAACAACACCGCTTTGGTTAGAAACACCAGATATTGAAAATCAAATTTCACAAGCAGAATGGCTTGGTACAACATTAATTCACATGGCTACATTTGGAAATGCTTATTGGTTAATTAAGCGTGGACAAAGAGGCATTGTAAATATTACAAACTTGCATCCAACAGATGTAAGCGTCTCAACAGATGAGACAGGAAAGATTTATTACTTGTATGGTTCAAAAAGATATTCATCAAAAGATATCAAGCATCTCAAATTGTGGCACAGTCCAAATGCAACAAGTCTTCTTGGTGAAGGACCAATTCAAAGACACAAATCAGTATTGCGTTCTGCATTAGATTTACATAATTATGCAGACAACTGGTTTAGAACAGCAGCAGTTCCAACAGGAACATTAACAACATCAGAATTTCTTTCTGCAGATGTAGCAAAACAAAATAAAGAAGCATTCATTGCATCTCAGCAAGAAAGAAGTATTGCAGTCCTTTCATCAGGTCTTAAGTATGATTCTATTTCACTTAACCCTGAGCAGGCACAATTCCTAGAAAACCAGAAGTTTATTACACGACAAATCGCAATGATGTTTGGTGTACCAACACTTTATTTGGGTCTAGGCATTGAAGGACAAGGCATGACTTATGTAAACGGTAACGAAGACAGAGCAAAACTATATGAAGATGGTTTACAACAATATATTGTTCGTATCCAGCAAGCGATTACAGATCTTCTTCCACGAGGACAGTACGCAGAATTTAATTTGACTGAGTTCCTTCGTCCAAATGTAAAAACAAGATATGAGTCATATGCAATTGGCTTAACAAATAATTTCTTGACAGTACCTGAAGTTCGTGAAATGGAAGGCATGTCAGAAATAACTCAACAACCAGTCGCAGTTGATGTCCCAGTTGACAATCAACCTGTGGCGTAAAATGGAGTAATGACTATGACAAATATGATTACCCGCTCATTTGAGATAAGAGCAACTGATGCTGAGAAGCGTGAAGTTTCTGGCATGGCTGTTCCTTATAATGACACAATTGACATTGGTGGTGGATGGTCTGAGCGCTTTGAAAAAGGTGCAGTAGATTTAAACGCAAATGTTAAATTATTCCGTGACCATGAAGACATCATTGGTGTCGTCACAGAAATGGAAGAATCTGATGAAGGCCTATTAATTAGAGCAAAGATTTCAGAAACAGTTTTGGGAAATGAGACACTTAACTTGGTTAAGGATGGAGCAATCCGCTCATTCTCAGTTGGATTCATCCCAGTAATAGATGAAAAGAAAGACAAAACAATAATCCGTAAAAAGGTTGACCTTAAGGAAGTATCCTTAGTGGCATTTCCTGCTTACGATAAGGCTGAAGTACTTTCAGTCAGAGAAGAAACCAATCAGGAGGAAATATCCATGGAAAAAGAAACACCTGATTACACTTCAGCAATTAACGAAGTTCGTAATCACGCAGAGGAGTTGGAGCGCCGTCTAGATGTAATTGCATCAACAGCAACTCCAACAATTCAAGTCCCACAGTTCCGTTCATTCGGTTCTTGGGTTAAGGCTGTAGCAGCAGGAAACGAAGATGCTCTTGCACTACACCGTACATTCACAGGTGCAGATTCAGGCGATTCTATTATGAAGAACGCTTGGGTATCTGACACTGTTCGTATTCTTAACGCTGGTCGCCCAACATTTAATGTTCTATCCTCAGCAGCACTACCTGCAGATGGAATGAATGTTGAGTATCCAAAGGTAAATACAAATACTCTCGCTGTTGGAGAACAGGCTGCAGAAGGCGATGTCCTTGACTACGGCAAGTTGACTCTAACATCTGAAACCGCTCCAATCAAGACATACGGTGGTTACACAGATATGTCTCGTCAGGTTGTAGAGCGTTCAAGCATTGCTTATGTTGACACTGCATTCCGTGCAATGGTCGCTAAGTATGCTGCTGCAACAAACGCTGCTGCTCGTGCTGCAGTTATTGCTGCATCTGGTGATTTCAACACCGCAACTGTCGCATCATGGGATGCTGACGAAGTAATCGGAGCACTTGCAAAGGCTGCTGCTGATGTAAATAACAACGCAGGTTATGCACTAGAAGTTATCCTTGTTTCAAGCGATGTCTTCCAGGCTCTTGCAAAGGTTGTAGACCAGGCTGGTCGCCCAATTCTTTCAAATGCAGGCGCAACTGTAAATACATTCGGTTCAATCAACCCAGTTGGTTTGACAGGAACAATTCTTGGTCTCCCAATCGTAATGGATCCATCACTCGCTAATGGTTCATTCTATGTTGGTAACTCTGCAGCACTCACAACTTACGAGTCTGCTGGTGCACCATTCCGTCTAAACGACGAAGAAATCACAACGCTAACAAATTCATTCTCAGTCTATGGATACTTGGGCATCGCTGCTCCAGAGCCAAAGGCAATGACTATTGTTGCAAACCCGCTTGACTAATTAATATAGGAGTAAGATTATGGACTGGACAGACTTGAAGGCATATGTAGGTGCATCTGCAAATGATGATGCCTATGTAGAAGAATGCTGGGATACAGCAAAGGATTTGGTTGCAAATTATATTGCATCCACCAAAGTTCCTGTTGGTGTGTTGAAGCGTTGCTATCTTGAAGTAGGTTCAGAACTATTCCATCGTCGTAACGCACCAATGGGAGTGGCTCAATATGCAACTTATGATGCAGCGCCGTTAAATACGGCAAGAGACCCTCTCGTTGGTGTGTATCCTTTACTTAACAGATACATGGTGAGATTCGGATGAATTTAGCAGAAGTAAGAACTGAACTTGAAAGTGCCATCATTCTTGGTGGTATCTCAAAAGTTTACAAGTATGTACCTGAAAGACCAAATCCACTCTGTGCGATTATGGAACCAGATACTGAGTTCATTACTGTATATGAAAACCAATACGATGCAGACTATGCAACTAATTGGAAAGTATTAATACTTGTTCCATATGCGACTAATGAAACAGAGACAGAAAATCTTGACGATACACTTGATACTCTTATTCCTGCAATTTGGGAATATACATCAGCAAATAAACTAACCGTAGATAAACCGTTTATCCAAGAGGTAAATGGTGCTAGGTTTTTAGCAACAAATATAAATATTTCAATTGATATTGAAGGAGGAAACTAACATGGCAAGAATTAAAGGAAAGTCAGTAGTTTTTGAAATCAATGGTACCGAATATGCAGGCGCAGTAAGTAATGTAACTTTCTCATCTGCAGTAAATACCCTTGGCTTTGGAAATTACGAAGACTCACTTGATTTCACTTGCGCTGTAACTGGATTCCAGGATACAGCAGCAGCATCACTACATTCATTCCTCTGGGATAACCCAGGCGTGACTGTAAATATCTCATTTGCACCACACGGAAATGCAACACCATCTGCATCACAACCATGGTTCACAGCCACAGGTTATGCAGAGACTGTTCCTGATCTTGGTGGAACCGCAGGAGAATTCTTTGTATATGATTTGAACTTCATTCTTGATGGCAAGCCAACAAGAGTAGAGTCATTCTAATTAGGTAGTCATGGCAGAGGCACAAATAACAATCACAGGAGTTAATGAGGTAAAAAATACTCTCAATAAACTTTCTAAAGATTTAGAGTCAAATGTAGAACTTAATAAAGAACTAAGTACGACTCTAGCACAAAAAGCCTCTGCTATGGCACCAAGATTAACTGGTGCTTTGGCTTCATCTGTTCAGGGCAATGCCTCAGCAGAGAAAGCACAAATAATGGCTGGAAGTCAAACAGTAGTTTATGCAGGTGTTCAAGAATATGGCTGGCCTGAGAAAAATATCCAGGCTCAACCTTATTTAAGACCAGCAGTATATAACAACCTTGGTTACATTATTGAAAAGTACAATGATAGTATCCAGGAAAGAATAAAAAAGTACAACTTAGACTAATTGGAGGCAGTAAAATGGACAACTTTGATTTAATGAATACCCTGAAGTGGAAAGAACTTGCAGAGGTTGAAGAATATCTTGATTTACCTATGGATGAATGGACAGAAGCAAAATCCAAATCCAAACTAGCATTTGCAATGCAGTATATGATGGCAAAGCGAAACAACCCAGGGCTTACAATAGGAGAAGCAGAAGAAATGTCAATCCAACAATTGACTGATCTTGCTGGAGTTGAATTCACTGTCCCAAAAGAAGTGAATCCAGCCTAAGCATAATGGGAGAATTCTGTGCAGAAACAGGATTCACACCACAGCAGTTTTGGGACATGACGCTGGAAGAATATACTGCAATCGTAACTGCAGTTAACAGGAGGAAGAAGAATGGCTAACCAGATAACAATTGATATTGTTGCTCAAACCCAAAAACTTACTTCTGGAATAAATGATGCCAATACACAGATTGATGGCATGTCTTCTAAACTTAAAGGGGCTGCTGCTGCTGCAGGTTTGGCAGCATCTGCGTTTGTAGCAAAACAAGGCGTAACATTTTTAAAGCAAGGCATTGATGAGGCTAAAGAAGCCCAACAAACAATGCGAGAAGCCACCACAACATTTGGTGAAGGTTCTGCTGCTCTTGCTAAGATTACTGCTGATGCTGAAAAGTTTGGCAAAGCAATAGCAGTTGATAATGATGAAATTATTAAACTTGCTACACAGTTAGGCTCTCGTTTACCTGCTGACTCAAAGGCTTTATCTGCTGAATTAATTAATACTGCTAAAGATATTGAAGCATATACTGCTGGAGCGCTATCTGCAGAAGCCGTATCAAGTAAACTTGCTAAAGCATTTACTGATGGAGAATTAAGTGCAAAAGAATTAACAAAGATATTTCCTGATTTGTCAGATGCAACTTATGAACAAGCAGAAGCATTGTCAAAGGCTGGAAAAAATCAGGAAGCCCTTACATTACTTAATGATGCAGCACAAAAGAAATATGGAGATGCTGCAGAAAAAAATGTTACAGCAACACAAAAATTTGATAAAGCACTTGCAGACCTGAAAGAAACAGTAGGCTCAAAGGTTTTACCAATTGTTGAAAAGTTTATTAATGCATTAACATTTGTTCTTGAAAAATTTTCAGCATTGCCAGGTCCAGTTCAAAATGCTGTTATAGCGTTTGTAGCAGTTGTTGGTGTTACAGGAACATTACTTACATTATTCGCAAGTATGAAAACATCGTTAATTACTCTTGGAATAGTAAAGGCTGCAGATGCTGCTGCTTCTGGTGCACAAACTGCTGCTCTTGGAGCACAAACAACTGCAACTACTGCTGCAACAGGTGCACAAAGAGCATTTAATCTTACTATGCTTGCAAATCCTATTGGAATAGTTATTGCTGCTATTGTAGCAATTATTGCAGTTATTGTTCTTCTTGTTAAGAACTGGGATACAGTAACTGAAGTTGTTGGCAAGGCTTGGGATAAGATTAAAGAGTTTGCATCTGGTGCATGGGAAGCACTTAAAGGATTTGCAAAGAAAGTTGCAGAATTTGCTCAAGATGTTATTGAAGTATTTACATTTATACCAAGAAAGATGTTTGAACTTGGTAAAAACATTGTTTCAGGTCTTTGGGATGGAATTCAAAATATGGCATCATGGCTTAAGAATAAAGTATTTGATTTCTTTGGTAATTTAATTCCATCATGGGCTAAAAAGATGCTTGGTATTAGTTCTCCGTCAAAGGTCTTTGCTGCATTTGGTGAAAACATTGTTCAGGGACTTGCACAAGGTATTAATGCTGCAGAAAACATTGCAAAGAATGCAACTCTTAGCCTTGGCAATACAACGGTAGGTGGATTAAATATTCCTTCATTATCAAATACTAAATCATCAGCAGGAATCAATATTACAATCAATGCAGGTCTTGGCACTAACGGTCCAGCCCTTGGTCGCCAGGTATCAAGTGCAATCAAGCAGTATGGCAAAGTAAGTAGTCAGGTGGCTTTCGGTGCTCGTTAATAATTTTGAAGTTTGGTTATACGCAGATCCGATTGATGCATTTAATGAGACCATTCCACCTACTTTAGGTACAAATATAACTGAAGGTATTTTAAATGTAAACATTACATCTGGTAATGATATTTATGAAGGTCCACAGCAACAAATAGATACAGGTTTGTTTACAATCGTAACTCGCAATCCTGCAATGGACCCAAAGATTAATCCTAGTTTAAAATATAATGCAGCAATTAGATTTATAGATACAGACTCTGGAGAATTTTTCAGGGGCTATGTAACAGATGTCCAAGTAGAATATCAAAGAGACGACGACCCAATTATTACAATTACAGGAACAGATATTTTTGGTGCAATGCAAAGAGTTGTAGTAAGTAAAGATACTTATGATGCAATTGTTGCATTAAGCACAGGTCCAACTTGGAGTGGAATTGATTTTTATGATTTTACATATTACATGCAAGAATTTACTTCAAAATATTTTGGAGGAGGCTATGTATATCCTGGAGACCGTCCATCACCATACAATGATGCATTTTGGTATATAGGAAGTGCAGATGGTTTTTGGCCAGATTCTTATGGTAATTTAAATTATGCTCCAGCAAAATATATTCCACAGGCTGGAGAAACATATTTAGAAGTTTTAAATAAATATGCACAAACAAACCTAATGTCTTTTTCACAAGGATCATCAGGATATTTTGGTGCTCCAATAATTGGTTTTAATGGAATATATGTTTTGCCTTTTCCAAAATACAATCCACAATATTGGTCACCACAGTCAGACCCATTAACAGTATATACAGATTATGATTTTAGTTCTGATGCTGCTGATGATAAATCCTACCAATCAATATTAATTGATAATGGATATAACAGAGTAATTAACCAAATAGGTATATCTAACGAATCTAGATATATAGACTCTGGTGAATTAAAATCAGATACATTAAACTTTACCCGCACATCTGATGAATCAATTGAAGATTATGCAATTTCAAAGGTAAGTGTTAATACAATATTTCCTTCTGATAATCCGCTTTCAGAATCAAGTTGGGCAAACCGCTTTTCACAAAATATATTCCAAATGGTTCAATTCCCTGCACAAGAAATAAAACAAATAACATTTGATGCAATAAAAACACCTACCTATAAATGGTTAAATGAAATGATAAGAATTAAACATATAGTTAACAATACACAAACAATTG